>OJRB01001812.1_pt1 | contig 9811 bp, 6 predicted proteins | sample 1599061 | NCBI WGS metagenome assembly OJRB01 (sample SAMN03922522, study PRJEB24848) | human gut metagenome | isolation source: stool sample | host: Homo sapiens | place: Germany | collected 2010-02 | reverse complement strand
CCGTGGCAAGCAGCGCCATCAAGCACACCATCCACGGCGATGCCAACATCACCGACGATGTCAGCTCCATCCGCAACCTGATGAACATGAACTACGACATCAAGCGGTAACATTCCTTTATACGCAAAGATCCCCTCCGGTACGCGCACACCGGAGGGGATCTTCTTATTATGCTTCAATCTTACAGAAACACATCCAGCATCTTTTCCAGCGGGGTGCGGGTGTCAAGCTCCAACCCGGCTTTCTGTTTCAGCATCAGAATGCGGCGGACGCTCTCGTTGAGGCGTTCCTCGCTGATGGTTCCATTCTGCACAGCCTCCAGTACACCGTCAAAGGCTTCCGGCAGGTCGGGCGGCATCAGCAGAAGATCTGCCCCGGCGTTCAGCGCTGCTACAGCCGCTTCTGCTGCAGAATAGTGGTCACGAATGGCTTGCATGGACAGCGAATCGGTGCAGATGACCCCAGTAAAGCCCAGCTCCCCCCGCAGACGCTCGGTCAGCATAGTGTAGGAGAGCGACGCAGGCAGGCCGTCCTGCGTTGCATTGGGGGTGGTGATGTGGGCGGTCATTACTACGTCGGCCCCAGCTGCGATTCCAGCCGCAAAAGGCTTCAGCTCCGTCTCCCGCATCTCTGCCCAAGTCTTGGTGCTGCTGGCCGTGCCGTAGTGGCTGTCCTCTGCGGTATCTCCGTGGCCCGGGAAATGCTTGAGTGTGCAGAGTATGCCCGCATCGTGAAACCCTTGTACAGCGGAGGCCACCATCTGTGCCGCCACTGCCGGATCCGACGAAAATGCTCGGTTCCCGATCACGGTATTGGCCGGATTGGTGTTCACATCTGCCACTGGAGCAAAGTCAAGATTCAGGCCGTAGGTTTTGAGGTAGCCTCCGATGGTCTGCCCCATGGCACGGGCATTGGCCGGGTCCCCTGTTGTACCTACTGCCTGGGCACTCTGGTATTGGGGCAGATCAAAGCCGGAAGCATTGGCCAGCCGGGCCACGCTGCCGCCCTCCTCGTCCACGGCGGTCAACAGACCGGTCCCGGATGCTGCCTGAAAATCTGCCAGAAGCTTTTTCAGCTGCTCCGGGCTTTTCACATTCTGCCGAAACACCACAATGCCGCCCACCGGATACTTTTTCAGCCCCTGCCGTTCTGCCCAGGTCAGCCTTGTGCTATCAGACTGTCCACTGGGGTCCAGTGCCTCGACCCGCACCACGAACAGCTGCCCCACCTTTTCCCGCAGAGACATGGCAGCAAGCCGTTCCTCTACCGGGTCAATCTGGGCTGCTGCCGAGGCCGTTCCCGTCAGCAGCAGAGCCGCAGACAACAGCACAGCAGCTGCCCGCCGGATGATTTTTCGCACGAGAGACACCTCCTCTTTCTCTCAGTGTAGCACACCCTGCAAAGGTGCACAAGATGCAAAGATCCCCTCCGATACTCACACACCGGAGGGGATTTTCCATATCAGAAATGCATCAGGAAAGGATCATGCGGTCGTTGGCGAACTCGCCGCCGGACGCGATCTGGAACTTGGCCAGCAGGTCGGAGACGTGCAGGTTCTTCTTCTCTTCCCCGGAGACATCATAGATGATGTGGCCCTCGTGCATCATGATCAGGCGGTTGCCGTACTTGATGGCATCCTTCATGTTGTGGGTGATCATCATGGTGGTCAGGTGGTTCTCCTCCACGATCTTGGCCGAGAGGGTCAGCACCTTGAGCGCCGTCTTGGGGTCCAGAGCGGCGGTATGCTCATCCAGCAGCAGGAGCTTGGGCTTGTTCATGGTAGCCATGAGCAGGGTCAGTGCCTGACGCTGACCGCCGGACAGCAGGCCCACGCGGGCGGTCAGGCGATCCTCCAGGCCCAGGTCCAGGCTCTTCAGCAGTTCACGGTAGCGCTCCCGCTCGGCCTTGGTAATGCCGATCCTCAGGCCGCGGCGCTTACCGCGCCGGGCGGCCAGGGCAAGGTTCTCCTCGATCTGCATGGTGGCGGCGGTGCCGGTCATGGGGTCCTGGAACACGCGGCCGATGTAGGCGGCGCGCTGGTGCTCCCCCAGTTTGGTCACGTCGGTGCCGTCAATGATGATCTTGCCGCTGTCCACAGGCCACACACCGGCCACAGCGTTCAGCATGGTGGATTTGCCCGCGCCGTTGCCGCCGATGACGGTGACAAAATCACCTTCGTTCAATTTCAGGTTCAGACCGTTCAGGGCCGTTTTCTCGTTGACGGTACCGGCGTTGAAGGTCTTGGAAACATTCTGGATCTCAAGCATTTTTTGCATCCTCCTTCTGTGCCTTCTTTGCCGCGGGCTTTGCGAAGTACTTGCTCTTCCAATAGGGCACGGCCAGGAACACGGCCACCACGGAGGCGCTCAGCAGCTTGAGCAGGTTTGCATCAAAGCCGAGGGTCAGCACCAGCTGGATGACGATGTAGTAGATGATGGCACCCAGCGAAACGGACACCAGCTTGAGGGCAAAGTTGTGGAAGATGCGGCTGAACAGGGCCTCGCCGATGATGACAGCGGCCAGACCGATGACGATGGCACCACGGCCCATGCTGACATCGGCAAAGCCCTGATACTGGCTCAGCAGCGCGCCGGACAGGGCCACCAGACCGTTGGAGACAGCCAGACCCAGCACTACATTGAAGCTGGTGTTGATACCCTGGGCGCGGCTCATGGCGGGGTTGGAACCGGTGGCGCGGATGCCGCAGCCAAGCTCGGTGCCAAAGAACCAATACAGCACACCGACGACCACAGCGCTGACCAGAATGACCATGATGATGGGGTTGTGCAGGGCAAGCTCCTTGACCCAGCGCAGGGAGATGAGCAGGTCGTACTTGTCCACGTTGATGGACTGGTTGGCCTTGCCCATGATCTTCAGGTTGATGGAGTAGAGGGCCAGCTGGGTCAGAATACCAGCCAGAATGGCCGGGATGCCCATAAAGGTGTGGAGCAGGCCGGTGACAAGGCCGGTGGCCAGGCCGGCCAGCAGGGCGATGAAAAGCGCTGCCCAGACGTTCATGCCGGAGAGCAGGCACATAACGCAGACCGCGCCGCCGGTGCCAAAGGAACCGTCTACGGTCAGGTCAGCCACATCCAGGATGCGGTAGGTCAGGTACACACCAATGGCCATGATGCCCCAGATGAGGCCCTGTGCACAGGCACCGGGCAAGGCACCGGGCAGGTTGGCAAGTCTTGCAAGAATATCCAAAACGTTTTCCTCCTGTAACTACACTTTTTTCTGATACGGGAAAGCGGAGAAGAGCAAAAATTCGCTCTTCTCCGCTGATTTTATTGTAAAGTCTCTTCGTTACTGCAGCATGGACCCAGCGCCCCTATCAGGGGAGCTTTCTGCAAAGCAGACAGAGCGCCTGTTATTCCTCAATGGCCTCGTAACCCTCGGGAACGGTCATGCCCAGATCATCGCAGATGGTCTTGTTGTACTTCTTGGTCACGTTGGTGTACTCAACGGGCATGGTGGAGATATCGGCCTCACCGGTCAGAACCTTGGCAGCCATCTCACCGGTGGTGTAGCCCAGATCGTAGTAGCTGATGGACAGGGTCGCCACGCCGCAGCCGGAGCAGATGCCCTCCTCACCGGCGAACACGGGCTTCTTGGCCGGGCGGCAGATGCCGTCGATGATGCCGGTGTTGGCAGCGCAGGTGTTGTCGGTGGGGACATACACTGCGTCGTTCTCGTCGGCAGCCTTCTGGCAGACAGAAGCCAGATCGTTGGAATCAGAGAAAGCGTACTGGGTGGCGGTAACGCCCTTGGTCTCAAGATACTTCTGGACCTCGTCTACCTGATACTGGCTGTTTGCCTCGGCAGAGCAGTAGAGCAGGCCCACCTTGGTGGCCTCGGGCAGCCACTCGGTGATCATATCCGCCTGCTGATCCAGCGGAGCCAGATCAGAGGTGCCGGAGACATTGCCGCCCACGGTGCCATCGAAATCGGTCAGGCCCAGAGCAACACCGTACTCGGTGACGGAGGTGCCCAGAATTGGGATGCTGTTGGTGGCAGCCTGTGCGGCCTGCAGGGCGGGGGTAGCGTTTGCCATGATCAGGTCAACGCCTGCGGAAACAAAGCCATTGGCGATGGTGGCGCAGGTTGCGGAATCGTTCTGGGCGTTCTGGAAGTCAAAGGTGACATTCTCGCCGAACTGTGCGGTCAGGGCATCCTCAAAACCCTGGGTGGCAGCGTCCAGAGCGGCGTGCTCCACCAGCTGGCAGATGCCAACGGTATACTTCTGGCCGTCAGCCGCTGCGGAAGAAGCCGCAGCAGAGGAAGCGGTGGAAGAAGCAGCCGTGGAGCTGGAGGAACCGCCGCAGGCAGTCAGGGCAGCAGCTGCGCCGCAGACAGCGGCGGCAGACAGGAACAAACGACGAGAAATTTTACGCATGATATTACTCCCTCAATTCTACTTTCGCGGCAACAGGACACCGCATGAAAGTCAGTATTCAAGCGGCCTGTCGCATCGCGCTGCCGCTTTACACTCGTGAAGTATATCACACTTTCCGCTCTAAAACAACCGGGAAACAGCCCGAATTATCAATCAAAGTAATTTTATCTATCACTTTTTTCGATTGTTCTGTGCCGCATCTGCATTCCTTCGAGCTTTTTCAACTCACCGTCCAGCCAGAACAGATTTTCTTCCAGCTGGGGGCGGTACTCTTTTGCAAAGTCGTACCGGTAATACAGCGCCTGCCACAGCTTTTCCTGCATCCGCCGGGCAAACACCGGCTCAAACAGAGTGTCCAGCCGCTCCACGGTATCCTCCAACTCCATGCACACCTGCGCCCAGCGCACATCGGTGGCCTCCCGGGCGGGCACATCGTAACGGGCCAGATAATCCCCCACCCTTGCCGCAATGACCTGCCCGCCGCACTGGGTGGGCTGCAAAAAGTAGGATACCTGCCCGTCCTTCGTGATCTCCTGCGCCAGCGGGTAAAGGGCGCAGACCAGCGGCTCGGCATCGTGGATGGCGCAGTGGTTCCCGGTGAGGAAGGGGCAGTTGCCGCGCTCCTCCTTCAGCGGGGCCAGCCGCAGCACCGGCAGGCGGCTGACCCGCCCGATGCTTCCCCGGCAGAACGCTCGGGCCACGGTGCGGGGCGGCAGGCGCAGGCGGGCCGCAATGCGCCACAGGTCAAAGCCCGACAGCACGATATCCTCCCGCCCCCGGCAGCAGCCGCCGCAGCCCGCGCAGGCAAACGAAAACGCCTCGTCCCGAGCAAGCAGGGGCGCGGTGCGGGTAAAATCGGTGCGGCCGCAGAGATCGACCTGTGAATCCTTGAGCATGATGGTTCTCCTGTTCTGTGAATGGTTTTGTTCCATTGTACCACAAAGCCGGGCACAGAAAAAGGGAGCGCATCCGCTCCCCTGTTCAGGACCCCCGGCTCACACGGCGGTAGACTGTTACGGCATCCTCGATGTGGTAGGGCGCGGTGCTGTGGTCTCCCCCTGCCCCGGCCGTGACCAGAATGTATTCCCTGCCCTTCACCTCGGCCAGACTGGCAAGGCAGAGCCCTGCCTCCCCGGTGTAGCCGGTCTTACCGCCCAGGATCCGGCCACGGTGCAGCTCTGTGCCGTCCAGCTGGCTCAGCAGGGTGCTGTGCATCGTGAACCCCTGCGGGTGGCAGTTGGTGGCCGGAACGGTATACCGCTCCGTGGTAAACAGCTTGCGGAAGGTCTCGTTCTGCAGGGCTGCTTCTGTCAGCCGGGCCATATCCCGCACAGTGGAAACATGCTCCGGGTCGTGCAGACCGGTGGGGTTGCAGAAATGTGTGCCGGTCATCCCCAGCTCTGCTGCTTTCTGGTTCATCCGGGCCGCAAAGGCTTCCTCGCTGCCGCTCACCTCCCGGGCCAGCGCTTCGCAGCACTCGGCCCCCGAGGGCAGCATGGCCCCGTACAGCAGATCCCGCACCGTGGCCGTTTCCCCGGGCTGAAACCCTGCCAGCGAGGCATTCTGGGCCTGCAGAGCCGGAAAGATCTCCTCGGGCAGGGTCACGGGCGTGTCGAGGTCCGGGTTTGCTTCTATGGCCAGCAACGCCGTCATCATCTTGGTCATGGAAGCCGGATAGATCGTGCTGTCGGCATCCTTTTCGGCCAGAACCTCCCCACTGTCGGCCTGCAGTAAAATGGCATGGGGACTGTTCAGCCCATCCAGCGTGACCCGCCGGGGCCACAGCAGCAGAAGCAGGGTCGCCAGCACCAGCAGCCAGAACAGCCGCCGGAAGGTTCTGCGCCGGTGCTTCCGGCGGTGCGGTGAAGTTTTCATTCTCGTTCTCATCCTTTTTTGCAAAATCAAAAACGCTTTCATCCCCTAATACGAGACGAGAGCGCATTTTTCTGCAAAAAGTGGGGCCGCCCCACAAAAAATTGTGCAGCGGCCCCAAGCCAGTTCAATATTTTACCTTTTTACGTCATCTACAAGAACGTGTTCAGTGCTGTGCCTTATGGAACATGCTCTTGCGCTTACGCTCCAGCAGATAACCGGCAGCCAGCAGGACACCGCCTGCACGCACCAGAACATCTGCCATCCAGTTGGTGGTACCGGTCTGGATCAGCTTGCCGCTCTCCGGGCGGGCATCCTGTACCGGCGGGTTCACGGGGGTCTCCGGGGCTGGCGTGGTCTTAGCGACTGCCTGCTCCACGGCGGGAGTGGTGGGCCGTGCATCCTGCACTGCCGGGGTAGTCGGCGTAGTGGGAGCCGGAGGAGTCGGATCGGAATCCTCAGGCGTTTCCGGTTCCGGGTTCGTGGGGATCACAGGGTCGGTCACTTCCCGCAGAGCGCCGTAAATGGTCACGGTGTACCGTGCGGAGTCAGTGCCGTCGATGTTCTCGCCGGTGACCTTCACGTTGGAATCCGGGCCAAAAGCATCCAGCACACCCGCTGCTGCGGTGGTGTTGGGGTTGTTCTGGCTCTCATAGCCCCAGACGATGGTATAGGTCTTGCCCTCATACTCGTACTCGGTGCCATAGACCATATCATAAGCGCTGGGAGCACCCTCTGCCTGTTTTTCGTAGTTGCCCCAGATGAGCTTGGTGTTGCCCTCTGCATCGGTGGTCTTGGTGAAGTTCAGGCTCTTACCGTTCACCACCATATCCCGCAGAATAACGACCTGATCGCCATTCTCAGCGGTCTGGTAGGCAGTGTCGAAATTGTATCCGGCCTGCTTCAGCTCTTCCAGCACCTTGCCGATGATCTCCGGGTCATGGGAACCGTCCACATCCAGCATATAGTTCAGTGCGGCGGCGGGCACCCACACGGAGAGATACTGCTTCCCGGTCTCCTTGTTCAGGTCAGAGAGGTAGGTATAGGTCTGGCCTTTATAGGAAAGGGCATCGAAGTTTGCGTGAGTATCATCCTTGGTCAGCAGGAAATTGGTCAGCTTGTCGCCCTGATCGTTCACCGGCCACAGGGTGTTGTCGGCCTTGTAGTCATAGGTCAGCGTGCCGCCGGTAACGATGAGCTTCTGGCCCACAGTCGGTATCTTTTTTATCGAGGGGTTAAGGGTAATCGTTGTTGCTTCCACATGGGAATTGTTTTTGATGTGGATGGTGCTGTTATCACCGTAAGCAAACAGTCCTGCCTTGTCGTATTTTCCCCTCACAAGAACAGTACCATTATCCACGACCAGTTTAGCATTCTTGCCCAGACCAACTGCCGTATAGGAATTCTCCATATCGGAAATTAGCTGTCCATTGTCATCAACCAGAATTTCATGTCCCCGGGCAGAGGTTGCCTGAATCCCCCAGTTACCCCGCGTACCGCCTGTTAGATGATATCGGCTGTTTCCGGTCACACGCAGTTTCAGGCCCTTACCATCACTGCCGCCCAGAGCATACATTGCCTGATGGGTGTTCTTGGAGGTCACAACGCTGTTGTTTGCGATTTCAACCTTCTGGAAACCGGCGTAAATTCCACGGTTTGCATCGATATCCACCGTGCTGTCGTTCACCGTCAGATTGCCAGTCCCGCCACGCTCATTATAAATGCCCCAGGTTCCCGCATCCGGGTTTTCAGAAGTAACTTTGATTTCGGCCTCTGTGCCATTTTTAAAGGTGATATTACTGTCACCGTGGGCGGCAATGCCATAGCCTGCGGCATTCGGGGTTTCCGGGGTAATATTGATATCGACTTCTGCATTGTCGAACGTGATGTCCCCGGCAGATTTGAGTAGATTTCCCTCTTTATCTTTTCCGGCACCTTCATAGTCAATGCCGAAGCTGCTGCCAGCAATATTCAGCGCGCTATCCTCCACAGTCAGGCTTGCATCCGAACCTTGGTGGCCGTAAATACCGGTTGTAGCATCACTGATCTCCAGCGTACTGCCATCCTCGACTGTGATATCATCCCAGCTGGCAATGCCAATACCGGTATGCGACGCTTGCTTTGCATTGTCCTCCACACCGTCTATCTTTAAGGAAGAGCCGCCGGAGATGGTCAAATCACCATGCTGGGTCACACCACGGCCAGCCTGCGTAGAACCAGAGGTTTTTGTTTCCTCAATGGTCACGTCCGCTCCGTCTGTGATTTCCACGTCCGAGCCATCTGCCATTACCAGACCGCCTGTGGTATCACTGATGGTCAGCGAACCGCCCGCGGGGCTTTCCGTCTCTTCCGTGTCTGTTTCCGCAGTTTCGGTCTTTTCTACACCGCCGCTGATGGTCAGCTTGGTATTTGCACCCTCGCTGGTGCCCGAACCGTCACTTGCGCCGCCATCGCCCACACGGATACCCTCGACATTGACATTCTTTGTAAGGATACCATCTTCCTCTTTTTTAATTGCTTCGGAGCCATCAATGGTATTCTTGTCCTTCAGGGTAAGGTCCACATCGGAATTGTCCTGTACGTTGACACCCGCCTTACCGTTTTGTGTCAGGTTAATTTGGGTATTATCCAGCGTCAGGTCAACGTTGGCTCCTTTATTTTCATCCTTGCCTTCCAGATTTACGCCAATATCGATACCATGGCCGCCGGTGGTCAGGTTGGAATCCCTGACTGTCAGGTCAACATCTGCACCCTCGCCCACCTTGATGATGGTTTTTTTATCCTCTGTGTTTCCGGTATCCTGGGCCGCTTCAGTCTGGGTGCTGGTATCGCTGGTATCTACATTCACGCCATCAACCACGATGGTTGCACCCGTCACATCCTCTTTGACCGTGATGGTGTTTGTGGTTGTGGTCTCAGACGTGGAACTGTTCTCTGTGTTGTTGCCAGAAGCATCGGTGGATTGTGTGTCATTATCCGTAGGTGTGGGTACCTCTGTGCTATTGTTGGAGTTATCAGTGACTTCTTCCGTTGGCGCGTTGCCGTCCTTGACGTAGATCGTACCATCGCCAGTTTCCGCTTTATCCTCATTGACGTAGGTGCGGTGCTCCTCACTGCCGTCCTCACCCTGATAACTGTACGCGCCGCGATCCACATCCTTGTCAACAGTTACACTGCCATCGCCCAGATAATACGTCACCGCAGAGGCACTGGGGCCAACCGTGCTCACTGCAACCGCAGTGGCCAGTGACATTGCTGCCAACTTGAATTTCTTGTTTGTCATTTTTCTTCTGCTCCTTTCCAGTTCATGCTCACATGATCGAAAAGTGGTGGTCAAACAGCAGGCCGATCCTTTGTCAACTGTTTTTTGCATGGGAACGCGTTTCTCCCAAAAGCGTTTCCAGCCTTATGATAGCACACCGTACGAAAAAATCAGGCAGAAATAGAAACCTTTGGCAATTCCTTTGCCAGTGAAAGAAAGTACCATGCAAAAACAACAAACCCCCAAGGAATTTCTTCCTCAGGGGGCTTCATGTAAGTCGG
>OJRB01001805.1_pt1 | contig 9857 bp, 7 predicted proteins | sample 1599061 | NCBI WGS metagenome assembly OJRB01 (sample SAMN03922522, study PRJEB24848) | human gut metagenome | isolation source: stool sample | host: Homo sapiens | place: Germany | collected 2010-02 | reverse complement strand
CGAGATCAGCCTCGGTCTCGTGGGCTCGGAGATGTGTATAAGAGACAGGTACCAGATCCTGCTCCACCCCGAGCGCATGAAGCACTACGGCGTGAGCCTCGGCGAGGTGATGGCCGTCACGCGCGGGATGAACCGCAACACCAACGGCGGCGTCATCTACCAGTACGGCAACGAATACATCGTGCGCGGCGTGGTCTCGACCGACGACGTCGCCCAGATGGGCCGGGCCGTGGTCAAGAGCGCGGACGGCACCCCGATCCGCCTCTCCGACATCGCCGACGTGCGCGTGGGCGCCCAGCAGCCCAGGCTGGGCCTGGCCTCCGAAAAGGGGCGTCCGGCGGTGCTTCTGACCGTGACCAAACAGCCCGATACGGGAACCATCGAGCTGACCGAAAAACTCGAGGAGGCCCTCGCCGACCTGCAGAAGAACCTGCCCCGGGACGTGAAGGTCTCGACCGACATCTTCCGCCAGTCTCGCTTCATCGAGAGTTCGATCGACAACGTGCAGAACTCGCTCTTCGAGGGGGCCATATTCGTGGTCATCATCCTCTTCCTCTTCCTGGCCAACGTCCGCACGACGCTCATCTCGCTCATCACGCTGCCGCTCTCGCTGCTCGTCTCGATCCTCGTGCTGCACTACCTCGGGCTGACGCTCAACACGATGAGCCTCGGCGGCATGGCCATCGCCATCGGCTCGCTCGTAGACGACGCCATCATCGACGTGGAGAATGTCTACAAACGGCTGCGGGAAAACTATGCCCGTCCCAAAGCCGAACGGGAGAAATGCCTGAAGGTGGTTTACGACGCCTCGCGCGAAATCCGCGTCTCCATCGTGAACGCCACTTTCATCACCATCGTCGCCTTCGTGCCGCTCTTCCTCCTCGGCGGAATGGAGGGACGCATGCTCAAACCGCTCGGCATCGCCTTCATCATCTCGCTGCTGGCCTCGCTGCTGGTAGCCGTGACGCTGACACCGGTCATGTCGAGCTACATGCTGACTTCGGAACATGCCCTGAAACGGAGCCAGAAGGAACCTCCCGTCACGCGGTTCTTCAAGCGCATCTACGGCAAGGCACTCACCTGGACACTCGGTCACCGCAAGACGGTGCTTGCGGGAGTGGTCACCCTCTTCGTCGGCGCCGCCATCGTTTTCAGCACCTTCGGCAGCAGCTTCCTGCCGCCCTTCAACGAAGGTTCGCTGACCATCAGCGTCGCCACGATGCCGGGCGTATCGCTCGAAGAGTCCGACCGCATGGGACGGATGGTAGAGGAAATCCTCCTCGAAATACCGGAAATACAGACCGTGGCCCGCAAGACCGGCCGCGCCGAACTCGACGAACACGCCCTCGGCGTAAACGCATCGGAACTCGAAGCGCCGTTCGTGCTGAACAGGCGTTCGCGCGACGAATTCCTGGCCGATGTCCGCCACCGACTGGGCGACCTGAAGGGACTGACAGTGGAGGTAGGCCAACCCATCTCGCATCGTATCGATGCCATGCTCTCCGGAACGAAGGCCAACATCGCCATCAAACTCTTCGGTGAAGACCTCAACCGGATGTATGCCCTCGCCACGCAGATAGGCCGCTCCATCGCCGGCGTAGAGGGCATCGCCGACATCAGCGTGGAACAACAGGTGGAGCGTGCGCAGCTCAAAATAACGCCGCGGCGCGAGATGCTCGCCCTGTACGGCGTCACCATGCCGCAATTCAACGAATACATCACTACGGCACTGGCCGGACAGGCCGTATCGCAGGTCTACGAAGGCAACAATACCTTCGACCTGACGGTCAAGGTAGCCGACGACCGCCGGAACACGATAGAGAAGATAGGCAACCTGCTGATAGACGGCAACGGAGCGAAGATACCGCTCAGCTACATCGCCGACATCGAATCCTCCTCGGGTCCCAATACGGTAAGCCGCGAAAACGTGAAACGGAAAATCGTCGTATCGGCCAATGTGGTCGGAGGCGACCTCGGCGGTGCGGTGGAAGCCATCCGGCAGGCCGTAGACCGGGACATCGTCCTTCCGGAAGGATATTACGTGGAGTACGGCGGACAGTTCGAGAGCCAGCAGTCGGCCTCGCGCACGCTCGTCTTCGCATCACTGCTCGCCATCCTCGTAGTCTTCATGCTCCTGTTCCAGGAGTTCAAGAGCGTCCCGCTCTCCACCATGATAATGGTAAACCTGCCCTTTGCGCTCGTGGGCGGCGTAGTCAGCATCTGGATAACCTCGGATGTCGTGAGCATCCCCTCCATCATCGGATTCATCTCGCTCTTCGGCATCTCGGTACGCAACGGCATCCTGCTCGTATCGCGCTACAACCAGCTCCGTGCGGAGGGGTGTACGCTGTACGACGCGGTCGTACACGGTTCGCTCGACCGCCTCACCCCCATCCTGATGACCTCGCTCACCACGGCCCTCGCCCTCATTCCCCTCGCGGTGAACGGCGACGTCTCCGGCAACGAGATACAGAGTCCGATGGCCCAGGTGATACTGGGCGGTTTGGTCAGCTCCACCCTGCTCAACGGCTTCGTCATGCCCATCATGTACATACTGGTCACTACCCGAACCGAAAAGCGGAAACTCCGGCGAACAGGCGGAGAGTTATTAACCGACAAATGCAGTCAAAATGAATAGAACGCTCATCATAACCGTCGCCGCAGCGCTCCTGGCGGCGACACCCGCCGTCGCACAGGACGACCTGCGGCGCGTACTGGAAAGCGTGGAACGCAACAACCTCACCCTGCAGGCCGAAGCGCATGCAACTGCCGGCCGCACCTTCGAGGCCCGTACGGGCAACTCGCTCGAACCGCTGTCGGTCTCATACTCCTCGGCGGGAGACTCTCCGCAGGCGCTCGGCAAGGAGGGGGAACTGGAGGTTTCACAGTCGTTCGACCTGCCCATGCTCTACGCCACCCGAAGCCGGATAGCCCGGACGCTGGCACAGCAATACGAAACGGAATATCTCGCCCTGCGGCAACAAATCCTGCTGGAGGCCAAGGAAGTCTACCTCGAACTCTGCGCCCTGCACGGTATCATGGAACTCAACAGGCCGCGCCTGGCTGCGGCCGAGCACATGGCCGCCCTGTTCGCCTCGCGCTACGAAACGGGCGACGCCACGGCCATCGACAAGAATCGCACGGAGGTCGAATACCTTCTGCTGCAAGAGGAGCTCTCGGCCGTGGACATGCGGATGATTGAGCTGTCGCAGCGGTTGACCGTACTCAACGGCGGGGAGATGCCCGAATGCGGCTATACGATGCCGCCGGCCGAAGAGCAGATGCCGCTGGAGGTCCTGCTGGCCGACTGGGAGGAGTATGCCCCCGAACTCACGGCGCTCCGCCTGCAGGAGCAGGGGGCGCGCTACGACGTCCGCCTCAGCAGGCAACAGGCGCTCCCGAAAGTCGAATTGGGCTATAAATACGAATACGGTACGGGAGAGCATTTCAACGGCTTCACGGCGGGACTGAGTATTCCGATACTCTCCAACCGCCACAACGTGAAGCGGGCGCATGCCATGGAGCAGGCCGCGAAGGCCAACACCGAGTCTGCCCTGGCCCAGCAACGCAGTTCGGTCAGGGAGCTCTATCTGAAAGTGGATTACACGGGGCGGCTGCTGGAGTCTTTCGGCGGCCTGCCCGATGCCGCCGGATATATCGACATGCTCGGCCGGACGCTCGAAGCGGGCCAAATCAACATCGTGGACTACTACTCGGAGCTCGACACCTTCTATTCCGCACTCGAAACGCGCATACGGACCGACCTCGAATACCGGCTGGGACTGGCCCGCCTGAACGTCATCTACATGTGACCGCGAAAGACGTACCATCCCGGCCCGCCAAGGGGCCCGAAGAGCAGCGAGGCGCAGTCCGTTCGGTTGCGCCTCGCTGTTTCCCTGCCCGCAGAGAATGCCCGATTCCCGTCCCCGTGCAGGAAAATCGGCCGGAAACCTCCGCTGCATGGCGGATATTCCACACCCGCGCATTACCTTTGCGGCGAAAAAACACCGGATAAACGACCGATGAGAACGACAGAAGAACTGAAAGAGATAACGGCCTTCATTGCGGAATATGCGACATGCCTGCTCGGTTCGGGGGTACACACTTCGCGCGTGCTGCGCAACTCGTCGCGCATAGGGGAAGCCTTCGGGCTGCGGATACACATGACGACACTCTCCAAGACCATCGTTCTCACCGTATTCGACGACTCGGGTACAGGCAGCGCAAACACCGAGGTGCTCTCCATTCCGACACTTCCCATCTCTTTCGAGTACAACTCCGAACTCAGCGCCCTGAGCTGGGAGGCCTACGACAACCGCATGCCGCTTGCAGAGCTCAGGGAACGGTACCGGGAAATCATCTCGCGTCCGAAGATGTCGCCCCGCCTGATACTCCTGCTGGTTGGTCTGGCCAACGGCGCATTCTGCAGGCTGTTCGGCGGGTCGTGGGGCGCCGTAGCCACGGTGATACTGGCCACGCTGCTGGGCATGTTCATCCGCCAGCAGATGCAGAAGCGCCACTACAACCACTTCATCGTCTTCATGGTATCGGCTTTCTCCGCCTCCATGTTCGCCTCTCTGACCCTCATTCCCGGATGGACGCCCGACATCGCCATCGGTACGAGCGTCCTGTTCCTCATACCGGGCGTCCCGCTCATCAACGGCATCATCGACATCCTCGAAGGGCACACGGTCACGGGAACCTCGCGGCTCATACAGGCCACGCTGCTGGTCATCTGCATAGCGACCGGGCTCGCAGTGCCCCTGCTGTTATTCATGAAGAACCTGCTATGATAACGGATATCATTACGGACGGCCTGCTGGCGGCGATAGCGGCAGTAGGCTTCGGGGCCATCTCCTACCCGCCCCGGAAAGCATTCAAATACATAGCCATACTGGCGGCAGCCGGCCATGCGCTGCGCTACACGCTAATGAATTACGCCGGTATGGACATCGCCTCCTCGTCGTTCTGCGCCTCGCTGGCCATCGGCCTGCTGGCATTATGGTTCGGACGCCTGTCGCACTGTCCGCTGACGGTGCTCTACATTCCGGCCCTGCTGCCCATGATACCGGGAATGTATGCCTACAAGAGCGTCTATGCACTCGTCAAACTCATGCAGAACCTCGGCGACTACACCATGTCGGACATCTACATCAACCAGTTCTTCGTCAATGCGACGGTGACGGTCAGCGTCGTTTTCCTGCTTGCGGGCGGAGCCACGCTGGTGATTTTCCTCTTCCCGAAAAAGGCCTACTCCATGACGCGCCGGAAAACATGGACTTCACCGAGGCGGGAATCGCCTTCACCGAAGTAACGGAAGGCACGGTACGACCATGCAGCAGGGGCACCGCTTGGTGCCCCTGCTGCATGGTCGTATCTCCGATTACTAATAACGGTAAATCTCCGACTTGTACGGGCCCTCGGGACTCACGCCGATGTAGGCGGCCTGTTCGGGCGTAAGACGCGTGAGGTGTACGCCAAGCTGTTCGAGATGGAGGCGGGCCACCTCTTCGTCGAGGTGCTTGGGCAGACAGCGAACACCCGGCACGGGATTCTCCCGCCCGGCCCAAAGTTCCATCTGGGCGAGCGCCTGGTTGGTAAACGAATTGCTCATCACGAACGACGGATGGCCCGTAGCGCATCCCAGATTCACGAGGCGTCCCTCGGCCAGGACGAAAATCGCATGTCCGTCCGGAAAGGTATATTTGTCCACCTGCGGTTTGACGACACTCTTGGCCACCGCCCTGTCACCGTCGAGCCGCGCCATCTGTATCTCGTTGTCGAAGTGGCCGATATTGCACACGATGGCCTGGTCGCGCATGCCGTACATGTGTTCGAGGGTGATGATATCGCGGTTGCCGGTACAGGTCACGAAAATGTTGCCCTCCGCGAGCGCCTCCTCGACAGTCTTCACCTCATATCCCTCCATGGCCGCCTGCAGGGCGCATATCGGGTCTATCTCGGTCACGATTACCCGTGCGCCGTAGGAACGCATGCTCGCGGCACACCCCTTGCCCACATCGCCGTAACCGCACACGACGACCACCTTGCCGGCAATCATCACGTCCGTAGCCCGCTTGATGCCATCGGCCAGCGACTCGCGGCAGCCGTATAGGTTGTCGAATTTGCTTTTGGTTACCGAATCGTTCACGTTGATGGCCGGAACCATCAGCTCGCCCCGTTCCTGCATCTGATAGAGGCGGTGCACCCCGGTCGTCGTCTCCTCCGAAACGCCCTTCCACTCCGCCGCAAGACGGTGCCATTTCGTACTGTCCTCGGCCAGACACCGGCGCAACGTCTCCACGATAACCGCCTCTTCATGCGAGGCGGGTTCGCCGTCGAGCGACGCGGCATCGCACTCGGCCGCGACTCCCTTATGAATCAACAGCGTCGCATCGCCGCCGTCATCCACGATAAGATGGGGACCTGCACCGCCCGGAAAGGTCAGCGCCATGGCCGTGCACCACCAATACTCTTCGAGGCTCTCCCCCTTCCATGCGAAGACGGGAATGCCCCGCTCGGCGATGGCCGCCGCGGCATGGTCCTGCGTGGAGAAGATGTTGCAGCTACACCAGCGCACATCGGCACCGAGCTCGACCAGCGTCTCAATCAGCACCGCGGTCTGTATGGTCATGTGGAGCGACCCCATGACACGGGCACCGGCCAACGGCTTTTGCGGAGCATACTTGCGCCGGACGGCCATCAGCCCCGGCATCTCCTTCTCCGCTATCTCTATCTCTCTCCTGCCCCAACCGGCCAGTGACATATCAGCCACCCGATAGGGTATCGACTTATCCAAGAACATTCTATCTCTGTTTTTTTAATATTTTTAATATATACCTACTATCTAATAAAATACACGCATAACAACGTCTTAATTATACAATAAACATCAAAACACACCCAACCAATAAACCGATATCCGCAATCAAAGCCCTACATTATTAAAATATTTTATAACAGCCAGTCGGTCATCGGCCAACTGCCGACGCAACTCGTCGAGGCCGGCGAAACGGCGTTCGGGTCTGATATAACCGAGCAGGAATATCGCCACCGGTTCACCGTAAATATCGCCATCGAAACCGAACAGGTTGGCCTCCGCGAAACGGCCTGCACCGTCGCCTACCGTAGGCCTCGTTCCTATATTGACCATGGCCCGGTAAAGTGCCCCGCCCACGCGTACCTCCGCCGCATAGACTCCGTCCTGCACGGGCATCTCCGCCGCGACGGGAATGTTGGCGGTAGGAAAACCGAGCTTGCGCCCGATGCTGTTGCCGCGCACCACCTTGCCTCTTATCTTGTGTACCATACCAAAAATCTTTTACGCAACAAAGTTATGAAAATATGACACGCATCACGCCCCCCGAAACGGCTTTTCGTTCTTGCCCGGCAACGCCGGCTTCGCTATCTTTGCGAAGATGCGTTCCGTCCCGCACACGGACAGAACCTAATGAATCGCCGCCATATGAAATACACACTCTCTTTCTTGCTGTTTCTGCTTGCCGCCGCGACAGTCACCGTACCGGCCGCGGGACAGCATGCCGATGCACGAATCGGCGCACTGCTGAACTCCGGCGACTATTTCACCCTGCGTGAAGTGCTGCCCCGACAGGCAGACAGCATCGCGTCGCCCGTCGTGCGCGGGATGGCCGAAACACTGGTCGGCACCTTCTTCAACCGGCCGGCCGATGCCCTCACAGCCGTATCGGAACTGTTGGAGACATACGGCGACGAACTCGGGCCCGACAATGCGACGAGCATGGTCTTCATGGCCCTGCTCGACCTCTTCATGCTCGACCGGTACGCCGCTGCGGCGGAACTCACGAACGACTTCATTGCCGATATAGACGGCAGTCTGCCTGACGAACTGCTTTTTAGCCTCGAATTTTTCCGGCGCACGGGGCACGCCCTGGCCGGACGTCCGGCCCCGGAGCTCGTCATGCCCGAAGGCGGCACCTGCGTACCCTACCGGCTCGACAGCGTAGGCCGCGGCCGCATCATGACCGTACCGGTACACATCGGGGGCAACGTCCGCGATTTCGTCTTCGATACGGGCGCAGCACAGTTCAACTTCGTCTCCGAAAGGTTCGCCCGCGAGAACGGAATACGGATGATTGCCGACTCGATTCCCGTCGCGGGTATCGGCCGGGGGTGGGTCGGACTCGGCGTGGCCGACAGCCTCGCCGTGGGCGGTATCGTGATGCGAAACCCCGTTTTTCTGATATCTCCGCCCGACCAGGTGACGGACACCATCGAGGTCATCAGCGCGGTGCTCGGCAACGCCTTCATGCGCAAGGCGGAGCGCTTCACCATCGACAACCGCACACGGCACATCGTCTTTCCTGCCGAACGGACGCTGCACGCGGACGGAACGGAAAGGATGGCGAACATGATGCTGAACAGCTTCCAGCCCTACGTCCGTATCCATGCGGACGGTATCCCCCTGCTGTTCCATTTCGATACGGGCAACGTGGCGACGACCCTCTACCCCCCATATTACGAACTCTTTCGGGAACAGGTAGACTCCTGCGGCGTCGAAGATACGGTGCGCATCGGGGGATTCGCCGGTGTCGCCGAGAATGTATGCTACCGGCTTCCCTCCGTGGAATTCACGCTGGAGGGCATTCCTTTCACACTCCGCGACATCGACGTCTGTCTCTTATACACATCTCCGAGCCCACGAGACAGCGACACCTTTCTCCGCCGGTATCGTTACGCGGGTTGCGCGTTTTTTCGTAAATTGCGGCGTTTTCATCCACTACCAACCAATTTCCACCTATGCAGGAGATAAACCACAAAAAGGGCAAGATATACTACTCCATGGGCGAAGTGGCGGAGATGTTCGACGTGAATCCTTCGCTGCTGCGCTACTGGGAACAGGAGTTCGACATTCTCAAACCGCACCGGAACAAAAAGGGGAACCGCCTCTTCACGCCGAAGGATGTGGACAACATCCGCATCATCTACCATCTGCTCAAGGAGCGCAAGATGAAAATCGAGGTAGCCCGCAAGTACATCCGAGACTACCGCAAGGAGGTGGACCGCGATGCGGAGATTACCGAACACCTGATGAACATCCGCGCCATTCTGCTCGAAATCAAACAGGACCTCGCCTACGGCGGGGCAGTGGTGGACGACGACTGCGACGAAGAGCCCGTGGCTGTCCCTCAGCAATCCGGACGGGAAACCGTCGGAAAGGGGGACGAAGCGGGAGAAACGGACACCGGGACGAAAACGGGAACGGCCGCTGCGGCCGACCGTGCTCCCGAATCTGCCGCGCAGCCGACCGGGGAGACCCGGGAGAGAGCGGAGAGACCGGCCCCTGCCACGGCGGATACCAGACCGCCCTTCGAGGAACAGGTACTCTTCGAGGTGGCCGTTCCGCTGGAACTGATGCAGGCGGGAAGAACGGCCGACGACGACGGGTTCGAATCGGCCCGTGCCGCCTTCGCCGGCGAAACTGCCGGCGAGGAGACCCCGCAGGAAGAGGAGCCTAAACCGAGGGTACAGGCCATCGAACAGACCCTGTTCTGACACCGGGACTGCGGGCAGTCCTGCCCGCACCGGGCAAAGGCGTACGACGCTTCCGACCGAATTTTATTCCGACAATCCGAACCGACAATGAAAGTAAAAGAGATAACAGCCATTCTGGAAGAGGCCGCCCCGCTCTTCCTTCAGGAGAGTTACGACAATTCGGGGCTCCTCGTGGGCGACCCCGAAGCGGAAATCGACAGCGCCCTGATTTGCGTGGATGCGACCGAAAGTGTCGTTGCCGAAGCCGCCGAAGTGGGAGCGGGCCTCGTCCTCTCCCACCACCCGGTCATTTTCCATCCGCTGAAACGCCTCACCGGGGGCAG
>OJRB01001790.1_pt1 | contig 9952 bp, 7 predicted proteins | sample 1599061 | NCBI WGS metagenome assembly OJRB01 (sample SAMN03922522, study PRJEB24848) | human gut metagenome | isolation source: stool sample | host: Homo sapiens | place: Germany | collected 2010-02 | reverse complement strand
AAGCAACGTATATGAAAAGTGTAAGCTTCAGAAAAGATTTAGTAGGAGTACAGGATGAGTTACTCCGCTTCGCATACAAACTGACAACCGACCGCGAAGAAGCAAACGATTTGTTGCAGGAGACATCACTCAAAGCATTAGACAATGAGGATAAATATATGCCCGACACAAATTTCAAAGGATGGATGTATACCATCATGCGCAATATCTTTATCAACAACTACCGTAAAGTAGTTCGCGACCAGACATTCATCGATCAGACCGATAATCTTTATCATCTGAACCTGCCGCAAGACGCCGGCTTTGAAAGTACGGAAAGAACGTACGACCTGAAAGAAATGCATCGGGTAGTCAACGCGCTCCCGAAAGAATATAGAGTTCCGTTCGCTATGCACGTTTCCGGCTTCAAGTACCGCGAAATCGCTGAAAAGCTGAACCTCCCGCTGGGCACCGTGAAGAGCCGTATCTTCTTCACCCGCCAGAAATTGCAGGAAGAACTGAAAGACTTTCGCTAAACCTTTAACTATATTATTTATCAATTCCAAGTTAGATATTTTTAGTGCAGATTTTTAATTGTGTTAGTTTAAGGCAGAAGAGTTACCATACCTTCTGCCTTTTTTTACTAATCCATCCTGTATGACACCCGGGTGTCGTGCAAACCTCCCTCGCAAAGAGAGAAAGCCTATCCTTCGATAAAAAAAAGATTCTTCTTCAATACAAACAAAAAAGCACCGCATCTTTCCGTTTTCGCCCACTAATAAAGCATTTCCCAAACCGCATCTCTTTCAAGTAAATAAGCATTTAACAATCGGTTGAAAACTTATCTAAAAGATTTTTATGGAAAATTGTGGGGAATTGTGGGGAATTTCCTACTTTTACGCTCTCTTATTATAATAAGGTAAATGATACGTTTTTTAGGCAATATTGAAGTCAGGGCGGACGCCAAAGGAAGAGTGTTCATCCCCGCTACTTTCAGGAAGCAACTGCAAGCTGCTTCCGAAGAGAGACTTATTATGCGTAAAGACGTATTTCAGGACTGCCTGACACTGTACCCCGAGAGCGTGTGGAACGAGGAGCTGAATGAGCTCCGGAGCAGGCTGAACAAATGGAATAGCAAACACCAGCTCATTTTCAGACAGTTTGTGAGTGACGTCGAAGTAGTTACGCCCGACAGCAACGGACGCATACTGATCCCGAAGCGTTACTTACAGATTTGTAATATCCGTGGAGATATACGCTTTATCGGTATCGACAACAAGATAGAGATATGGGCCAAAGAACGGGCAGAACAACCGTTCATGTCCCCCGAAGAGTTCGGTGCAGCATTAGAAGAGATTATGAACGATGAAAATAGACAAGATGGAGAAAGATGAGTTGACATACCACGTACCCGTACTGCTAAAGGAAAGCGTTGACGGAATGAATATTCATCCGGACGGAACGTATGTAGACGTTACCTTCGGAGGAGCAGGGCATTCGCGCGAGATTCTTTCACGCCTTGGAGAAGGCGGGCGTCTGCTGGGATTCGATCAGGACGAGGATGCCGAACGGAATATCGTCAATGATCCCCACTTCACCTTTGTACGCAGCAACTTCCGCTATTTGCAGAATTTCCTGCGGTATCATGATATCGAACAGGTGGACGCAATCCTCGCCGACCTCGGCGTGTCCTCCCACCATTTCGACGACAGCGAGCGTGGCTTCTCATTCCGTTTTGACGGAGCGCTGGATATGCGCATGAACAAGCGTGCAGGACTAACCGCCGCCGACATCGTCAACACATACGAAGAAGAACGGCTCGCAAACATTTTCTATCTGTACGGTGAACTGAAGAACAGCCGCAAACTGGCATCCGTCATCGTAAAGGCCAGAAACGGACAGTCTATCCGGACTATCGGTGAGTTTCTGGAAATCATCAAGCCGCTTTTCGGACGCGAACGGGAGAAGAAAGAACTGGCGAAAGTATTTCAGGCACTTCGCATTGAAGTGAATCAGGAAATGGAAGCACTGAAAGAAATGCTGGCAGCAGCCACCGAAGCGCTGAAACCGGGGGGACGCCTTGTAGTGATCACGTATCACTCACTGGAAGACCGCATGGTGAAGAATATAATGAAAACAGGAAACGTAGAAGGGAAAGCGGAAACCGACTTCTTTGGAAACCTGCAAACTCCGTTCCGGTTGGTCAACAATAAAGTGATTGTCCCCGATGAAGCAGAGATAGAAAGAAATCCACGGTCGAGAAGTGCCAAATTACGAATCGCAGAGAAAAAATAATCTCAGATATGGAAGAAGAAGCAGTAAACAAAAAAGCAGAAGAGGGCAAAAAGAAAAAACGTACCTCATTGAAAAGTATTCTGGGAGGAGATATCCTCGCCACAGACTTTTTCCGCCGGCAGACGAAGCTGTTGGTGCTGATTATGGTATTCGTCATCTTCTATATCCATAACCGCTATGCGAGCCAGCAACAACAGATTGAGATCGACCGGTTGAAAAAAGAATTAATCGACATTAAATACGATGCGTTGACCCGTAGTTCGGAGCTGATGGAGAAAAGCCGTCAGTCACGCATCGAAGAGTATATATCAAACAAGGAAAGTGATTTGCAGACCTCTACCAACCCGCCTTACCTTATTAAATAAGGTGTAAGTGGAGAGTCTTAAAAGAGAATAAGCACTGTGGCAGTAAATAAGAAAAATATAATGACCCGTTACTTCTTTGTCATTCTGATCATGGCATTGATAGGAGTAGCAATTGTCGTCAAGGCAGGCGTGACCATGTTTGCCGAACGGCAGTACTGGCAGGACGTAGCCGATCGTTTCGTAAAAGAAAACGTGACAGTGAAGCCTAACCGTGGAAACATTATTTCTTCTGACGGTAAACTGATGGCAAGTTCACTGCCTGAATACAGAATCTACATGGACTTTATGTCCGGTGAAAAGGACGAAAAAAGAAGAAAGAAGGATCAGGCACGCCGGGATTCCATCCTCAAAGCCAATATGGATTCGATTTGCATCGGGCTGCATAAGATATTCCCCGACAGAAGTGCGGCACAATTCAAGGCACACCTCCAAAAAGGACGTCAGGCCAAAAGCCGTAACTACCTGATCTACCCGAAGCGTATCTCTTATATACAATATAAAGAGGTGAAACGTCTGCCTGTCTTCTGTCTGAACCGCTATAAGGGAGGATTCAAGGAACTGGCATATAATCAGCGCAAGAAACCTTTCGGCTCATTGGCAGCCCGTACCCTGGGAGATGTATATGCCGATACAGCTCAAGGAGCAAAGAACGGTATAGAACTCGCGTTCGATACGATTCTGAAAGGACGTGACGGGCTTACTCACCGCCAAAAGGTGATGAACAAATACCTGAACATTGTCGATGTCGCCCCGATCGACGGTTGCGACCTGATCACTACCATCGATGTAGGTATGCAGGATATTTGCGAAAAAGCATTGGTAGACAAGCTGAAAGAATTGAACGCCACCGTGGGTGTAGTCGTATTGATGGAAGTTGCCACCGGAGAGGTGAAGGCCATCGTCAATATGACGCAAGGCAGAGACGGTGAATATTATGAAGTACGCAACAATGCAATCAGCGATATGCTCGAACCGGGTTCTACCTTCAAGACAGCCTCTATCATGGTAGCTCTGGAAGACGGAAAAATCACTCCGGACTATATCGTAGACACCGGCAACGGACAAAAGCCGATGCATGGCCGTGTCATGAAAGACCACAACTGGCATCGAGGCGGATACGGCAAACTGACTGTTACCGAGATTTTGGGAGTATCGTCCAATGTCGGAACTTCCAGCATCATCGAGAACTTTTACGGAAGCAACCCGCAGAAGTTCGTGGACGGACTGAAACGGATGAGCATCGACCAGCCACTCCACCTGCAAATATCCGGAGAAGGAAAACCGAATATTCGCGGTCCGAAAGAACGTTATTTTTCAAAAACGACTTTGCCATGGATGAGCATCGGCTATGAAACGCAGGTTCCACCGATCAATATTCTGACATTCTATAATGCAATAGCCAATAACGGAGTATCCATACGTCCGAAGTTTGTAAAAGCCGCCGTCAGAGACGGAGAAGTGGTAAAGGAATATCCGACGGAAATCATCAATCCCAAGATTTGTTCGGACAAGACGCTGGCACAAATACGGGAAATCCTGCGGAAAGTGGTAGGTGAAGGACTTGCCAAACCGGCAGGAAGCAAGCAGTTCCATGTGTCCGGTAAGACCGGAACAGCACAGGTTTCGCAGGGAGCAGCCGGCTACAAGACAGGAAGAACCAATTATCTCGTCAGCTTCTGCGGATACTTCCCATCGGAAGAGCCGAAGTACAGTATGATTGTTTCGATCCAGAAACCCGGTTTGCCGGCTTCGGGAGGTTTGATGGCAGGTAGCGTATTCAGCAAGATTGCAGAAAGAGTGTATGCCAAAGACCTGCGCTTGCCACTCACAAGTGCCATTGATACCAATACGGTAGTCATCCCGAACGTTAAGGCAGGAGAAATGAGGGAAACGCAACGGGTGTTGGAAGAACTGAATATAAAGATACAGGGAAAAATCACCGATTCGGGAAAAGAAGTATGGGGAAGCACCCATCCCGCCCCTCAGGCGGTAGTTCTTGAAAGCCGGGGTATCATGCAGAACTTCGTGCCAAGCGTCGTAGGCATGGGAGCGAAAGATGCTGTTTATCGATTGGAAAGCAAAGGATTGAAAGTCAATCTGGTGGGAGTCGGGAAAGTAAAAAGCCAGTCGATAGCCAACGGCAGTGTTGTGAAGAAAGGGCAGACGATTACGCTTACGTTGCATTAAGAATTAAATTAAGTAGGACAGATATGTTATTAAACGAGTTACTGAAAGCAATCCAGCCGGTGCAAGTGACCGGCGATTCAAGGATAGAGATCACCGGAGTCAACATTGACTCCCGTCTGGTGGAAGCCGGACAGCTGTTTATGGCGATGCGCGGCACGCAGACCGATGGTCACGCCTATATCCCCGCTGCCATTCAGAAGGGAGCGACTGCCATCCTCTGCGAAGATTTACCCGAGGAACCCGCAGCAGAAATCACTTATATCCAAGTGAAAGACAGCGAAGATGCAGTAGGAAAGATTGCTACGACATTCTACGGTAATCCGACTTCACAATTCGAGCTGGTCGGTGTGACGGGCACAAACGGCAAGACAACTATCGCCACCTTATTATATAATACATTCCGCTACTTCGGATATAAAGTGGGATTAATCTCTACTGTCTGCAACTATATCGACGATCAGCCGATTCCGACAGAACATACCACCCCCGACCCTATCACGCTCAACCGCTTGTTGGGGCAAATGGCGGACGAAGGATGCAAGTACGTCTTTATGGAAGTCAGTTCACATTCCATCGCTCAAAAACGTATCAGCGGATTAAAGTTTGCGGGAGGTATCTTCACGAATCTGACGCGCGATCATCTGGATTATCACAAAACGGTTGAGAATTACCTGAAAGCCAAGAAAGCATTCTTTGATGGCTTGTCGAAAAGTGCTTTTGCCCTAACCAACCTGGACGATAGAAACGGCTTGGTTATGACACAGAATACCAAAGCGAAAGTCAGCACCTATTCTCTCCGCAGCCTCAGTGACTTTAAAGGCAAAGTACTTGAAGACGGATTTGAAGGAATGCTGCTGGACATTAACAATGTAGAAGTCAACGTGCAATTTATCGGACGTTTTAACGCTTCCAATTTATTAGCCGTTTATGGCGCAGGCTGTCTGTTGGGAAAGAAACCGGAAGATGTTCTTCTTGCTTTAAGTACACTACGTCCTGTTGCCGGACGTTTTGATTCCTTGCGTTCACCCAAAGGCTATACAGCCATCGTCGATTATGCACATACTCCCGATGCACTAGAAAATGTATTGAATGCCATCCACGAGGTATTGAACGGGAAAGGAAAGGTGATTACGGTTGTAGGTGCGGGCGGCAACCGTGATAAAGGCAAACGTCCCTTAATGGCTCAAGAAGCAGCCAAGCAAAGTGACAAAGTCATCATCACGTCAGACAATCCCCGCTTTGAAGAGCCGCAAGACATCATCAACGATATGCTGGCAGGGTTGGATAAGGACGATTTGCAGAAGACAATCAGTATCGCCGATAGAAAAGAAGCCATAAAGACCGCCTGCATGCTGGCGCAACCGGGAGATGTCATTCTCGTAGCCGGCAAAGGACATGAAAATTATCAGGAGATAAAAGGAGTGAAACATCATTTCGATGACAAAGAAGAACTAAAGGCGATAATGTTTTAAAGTGATAAAGTAAGAAATTATGTTATACTACTTATTCCAATGGTTAGATAAATACGACTTCCCCGGTGCGGGTATGTTCGGCTATACATCTTTCAGGGCATTGATGGCTATCATCCTGGCATTGCTCATTTCGAGCATCTGGGGTGACAAGTTCATCGACCTGCTGAAACGCAAACAGATTACCGAGACGCAACGGGATGCCAACATCGACCCGTTCGGCGTAAACAAGGTGGGCGTACCGAGCATGGGCGGAGTTATCATTATCTTTGCCATTCTGATTCCCTGCCTGTTGCTGGGCAAGCTGAATAATATCTATATGATTCTGATGCTTATCACCACTGTGTGGTTAGGTTCATTAGGATTTGCCGACGATTACATCAAGATATTCAAGAAAGACAAGGAAGGCCTGCACGGTAAGTTCAAGATTATCGGCCAGGTAGGCTTGGGACTCATTGTAGGGCTTACCCTGTATCTCAGTCCGCAGGTCGTTATCCGTGAAAACATCGAGGTAGAGAAACCGGGACAAGGCATCGAGGTAGTACATGCCGCCAAAGAAATCAAGGCTACACAGACTACCATCCCTTTCTTCAAGAGCAACAACCTTGACTATGCCGACCTCGTGTCTTTCATGGGAGAACACGCACAAACGGCGGGCTGGATACTGTTTGTGCTCGTCACCATATTCGTAGTAACCGCCGTTTCCAACGGCGCCAACCTGAATGACGGCATGGACGGCATGGCAGCGGGCAACTCCGCCATTATCGGTCTGACACTGGGCATACTGGCATACGTATCCAGCCATATCGAATATGCCGGTTACCTGAACATCATGTACATACCGGGTTCGGAAGAGCTGGTAATCTTTATCTGCGCTTTCATCGGTGCACTTATCGGCTTCCTCTGGTACAACGCCTACCCGGCACAGGTATTCATGGGCGATACAGGCAGTCTGACCATCGGCGGCATCATTGCCGTATACGCCATTATCATCCATAAAGAGCTGCTGATACCTATCCTATGCGGTATATTCCTTGTAGAGAACCTGTCGGTAATTCTGCAACGGGTATACTACAAAGCCGGCAAACGGAAAGGGGTAAAACAGCGTCTCTTCAAACGGACGCCGATACACGACCACTTCCGCACCGGCATGAATCTGATAGAGCCCGGCTGCAAAGTGGTATTTACCCAACCGGCACAATTGTTCCATGAATCGAAGATTACCGTCCGCTTCTGGATCGTAACCATTGTACTGGCAGCAATAACAATTATAACGTTAAAGATAAGATAACAACCCAATGAAGAATTATGAATGAAAAATGAAGAGTTACCGATCTTAATTATAATAGTATATGAGTAGAATTGTAGTTTTAGGAGCAGGCGAAAGCGGCGCGGGAGCTGCCGTACTTGCCAAGGTGAAAGGTTTCGACACGTTCGTATCCGACATGTCTGCCATTAAAGACAAATACAAGGAACTGCTGAACAAGCATGGCATTGCCTGGGAGGAAGGACAGCACACGGAAGAGTTGATACTGAATGCCGATGAAGTGGTAAAAAGTCCCGGCATCCCCAACGACGCTCCGCTGATTCTGAAATTGAAAGAAAAAGGCATCTCCATCATCTCCGAGATAGAGTTCGCCGGACGTTATACAAACGCCAAAATGATTTGCATCACCGGTTCTAACGGCAAGACTACCACCACCTCGCTCATTTACCACATCTTCAAGAGTGCGGGACTGAATGTAGGGCTGGCAGGCAACATCGGCAACAGCCTTGCCTTGCAGGTGGCCATGGAGAAGCACGACTATTATGTTATCGAACTCAGCTCCTTCCAACTGGACAATATGTATAAGTTCCGCGCCAATATCGCCGTTCTGATGAACATTACCCCTGACCATCTGGACAGATACGATCACTGCATGCAGAAGTATGTGGATGCCAAATTCCGCATCACGCAAAACCAGACTCCGGAAGATGCTTTCATCTACTGGAACGACGACCCCATCATCCGCAGAGAGCTGGAAAAGCACGGCTTAAAAGCCCATCCCTATCCTTTTGCCGCCGTAAAGGAAGACGGCGCCATTGCTTATGTGGAAGACGGTGAAGTGGAAATCAACGAACCGATTGCTTTCAACATGGAGCAGGAAGAACTTGCCCTGCGAGGAACCCACAACCTGTATAACTCATTGGCTGCCGGCATTTCCGCCAACCTTGCAGGTATCCGCAAAGAAGATATCCGCAAAGCCTTGTCCGACTTCAAAGGTGTAGAACACCGTCTGGAAAAGGTAGCGACCGTACGCGGCGTCCAATTCATCAACGATTCCAAGGCAACCAATGTCAATTCCTGCTGGTACGCCCTGCAAAGCATGACAACCAAAACCGTGCTTATTCTCGGCGGCAAAGACAAGGGGAATGACTATACCGAAATAGAGGATTTGGTACGTAGCAAATGCTCCGCGCTGGTCTACCTGGGACTGCACAATGAAAAGCTGCACGGCTTTTTCGACCGCCTCGGTCTGCCGGTGGCCGATGTGCAGACCGGCATGAAAGACGCGGTAGACGCCGCTTTCAAATTAGCCCGGAAAGGCGAAACAGTATTATTGAGTCCCTGTTGCGCTTCCTTCGACCTCTTCAAGAGCTATGAAGACCGGGGCGACCAATTCAAGAAATACGTAAGAGAGTTATAAATGGATTTATTAAAAAGCATATTCAAAGGAGACAAAGTAATCTGGATTATTTTCCTCTTCCTCTGCCTCATCTCCATTACAGAGGTGTTCAGTGCTGCCAGTACGCTTACCTATAAGAGCGGCGACCATTGGGGGCCCATCACCCAGCACAGCATAATCCTGATGGTAGGCGCTGTGATTGTGGTCCTCATGCACAACATCCCCTATAAATGGTTTCAGGTATTCCCTGTCTTCCTGTTGCCGGCTTCCGCAATACTGCTGATACTGGTCATGATGATGGAACGTATCAACGGGGCGGCGCGCTGGATGACGTTCATGGGCATACAGTTCCAGCCCTCGGAGATAGCCAAAATGGCGGTTATCATAGTCACGGCTTTCATCCTGTCCAAAGGGCAGGATGAGGACGGCGCCAACCCGAAGGCTTTCAAGCGGATTATGATAATAACCGGAGTTATCTGCCTGCTCATTGCTCCGGAGAACTTATCCACGGCGGCATTGCTGTTCGGGGTAGTCTTTCTGATGATGTTCATAGGGCGTGTCTCTGCAAAACGACTGTTGATGCTGACCGGCAGCCTGGCATCGGTAGGCATTGTTGCCGTAACTTTCCTGCTGATGACAAAGAACAGCGACATACCTTTCCTGCACCGGTTCGACACGTGGCGTGCCCGTATCGAGAAGTTTACGAGTGACGAGGTAGTGCCTGCCGCAAAATTCGATATAGACAAAGACGCCCAGATAGCCCACGCACGTATCGCCGTCGCCACCAGCAATGTCATCGGCAAGGGACCGGGCAACTCCGTACAGCGTGACTTCCTGAGCCAGGCATTCTCCGACTTCATCTTTGCCATTATCATCGAGGAACTCGGACTGGTAGGAGGAGTCATAGTCGTATTCCTCTACATCTGTCTGTTGATACGTGTAGGACCTGTCTCTTATACACATCTCCGAGCCCACGAGACCGAGGCTGATC
>OJRB01001785.1_pt1 | contig 9960 bp, 8 predicted proteins | sample 1599061 | NCBI WGS metagenome assembly OJRB01 (sample SAMN03922522, study PRJEB24848) | human gut metagenome | isolation source: stool sample | host: Homo sapiens | place: Germany | collected 2010-02 | reverse complement strand
ACGACATCCACGAAGCCGACACCCGGCAGGAACTGATGAGCCTTTCCGCCCGGTTCGGCCTGACCGTCACCTTCCAGCGGCCCGAGAAAGCCCGCTTTGCCGCCATTCTGGAAGAGCTGGCAAAACAACACCACATCCAGATGCCCATGGAAGAGCTGCTGGTCAAGGCCGAAGCCTTCGCCATCCGCGCCGGCGGCCGCAGCCCCCGCGTGGCCAAACAGTTCATCGAACAGTGCGAGAGCGGCGTGCAGAAATAATGTTTGCTTTTTCGTTTTTATGGATAAGAAAAAGCGCTGTGCAGTGAAATGACTGCACGGCGCTTTTTGCTGTTTTGAAAGAAAACTGCCGCCGCAGGCGGCGGATAAGGCAATCAGAAAATCAAACGCGCTCGGCCACCAGCTGGAAGCCCTCTTTGGTGAGCTCCTGCCGGATCTGCTCGATCTGGGCATGGTCGCGGGTCTCCAGTGCCAGCTTGAGGAAGCAGCTGGAGATGGGCATGTTGGGGTCAGAGCCGTCGTGCAGGACAGAGACCACATTGCTGCCGCAACGGGAAACGATGGCGGCCACCCGCTCCAGCTGACCGGGCTTATCCTCCAGCGCAATGGTCAGGTTGGCCTTGCGGCCACTCATCACCAGACCACGGGTGATGACGCGGTTTAGGATGTTCACATCGATGTTGCCGCCGGAGATCAGGCAGACCACCTTTTTGCCTTCGATGGGCAGCTTGTGGAACAGCGCCGCTGCCACAGGCACCGCACCGGCCCCCTCGGCCACCAGCTTCTGGTTCTCCATCAGGGAGAGGATGGCGGCGGCGGTCTCGTCCTCGCTGACGGTCACGATGTCGTCCACATATTCCTCGCAGAGCTGATAGGTCAGCTCGCCGGGGGTCTTGACCTGAATGCCGTCCGCGAAGGTGGCCACATTTTTCAGGGTCTGATACTTGTGCTCATGCAGGCTGCGGTACATGCTGGGGGCACCCTCGGCCTGCACACCATAGACCTTGACCTCGGGGCGCAGGCTCTTGATGGCAAAGGCCACGCCGGAGATCAGGCCGCCGCCGCCCACGGGCACGATGACGGCATCCAGATCGGGCAGCTGGTCAAGGATCTCCAGACCAATGGTGCCCTGACCTGCGATGACCTGTTCGTCATCGTAGGGGTGGATGAAGGTCATGCCGGTCTCGGCCTGCAGCTCCACGGCCTTGTCGTGGGCATCATCATAGGTGCCGGGCACCAGACAGACCTCCGCGCCCAGGCTCTTGGTGTTTTCCACCTTCATAATGGGGGCACCGTCCGGCATACAGACGATGCTCTTGATGCCCCGGCGGGTGGCGGCCAGAGCCACGCCCTGTGCGTGGTTGCCAGCCGAACAGGCGATCACGCCCTTTTCGCTCTCCTCCCTGGAGAGCTGGCTGATCTTATAATAGGCTCCCCGCACCTTGAAGCTGCCGGTCACCTGCAGGTTCTCGGTCTTGAGGTAGAGGCGGCAGTCCTTGGAGAGCTTGGGCGCTTCAATCAGGTCGGTCTTGCGGGCAACGTCCTTGAGCACAAAGGCGGCGTGGTAGATCTTATCCAGAGTCAGCATGACGATACTTCCTATCTTCTATCCTTGATTTTTGCATGTGAATATGCATCCCAGTATAAATTAGCAAAAGTATTTTGTCAAATGAACGTATTTCAACATTGCGTTTGCTGGGGTGACCGCCAATGGTTACGCCCGGGCAGGCGGCAGCTCTGCGGCCTGATGCACGCTCCACCTGTGCCCATGCCGTGGGAGCGGTTTTCCCTGACCCAAAACGCCCCTCTCCGGCATCTGTGAGACTGGAGAGGGGCGTTCTCGTTTTTAACCTTTCATCGGCACAAATCCGACCAGATCCTTCACGACCTCGCCGCCGATGATGAGCCCGGCCACCGAGGGCACAAAGGCGTTGGAGCCGGGGACCGAGCGCCGGACGGTGCACTTGCGCTGGGTGCCCGGGGGGCAGATGCAGTGGTTCTTGCAGCTGATGGAATCATCCTCGATGGGGGTCATGGCAGGCTCCTTGGAGTAGACGACCTTCAGGTGCTTGATCCGCCGCTTGCGGCACTCGGTGCGCATCACTTTGGCCAGCGGGCAGACGGAGGTCTTGTAGATATCCGTCACCTCAAAGCGGGTGGGGTCCATCTTGTTGCCTGCACCCATGGCGCAGATGATGGGGGTACCTGCCTCCTTGGCCTTGACCACCAGCGCGATCTTGCCGGTGACGGTGTCGATGGCATCCACCACATAGTCGTACTGGGTAAAGTCGAACTGATCCTGCGTTTCCGGGGTGAAGAAGATCTTGTAGGTGGTGACCTTGATGTTGGGGTCGATCTCGTGGATACGCTGTTCGGCCACATCCACCTTGTACTGGCCCACGGTCTTGCGGGTGGCCACGATCTGGCGGTTCAGGTTGGTCAGGCAGACCTTGTCATCATCAATGAGGTCCAGCGCGCCCACACCGCTGCGTGCCAGCGCTTCCACCGTGTAGCCGCCCACGCCGCCAATGCCAAACACCGCCACACGGGAATTGTGCAGCTTTTCCATTGCTTCCTTGCCCAGCAGCAGCTGGGTGCGGGAATATTGATCCTGCATAGATACTTGCTCCTCCATCTTACACTACGCCTATTGTTTTATCAGTTCGACGCAGTTGCTTTTGTTTTACTTTATACTTTCCAACGACTGCCAAGGGCTCCCCTACTAGGGGAGCTGGCGCGAAGCGCCTGAGGGGTTTATTCAACTGCCACAATCGTGCCGCCCCCCAGCACAACATCCCCCTGATACAGCACCACGGCCTGACCGGGCGTGGGGGCACGCTGGGGCTGGTCAAATTCCAGCCGGAACTGCCCCTCTCCCGCCGGGTAGACGGTGGCCGCCTGCTCGGTCTGGTGATAGCGGGTGCGGGCCGTGACCCGCAAGGGCGCGGTCAGCTCCGGAATGGCGATCCAGTTCACCTCGTCGGCATAGACGATGCGGTCAAACAGGTTCTCCTCCGGGCCCACCGTAACGGTGTTGGCCTGCATATCCTTGGCGCAGACATACACCGGCGCACCCATGGCAAGGCCCAGGCCCTTGCGCTGGCCGATGGTATACCGCACCGCACCATTGTGAGTGCCCACCTTTTTGCCGTTCTCGTCCAGAAAATCGCCTGCCGGGTAGTGCTTGCCGGTGAAGTCCTCCATGAAGCGGGCGTAATCGCCGTCCGGCACAAAGCAGATATCCTGACTGTCGTGCTTGCGGGCGTTGATGAAATGCTGCTTTTCCGCGATCTCACGCACTTCTACCTTGTGCAGCCCCCCCAGCGGCAGGCGCACATGGGCCAGCTGCTCCTGGGTCAGGTTATAGAGCACATAGCTCTGATCCTTGCCCTCGTCCAGCCCCTTTTTCAGCAGCCAGCGGCCGGTGGCCTCGTCCTGCTCCACCCGGGCGTAATGGCCCGTGACCACATACTCCATGCCATGGCTCTCAGCCCAGCGGAGCAGGTGGTCGAACTTCATATACCGGTTGCAGTCGATGCAGGGGTTGGGCGTGCCGCCCATCTCATATACCCGGATGAACTTTTCGATGATCTTCTCCCGGAAGTCGGCGGTGAAATCCAGCACCTCATAGGGGATATCCATCGCAAAGGCCACCTCGGCGGCATCCTCGATATCCTTTTCGGAGCAGCAGGTGTGGAAACCAGACTGCCCCAGCGTCTCGTTGCGGGTGAGCCGCATGGTGATGCCGGTGCAGTCGTACCCTGCCTGCTGCATCAGCCATGCCGCCACCGAGCTGTCCACACCGCCGCTCATGGCGATGAGTGCCCCGGGGCGCTTCGTGTTCTGTGCTTCTGTCATATCGTCCCTCATTCAATAACACACTAAAACAGTAGCATAATACTACCGCAGCTTCTTTCTCTTGTCAAGACGCAGAAAATTGGGCCGCCGCAGCCAGCAGCGCGTCTTTTTCGTTGGGTGTCTGCCCGGTGATGACAGCCTCCAGCAGGGCGTTCAGCACCTGCCGCAGACCCGGGCCGGGTCTGACCCCCGCCGCCATCAGGTCACGGCCATTCACGGCCAGCTGACTCACCCGGCAGCAGGCATTTTCTGCTGTCAGCCGCTCCGCCTCGGCCCGCAGGGCAGCAAAGGCCCCGGTCTGTTCCGGATGCCGGGCACTGCAAAGGGCGGTCAGGCGCTGGATCGTCGGCAATTCATAGCGGCCCAAAAGGCGTTTGGCCATAAGTGTCTGGTCGGAGCCGGGCGTACCGGGAGCTTCCTCTTCGGACACGGGTGTCACGCAGGGCGTTTGGACGGGAGTGTCGGGAGTTTCTCCGAGGACCGTCCGCTGGGGTGGGACCCTGTTGCCGCAGGCAATAGGGCGGGCGATGGAATGGCCCGATTCGTGTCCGAGGAGAAAGCTCCCGGCACCCCCTCCAGCTTCCCTTTCCAACGCTGTCACCTCATCTGTGAGCGCGTTGGAGCATTTCAGTTTGCGCAGAGCTTTGCGGGCACCAGCTTCACCCAGCGGACAGAGAAGAGCCGCCAGCCGGGCGGGCACGTTCTCCACTGTTGGTTCGATCCGGTCGATGGTACGGCAGAGTTCCGCAAACCGTTCCGGCTGTTTTTCCGTTTCCAGCTCCGGCAGGATAACGGCCAGAACGGCGGGTTCCAGATAGCTTCCGGGCCGGGGTGCCGCCAGCAGCTTGAGCAGTTCCTCCTGGATGCGCTCCGCCGAAACGCAGTCCAGATGCGGCCCCAGTGCCCGGGCAGCAGCACCGGTGGCTGGGTCGATGGCAAAACCGAACCGGGCCGCGAATCGGTAGAGCCGCAGGATGCGCAGCGCGTCCTCCTCAAAGCGGCGTTCCGGCTCCCCCACCGCCCGCACGAGATGGGCGGCAAGGTCGTCCCGCCCGCCAAAGGGGTCGATGAGCCCTTCCTCGGCGCTGTATGCCATGGCGTTGATGGTGAAATCCCGCCGGGCAAGATCCTCCCGCACATCCGGCACAAAGCAGACGGCATCCGGGTGGCGGCCATCGGAGTAGGCCCCCTCGGTGCGGAAGGTCGTTGTCTCATAGAGCCTGCCGCCCTGCTTCACCGTCACGGTGCCGTGCTGCAGGCCGGTGGGGATACACTTTTCCTCCCCGAACAGCGCCATCACCTGCTCCGGGCGGGCGCTGGTGCAGAGGTCCCAATCGTGGGGGTCCAGCCCCAGCAGGCTGTCCCGGACACAGCCGCCCACAGCGTAGGCCGCATGGCCCGCCCCATGGAGCGCATCCAGCAGCAGGGCTGCACCCGGGTCAAGTTTGATCGTTGTCATGTTGTTTCCTCGTCATATTGCAGGATAATCTGTTTGCCGTCAAAACCGCACTCCGCCGCCGGGAATACCGCCTGCGCATTGGGCAGGGCGGCTTCCGGTTCAAGGATCATGGGCGAATAATGCATCAGCCAGAACCGGCGCACGTCAGCCTTTTTTGCAATGGCCGCACCCTGCGCAAAAGTGCTGTGCCCCCACTGCTTTGCCTGCGCCTCCTGCTCGTTGTCGGGGTAGGTGGCATCGCAGAGGAAAAGGTCGGCGTTCTGCGCGGCCTGTTCCAGCGCCGGGCAGGGAGCGGTATCACCCGAGAACACGAACCGCAGACCCCGGCGTGCCGGGCCCAGCACATCCGCGGGGGTGACCACCGCCCCGTTTTCCAGCGGGATGCTCTGGCCCCGCTGGAGCAGCTTCCATGCAGGCACCGGAACGTTCAGTGCCCGGGCCTTTGCAGGGTCAAAGCGGCCCGCCCGGGGCAGGTCGAGCCGGTAGCCCCGGCTGGGCACCCGGTGCCGGGTGCGAAAAGGCGTAAGCTGCGCCCCCGCAGGCCAGCCGGAGGAAAGGGTGGTCAGGTCGATGGGATCTGTGTCCAACTGCACAGCCCTGACCGGATACGGCAGCGGCCCGGCCAGGGTGCGCAGGGCGGGCCAGATTTCCCCCAGCCCATCGGGGCCGTAAAGGGTCAGCGGGCGCTCCCGGCCCTGACAGCCCAGCGTCTGCAGCAGGCCCGGCAGGCCGAAGATATGGTCGCCGTGATAGTGGGTCAGACAGATGGCATCCAGCTTCATCAGGTTGACCCCGGCGCGGCGGGCCGCCGCCTGCGTGCCCTCGCCGCAGTCAAACAGCAGGGCATGGCCCCCGCATTCGGCCAGCGCGGCGGTCAGGGCACGATCCGGCAGGGGCATGGTGGCCGCCGTGCCCAGCAGTGTAATGGTCAGCATAACAGTTCCTCCGTGATTTGTCGGTAACAGTGTACCACATTTTGCGCCCGCACACAATCGGCACAGCCCGGCATAGGATGGCGCAGAGCTCTGATACAAAGGGAGGTTTGACCATGCAGCGCAAAAAAGTCCCCGCCGGGCACCACCGCTTCGGGCTGGCCCGGCTTGTTCTGGTCCTGGCACTGCTGTTTTTCGTCGTGGCGCTCACCGCCGGGCTGGCGGGCTGCCTGTTCCAGCCCGTACTGACCGCCCGGGGCACGCTGCTGTTTCTGCCGGGGGCGTAAATTATTTTGTGAAATGAAAATTGAAATTCCTTCTTGACTTCAGGACAATGACGTGATAAAATCCAGCCAAACCAGTGAGAGGGCATAAGTACCTCCGCAAACCTCTGCTTTTACAGAGAGTGCCGGACATGCTGAGACCGGTGCAAGGCAGCTGCGGGTGGGAATGGGCCTTTGAGGGCAAACCGAACTGCTTTTGCACAGTAGGGGCGACGGAGAGCGTCTCCGTTAACAAAGCCGGTATGTGTCATATCACGAGAGGGCGGGGTCGTTCCCGCCAATGTTGGGTGGCACCGCAGGAGTGTAAGGTCTTACCGCTCTTGTCCCAATGCACGAATGTGTTTTGGGACAGGAGCGTTTTTTATTTCCTGTCCCGCAGCTATTTCGGGCTGGACTGCAAGGCGTACATGGTCAAGATCAGCTATGAGCAGAAGCCCTTCCGCCGCGAGGTGATGCGCACCTACGGTGCCTTTGTGACCCTCAGCCCCAGCATGACCACCAACGTGGGCCGCAAGATCCTGGCCGAGCACCCGGACACCACCGGCAGCCTGGGCTGCGCCATCAGCGCCGCCATCGACGAAGCCCTCAAGTGCAAGGAGACCGGCGAGGAAAAGACCATCGTCTTTGGCCTGACCGGCACCGGCTACTTTGACATGGTGGCCTATGAGAAGTTCCACGATGGCCAGATGAGCGACTACATCCCCACCGATGCCGACCTGCAAAAGGGCTTTGACGGCATTCCCCAGTTCCCCGGCAACGAGCTCTGAGCCGATACTATAATTACTATATAATAAAGGAGAAGCGCGCCTCCGATTCCGGGAACACGCTTCTCCTTTTCTGCGCACCATCCTCTGCAAACAGAAAACCGCCAGCGTATTTCTACACTGACGGTCTTTTTATGGGCGCGGGTGGATTCGAACCACCGAAGCTGAAAAGCAGCAGATTTACAGTCTGTCCCCATTGGCCACTCGGGAACACGCCCAGATTCTGTTCACGTCCATTGCCGGACGACTTGTTTATTTTATCAGACTGCGGGCAATTTGTCAACTACTTTTTTCGGATTTTTGCAGCTTTTCTGCGGAAGCTGTCGGCAGGGTCAGTTTTGGGTCAGATGTTTCCGGCGCTCGTAATCCCGCAAGGCGGCAATGGCTTCGCCGGACATGGGGTATAGGGCAATGAGATTGAATATGGTCATCAGGCCGATGCCCACGTCGCCCAGGTCCCACACCACGGTATAGGCTTCCAGGCCGCCCACCATCAGCATGACAAGGGCCAGCACCTTATAGGCTGTCTGCCAGCCCCAGCGGTCGCCAAAGAGGTACGCCACATTGGAGCGGGCATAGAACAGGATGCCGATGAAGGTGGAGAAGCTGAACAGCGCCAGCGTGACGGCAATGAACACCACGCCAAAGCTGCCCAGATGGTACTGCGCCGCTGCCTGCAGCAGGTCCATGCCGGTCAGCCCAGTGGTGACATTTGCGGGAGCCAGCAGCATCATAAAGGCAGTGCAGCTGCAGATGACCACCGTGTCGATCAGGACACCCAGTGCCTGCACAAAGCCCATCTTCACAGGGTCATCGCAGGAGGCAGCCGCTGCCGCACAGGGGGCCGAACCGCTGCCCGCCTCATTGGAGAACAGGCCGCGCTTGACACCGTTCATCAGCACCGCGCCAAAGCCGCCCGCGGCCACCTGCCGCAGGCCGAAGGCTTCCGAGAAGATGCGGCCCAGCACAGCGGGCAGCTGGCGGAAATTTACCGCAATGATGATGACCGTCATCACGAAATAGCAGCCCGCCATGATCGGCACGATGACATCCAGGCTTTTCACGGTGGCATCCTTGCGCAGGACAATGACCGCCGAGAGCACCACCAGCACCACCGTGGTCACGATGGGCGGGATGGAGAACGCATTGGCAAAGGCAGAGCTGACCGAGTTGCTGATAACCTGGCTGATGCCGCACCAGCAGATGAGGCCCGAAATGGCAAACAACACCGCGATGACAGAATGATGCAGCTTTTTGCCCCGCTTGCGCTCGGCCAGCACATGGATGTAGTAGGCCGGGCCGCCGCGCTGCCCGCCATAGAGCGGGTCGGGCTGCCGGTACTTCTGGGCCAGTGTGGATTCCACAAAGGAGGCGGAGGCCCCCAGCAGGGCCGTGACCCACATCCAGAACACCGCACCGGCACCACCGGCAGACACTGCCGCCACCACGCCCACCAGATTGCCCATGCCTACCCGGGTGGCCGTGGAGACGATGAGCGTCTGAAAAGAGGAAAGGCTGTCCATGCTCTGGTTCTTTTCGCAGACAGCGGCGATCATATCCCGGAACAGCCGCACGGGCAGCAGCCGGGTGCGCAGGGTGAAGAACACGCCCGCCGTGAGCAGCAGCACCGCCATCAGCGAAATGCCGATACCGCCGCCCACCGGCAGGGTGAACAAATCACCCCAGAGCAGGTTGTATACCGTTTCGATCAAATGGGACATTCTGAGGAGCCTCCTGTTGTGTGATTACTTTATTATAATACAGCACTTCAGGTTTGTAAATCAGAAAATCCCAGTGCAAGGAAAACAAAAAATCCGAACCCTTCTCCTATCGGAAAAAAGTTCGGATTTTGTTGTTGTGGTGCACCTCGCGCACTCATATCCGAACTTTTCTCCGCTTTCACGGCTTCCCCAAAAGCGACCGTTTCCGTACCTTCCTTATAATTAAAGGTAATGAGAACCTTATCATCGTAGAGATAGATGGCATTGATGAAGGTATCCACCAGTGCCTGCCGCTGCTCCGGCTGGGTCATATCCAGCTTGCGGAAGCGAAGCAGCCAAAACCGGACGAACTCTTCTTTCATCTTCGGCTTGGCCAGCCGTTCCTCTGCAATGCGGGCTTGCAGTTCCTTCCTCTGCTCTTCCAGCGCTTCCAGCCGCTCCTTGGTGGAGCTGGTCAGAATGCCCATCTGGATAGCGTTCAGCATATTGGTGATGCCGACTCCCGTTTCCTTCAACTGCTTTTCATAGATGGGCAAATCCGTGCTTTCCTGATTTTGCAATTCCATGACTTTGGCAATGATGGCATTCATGGAAGCGTCATCTTCCACCAGCTTCATGGTCTCGTTGACCACCAGATCTTCCAGCCACTGTTTCCGCACGGCCTTTTTATCGCAGGTCTTTTTCTTCTTGGCGGCGGCACACTTGTAATAGGTATACATTTTCCCGGTGTGGCTGACACCGCTTTCTCCGAACATCAGCGCTCCGCACTTACCGCAGTACAGCTTAGTGGTGAGCAGATAGCTTTCCTCTGCCTTATGACGGGCAGGGGCCTTTTTATTTTTCGCCAGCTTTTCCTGCACCTTGTTGAACAGGTTCGCGTTTGCGCAGCGAAGCGGAGCAATGAAAGCCCCAGTGGGGCTTTTAAGCGACAGAACGGTCTTGCGCA
>OJRB01001779.1_pt1 | contig 9978 bp, 9 predicted proteins | sample 1599061 | NCBI WGS metagenome assembly OJRB01 (sample SAMN03922522, study PRJEB24848) | human gut metagenome | isolation source: stool sample | host: Homo sapiens | place: Germany | collected 2010-02 | reverse complement strand
ACAAGTATCTATGTCTATTCTCATAATCTTAATCTGCTCTAAGTGCTTCGATCGGTCGGATGCTGACTGCTTTGCGGGCAGGGAACAATCCGGCTAATGTTCCGGCTATTACTAATGTGAGTGTAGCTTGGATGGCGATTCCTATGTCGACCGTTGGATTCAGGAATACCGTTTCGGACCATATACCGTTGTCCATAGTCTGGTTTCCGAAGGCATTGTTCATCCATTCGGTGGCTCCGATACCTGCAACCATACCTATATATCCGAATATGGTGGTAATCGTGACGCTCTCTACGATAATCAGCCAAAGGATAGAAAGTGGTTTGGCTCCGAGCGCTTTGCGGATGCCAAATTCTCGGGTACGCTCTTTAACGGTAATCAGCATAATGTTCGAAACTCCGACAATTCCGCTTAATAAGGTGAAAATGCCAATCACCCAAATGGCAATACGAAGCATCGCCGATCCTTGCTGTTGCTGCAGATAATTGGTGAAACGGTTCCATATCCAGATGGCGCTATGATCGGTCGGGTCAAAACGCTGGTTGGCGCCGATCACTTTACGGTAGTGGGCTTCGAATTCCTCGTTAGACTCTATTGTTTCCAAATTCTTGGTGGTCATGATGAGGTTATTCAGCTTGTCTCCTTTATTATAAATCGTTTGCAGGGTTGTGAACGGAAGATAAGCATCGCTGTCTCCGCTGTCACCTTTGTCATTGTACAGTCCTACTACCTGATAGACAACATTGCCCGCATTCACGAATTGTCCGATGGGGTCAGTATGTGTTTTGTCGAACAGGATTTCGGCAGTCTTTTTGTGGAGTACAATTACTTTCCGTCGTTCTTTAATGTCGATTTCGTTAATGAAACGTCCCTTGAAAAGCTTTACTACTTCCACTTCCGTATGGTTGGGATATACTCCAGAAAGATTCAGGTTGACATATTCCGGTCCGAAGCTAAGGTTCACACCTCCCTGATATACGGTTGCTCCGGCCTTGATGACATGATCCGGAAAATTCTTATTGGTCGTATTCAAGTCTTTGTTATCCAGTCGTATCCGCCTTCCTTCCTTCAGACCGTCGTATGATTTACTGGTCCATCCCGGAAAAATTTTGATGGAGTTCATGGCCCGTTCCGAAGCCGACTGTTCGAATGCGTGAATCAGCCCGTTGCCGGCACCCAGCAGGACGATGAGCATAAATATTCCCCATGCGACGGCAAATCCGGTGAGAAAAGTCCTCAACTTATTGCGTTTGATGGTACTATATATTTCTTGCCAAATATCAATCATATTTTAAGTAATAAGTTATAAGTAATAGGTAATAAGTATTAGGTATTAAGTATAAAGTATTAGGCTGCGTTGTGACCGCATGGAATTAATACTTAATACTTATTACCTATTACTTATTTCATAATTCCGTTTTGGCCGAATGGAGAGGCGTCGTGGTCGAGGTTCTCTTCAATCCGTTCGATAATACCATCTTTGATATGGATGATCTTGTCCGTTTGGTTGGCAACACCGCTTTCGTGGGTTACGACGACGATGGTCATTCCCATTCGATGCAAGTCTTTCAATATCTGCATTACTTCTACGGAAGTTTTGCTGTCCAGAGCGCCTGTCGGTTCGTCGGCAAGGATGATCTGCGGCTGGGTGATTAATGCGCGGGCGATGGCTACACGTTGTTTCTGACCGCCACTCATCTCATTTGGCATGTGGTGTGCCCACTCCTTTAGTCCCAGCCGGTCGAGATATTCTAGAGCGAGTGCATTTCGCTTTTTGCGGCTTACACCTTGATAAAATAAGGGAAGTGCCACGTTTTCTACGGCATCCTTGAATGATATCAGGTTGAATGACTGGAAAATAAATCCGATCATACGGTTTCGATACTCGGCAGCTTTCGTTTCGCTCAAGTCCTTGATAAGTACGTTGTTCAGATAATAATCCCCGGTATCGTAGTTATCGAGTATTCCTAATATGTTTAGTAAAGTAGATTTGCCCGAACCCGAAGCTCCCATGATGGAAACAAACTCACCTCGCTGGATGTCGAGATTGATGCCCTTGAGTACATGGAGAGGTGCTCCGTTGTTGTAGGTCTTGTTGATGTCCGTTAGTTGTATCACAATTTTCTTTATTTAGTTCCTGTTTTCTAATAAATTTCTACTATTAGACGGCTTCAAGATACGAAAAGTTGCAAGGTGGCCGAACTTTTTTCTAAAAACATTTTGTAGACTCAATCTTCTTTACGTAATTTGTGTGCAGTAAACTTAATGATTAACTAACCCTTTTAAATAAAAGTATCATGAATTCAAACATGGAAAAGCCCTACGTAGTAGGTATTGACATAGGCGGAACGAACACCGTCTTTGGAATTGTTGACGCACGCGGAACTATTATTGCCAGCAGCTCAATCAAAACTGCCGGTTATCCTACTGCCGAAGAATATGCTGACGAAGTTTGCAAGAATCTGCTTCCGTTGATTATCGCTAATGGCGGTGTCGATAAGATCAGAGGTATCGGTGTGGGTGCTCCGAATGGTAACTACTATACGGGAACTATTGAATTCGCTCCAAACTTGCCTTGGAGAGGGATCCTTCCGTTAGCTGCTATGTTTGAAGAAAGATTGGGTATTCCTACGGCTTTGACCAATGACGCTAATGCAGCTGCTATCGGTGAAATGACTTATGGTGCTGCCCGTGGTATGAAAGACTTTATCATGATTACCCTGGGTACCGGTGTAGGTAGCGGTATTGTTATCAACGGTCAAATGGTGTATGGCCATGACGGTTTTGCCGGTGAATTGGGGCACGTGATTGCCCGTCGTGACGGTCGTATCTGTGGTTGTGGCCGTAAAGGTTGTTTGGAAACTTACTGCTCGGCTACTGGTGTAGCCCGTACAGCCCGTGAATTTCTAGCTGCTCGTACTGATGCCAGCTTGCTTCGTAACATTCCGGCAGAAAGTATCACTTCAAAAGATGTATATGACGCTGCCGTACAAGGAGATAAACTGGCACAGGAAATATTCGAGTTTACAGGAAATATTCTGGGTGAAGCTTTGGCAGATGCTATTGCATTCTCCAGTCCTGAAGCAATCGTATTGTTCGGAGGTTTGGCTAAATCAGGCGATTATATCATGAAACCGATTATGAAGTCAATCGATGATAATGTACTGAATATTTATAAAGGTAAGACAAAATTGCTCGTTTCTGAACTGAAAGATTCTGATGCTGCTGTATTGGGTGCCAGTGCTTTGGCTTGGGAGCTAAAAGATATCAAGGAATAATATCGATTTTATAATAAAGGTAATGAAAATCCCCGAGAGCTATTGTTTTCGGGGATTTTCTTTTTATATACCGGGAAAATTACAGTTTCTCACTGGGGAACAATTCCTTGACCGTGAGGAAAAAGAGGTGAGGCTAAGAAATAAAAAAGGGAATTTCATGTTGAATGAAGTTCCCTTTTTTATCTCGAATCTTAAAGTTAATCTTAGTTGTTAACTCTTTTTTCTTTGATTCTAGCTTTCTTACCGGTAAGAGCACGCAGGTAATACAATTTAGCGCGACGAACTTTACCTACCTTGTTCACCTCGATGCTGTCGATAGCCGGTGATTCGATGGGGAAAATTCTTTCTACGCCTACAGTTCCTGACATTTTACGTACAGTGAAACGTTTTTTGTCTCCGTGACCAGCGATTTTGATAACAACACCACGGTACAACTGTACACGTTCTTTGTTACCTTCAATAATACGATATGCTACTGTTACAGTGTCTCCTGCTTTGAAGCTCGGGTGCTGTTTTCCGGTAGCGAATGCTTCTTCTGCAATTTTAATTAAATCCATTGTTGTTATTATTAAATTGTTTCATCGTTACAACGCAACATACCAAGTATCTCGTCTCTTGACAGCGATTGCGCGAAAGCGGTGCAAAGTAACAAATTATTTGGCAGATAGCCAAATGTTTTTTGTATATTTGTCGCATATCTAAAAAACAACGAGCATGAAACGAACTTATGTAAAGTTACTGACTGTGGCAGGCTTGACGGGATGCTTCCTGTTTACTTCCTGTCGTTCAGCACAAGAAACTACCGCCCGCTATGAAATATCCAAGGTGGAGGGCAACATGATTACGATTGACTCTACTTGGGATGCTAATCCTGACAAAAAAGCGACCACCGTATTAAAACCCTACAAGGATAAAGTAGACGCGATGATGTACGAAGTCATCGGTACCAGTGAAATGAAAATGGATAAGGGGACCCCTGAAAGCTTGCTCTCTAATTTGGTGGCAAGCGTGCTGCAAGAAGCTGCCGCGCAAGTGTTGGGCAAACCGGCGGATATGGGACTGGTCAATATGGGCGGATTACGTAATATCCTGCCTAAGGGAGACATCACGGTAGGTGCTGTTTTTGAAATTCTTCCTTTTGAAAATTCATTGTGCGTCTTGACGATGAAAGGTACGGACATGAAACGTCTGTTTAAAGCAATTGCTTCTTTACATGGAGAAGGTGTAAGCGGTATCCGTTTGGAAATCAATAAAAAAGGAGAATTGCTGAATGCTACGATCGGTGGAAAACCGGTAGTGGATGACCAGCTTTATACCGTGGCTACTATCGACTATCTGGCAGACGGAAACGGACGCATGGATGCTTTCCTGCAAGCTGAAAAAAGGGAATGCCCGGAAGATGCTACTTTACGCGGATTGTTTTTGGACTATGTACGGAAGCAAACGGCGGAAGGCAAAATCATTACGTCGAAGTTGGACGGACGTATAACCGTAAAATAAGTAAAAAGGAGAATCTAAAAATATAGGATATGAAGAGATTTCAGCTATCATTATGGGTATGCCTTGTAGTGTGTTTCGGCTTTTCAACTTATGCACAGGATACCAAAGAAATTATAATTTTGCAGACAAGCGATGTGCATAGTCGCATCGAACCTATAAATCAAAAAGGCGACCGTAACTATGACGAGGGCGGTTTTGTCCGTCGTGCCACTTTCCTCGACCAGTTCCGCAAGGAGCATAAAAATGTGTTGCTGTTCGACTGCGGGGATATTTCACAAGGTACGCCTTATTATAATATGTTCCGTGGCGAAGTGGAAGTCAAGTTAATGAACGAAATGGGATATGATGCCATGACTATCGGTAATCATGAATTCGATTTTGATCTGGACAATATGGCTTTACTCTTCAAAATGGCTAAATTTCCGGTGGTTTGTTCCAATTACAATCTGGACGCTACGGTGCTGAAAGATTTGGTAAAGCCATACGTTATTCTGAAACGGTTTGGGCTGAAAATCGGTGTCTTTGGACTCGGAGCGAAACCGGAAGGTTTGATTCAGGCAAATAAATGCGTCGGAGTTGTTTATGAAGATCCTATTGAAGTGTCGAACAAGGTAGCTGCCTTGTTGAAAGAGAAGGGATGCGACCTCGTTGTATGCCTGTCTCACCTAGGCATTCAAATGGATAGGGAGTTGGTTGCAAAAACACGGAATATCGATGTAATTTGGGGCGGACACTCGCACACTTTTATGAAAGGACCGGAGAATTATCAGAATGTGGATGGAAAAGAGGTACCCGTTATGCACACAGGAAAAAGTGGAGTTCGGGTAGGTCGTCTCAACTTGACTTTGAAACGTAAATGAGAATATTTCCCTTTATCTTAGTTGTTTTATTTTTTATTTTAGCCGGATCCGTTTCGAGTCCGGCCCAGAATGCTGCTTCTGTTGAACCTTTGCTCTTATATAAAGCACAGCAGGATAAGAATTGCCGGCATTGGGTCGATTCGGTGATGGATAAGTTATCCTTTAAAGAAAAGGTCGGCCAGTTGTTTATCTATACCATTGCTCCGGTAAACACCAAGCGAAATTTGGAGTTATTGCGTGAGGCTATTGATACTTATAAAGTCGGCGGGCTTCTCTTTTCCGGTGGGAAGATGCAGAATCAGGTTGAGTTAACCAACCGGGCACAACGGCAGGCGAAAGTTCCTGTGATGATCACTTTCGACGGGGAATGGGGGTTGGCGATGCGTTTGCGCGGCACACCTGTGTTTCCACGGAATATGGTGTTGGGATGCATTCGTGACAATCGCTTGATTTATGAATACGGGCGTGAAGTAGCCCGACAATGCCGTCAGATAGGTGTGCAGGTGAATTTTGCTCCGGTGGCGGATGTGAATATCAACCCGAAGAACCCGGTAATCAACACCCGTTCTTTCGGAGAAGATCCGATACAAGTTGCCGATAAGGTAATCGCTTATGCTTCCGGTCTGGAAGGAGGAGGAGTATTGTCTGTGTGCAAACACTTCCCCGGACATGGAGATACTGATGTTGATTCGCATAAAGCTCTACCCGTACTTCCCTTCACGCGCGAACGTTTGGACAGTGTCGAACTCTATCCTTTTAAGGAAGCGATTCGTGCCGGAGTAGGTGGTATGATGGTGGGACATCTGCAAGTCCCGGTCATTGAGCCGATCGGCGGGCTCCCGTCTTCTTTGTCTCGCAATGTCGTATACGACTTATTGACGGATGAACTGGCTTTTAAAGGATTGATTTTTACTGATGCGCTTGCCATGAGGGGCGTATCGGGCAATGGGAATGTCAGCTTGCAGGCATTGCAGGCGGGTAATGACATGGTACTGGCTCCACGTAATCTGAAGGCGGAAGTGCCGGCTGTGCTTGCAGCTGTTGAAAAAGGCGAACTGAGCCGGGAAGATATAGAAAGTAAATGCCGCAAGGTACTGACCTACAAATATGCGCTGGGACTTAGCAAAAAGAAGTACGTGCAATTGTCCGGCCTGGAGCAGCGGGTGAACAGCCCGCAGGCGCGCGACTTGGTGCGCCGGCTGAACCTGGCGGCAATTACCGTTCTGAATAATAAAGATCATGTACTGCCGCTACATACGGACAAAGACCAGAAGATAGCTTTGCTCGAAGTAGGCGACCCGGGTGAGACGGAAGCATTAGCAAAGCAAATGACACGTTATGCATCTCTGGTTCGTTTCCGCCTTCGTCCGAAACAGACAGAAGAAGAAAACCGTCGATTATATGATTCATTAGCTATTTATAAACGAGTTGTAGTAGCTGTCAGCGAACAACGCCTAGCTTCTTATCAGCCATTCTTTACGAAGTTTGCTCCCGATGCTCCGGTTGTCTATCTTTTCTTCACCCCCGGCAAGATGATGTTACAGATTCAGCGCGCGGTGAGCCATGCTTCGGCAGTAGTGTTAGCGCATAGCCACAATACGGATATTCAGCGTCAGGTGGCGGACGTCTTATTTGCCAAAGCCACTGCGGATGGAAGATTGTCGGCGAGTTTGGGCGGATTATTCCATACAGGTGCGGGGGTGACAATCACTCCGAAAACTCCTTTGCATTTTGTACCTGAAGAATACGGCCTTTCATCTGTGTCGTTGAAGCGGATTGATTCTGTTGCTTTGGACGGTATCCGGCAAGGAGCCTATCCCGGTTGTCAGGTAGTAGTTATGAAAAATGGTCATGTAATGGTCGATAAAGCTTTCGGCACACATACAGGAAAAGGAAGTGCCCGCGTCGAATCATCGGATATCTATGACCTGGCCTCCCTTACGAAAACGACGGCTACCTTGCTTGCTGTTATGAAACTCTATGATAAGGGGCGCTTTAACCTGACAGATAAGATTTCGGATTATCTGCCGTTTTTGCAGCGCACCAATAAAAAGGACATAACGATTCAGGAGATCCTGTATCATCAGTCCGGTCTGCCGTCTTGGCTACCTTTCTATCAGGAAGTGATTGATAAGGATAGCTATAAAGGCCGTTTGTTCAGTGCGCGTAGAGATGCACAGCATCCGGTGAATATAGGAATAAATACGTGGGCAAATCCGAATTTCAAGTTTAAGGAGGAATATGTATCTCCAACGAAAACCGGGGATTATACCATTCAAATCTGTGATAATCTGTGGTTGAACCGATCGTTCCGCAAGGTGATAGAAGAGAAAATTGTGGAAGCGCCGTTGGGGCAGAAACGTTATGTATATAGTGATATTGGATTTATCCTGTTGGGAATGCTGGTTGAACAGCTTGCGGGAATGCCAATGGAAGTATACTTGCAAAGCGAGTTTTACGAACCGTTGGGACTGGAGCGTACAGGTTACCTGCCTTTGCGTCGTCTGGCAAAGTCGGAAGTCATTCCTTCCAATAACGACCGCTTCTTGCGGAAAGATACCCTGCAAGGATTCGTGCATGATGAGGCTTCCGCTTTCTTCGGCGGATTGGCTGGCAATGCCGGATTATTCTCTACTGCCCGCGAAGTAGCCCGTGTATATCAGATGTTATTGAACGGGGGAGAAATAGACGGCCGGCGTTATTTGAGCAAAGAGACTTGCCAGTTGTTCACTACTTCGGTCTCAAAGATAAGTCGGCGGGGACTGGGATTTGATAAACCGGATAGGGAAGACTCGAAGAAAGGGAACTGCGCTCCCGATGCTCCGGCAGAAGTCTATGGCCATACCGGATTTACAGGTACGTGCGCATGGGTGGACCCGGTTAACGAACTGGTTTATGTCTTTCTTAGCAACCGGATTTATCCGGATGTTACCAATCGCAAGTTAATTAGGCTGCACATACGCGAGCGGATACAGGAAGCGATTTATGATGCGATGAAGAAAAAGTAATCCTTCCGCACTGAACACAGGTATAAAATAAAGTGCCCTTCCGCTTATGATAGCAGAAGGGCACTCCTTATTTATTATTAATGTAATTCTGATTGTTGCCGGGCTTAGAATGACAGACCCAGACGGAAGCCGAAATTGCTCAAACCGTCTACACTGTAATGCAGTACATCAGCCTTATTGGTACCATAGCTGTAATATAAAGCAAAGTGAAGACCCGGTCCGTATACCCAAGGGAATACGTTGATACCGATTTCAGGAGAAGCGTAGAATCCCCAGCTATTGTCTCTTGCTTCGAGCATATTGAAGTTAGAGCGTACTTTAGCATATTCAGCGCCTAATTTAGCACTGACGTAGGGTTGAACGGCTCCGCCACGATTCCATTGGTAGCGTGCGGCAGCACCGAAAGGCAACTGGAATATAGTATGTTGCTGATCGGTAGTGACATCACCACCGGCCATTTTGAATGTTTCGCGACCTACATATTCGTGGTTGCTGTGATAGTTCAGGAAAAGTCCCAAACCGATGTTGGGAGTCACGAAGTAACCACCTTCGAAGTTCATTCCCCAACCACTTGCTTTGTCGGCAAAATGATTGCTTAACGGAGCATTGAACTGCCAGTCTATATTAGCATATCCGTTGTCTGATAGCTGTGCCTTGGCCGGCATGGCGAAGGCGATAGCAATGACCGCCAAGGCCACTACCTTGAAATATATATTTTTTCTTGTTTTCATAACAGTTGTAGTTGTTTATTTGTTAGTAAGATAAGGTGACTGAGCGAATGACTGGTTGACAGCTTCTACTGCAAGAGTACGGTTGATAGCTTTGGATCCAGTGTCAAATCCGGTCAGATAGCTAGTCCATACAATGGGCAGCTTTTTGCTTTCGCCTTGTTCGGCTTTCAAGTTCACCATTTCTGTCAGGAATGAGTTGGTACTATAACTGTAAGTCACAGCGTACGGGTAGTACCAGCCGCCACCCCAGTTTCCGCCCCAGTAGTTCGGCCCCCAGTAACCGGGATAACCCCACCACCATTCAGGCTGTGAATAACTGGTGAAATAATAAGTACTTGCGATGTAGCTCACCTGAATACCCAAGTCAGCGCTTTCTTTGTTGGTTGCTGCTGCATAACCTCTGGCAATCATGTTATCCGTATAAGCTGCCAGAATTTGTTCAGCGCCTTCTCCTTCGAGATATTCCGGTTCTTTACTATCGGAGATCACCAGAATCTTGTCTGCCAGATAGAATGTAGGAACTTTGAAGTCAGCTTTCTCGTCGTGGTTAGTGTATACCAGATAGTTGTCATCCAGCTTACCCATGTCCGGGTCTTTTTCG
>OJRB01001776.1_pt1 | contig 9990 bp, 6 predicted proteins | sample 1599061 | NCBI WGS metagenome assembly OJRB01 (sample SAMN03922522, study PRJEB24848) | human gut metagenome | isolation source: stool sample | host: Homo sapiens | place: Germany | collected 2010-02 | reverse complement strand
GACAATGTGTACAGATCAATGGCCTGAAAAATTCCATTTTCATCCGCACCCAGGCGCACATGTACCTCCATCTCGTGACGCGGGGAAGAAGCGATCTGGGATTCATAGCGGGTGTAGACCAACTTGGCCGGTTTTCCTGTCTTCCAGGTTACCAGCGCCGGGTAAACCTCCGTAACCACCGTCTGCTTTGCACCAAATCCGCCGCCGATCCTCGGCTTGAGCACACGGACCTTAGACTTCGGGATATCCAGCGCGTGAGCTACGATACGGCGCACATGGAACGGGATCTGCGTGGAGGATGTCACGTTTAAGCGTCCGTAAGCGTCCATGGAGGTAAAGGTCCGGAAGGTCTCCATCATTGCCTGCTGATTCGCTTTCACATGATACGTGCGGTCAATAACATGGGCACAGTCTGCCAGGATCGCATCCACATCACCATTGCTGTCCTGCGCAGAGGCACAGAGGTTGCGCTTATTGTCGGCGCCAACCGGGCACAGGCTCTTCCAGCTGTCCTCCGGATGTACCAGGATCGGGTTATCCTTTGCAGTGTGGAAGTCCAGCACCGGCTCCAGCACCTGGTACTTTACTTTGATAAGACGCAGAGCCTTATCCACTGCTTCTTCCGTCTCACCGGCCACAATTGCCACTGCATCACCTACAAAACGGACTCTCTGGTCCAGGATCAGGCGGTCATACGGGCTTGGCTCCGGGTAGGTCTGGCCCGCCATGGTAAAACGCTTCTGGGAACAGTCCTGATACGTCAGGATCGTCTCAATCCCCTCTACCTTTAATGCTCTGGAAAGATCGATCTCCTCAATCAGCGCATGCGCATGAGGACTGCGCAGAAGCTTCACGATGAGACAATCCTTCGGAGCGATATCATCGGTATAAAGCGGTTTTCCGGCGAGGAGTGCCTTTGCGTCTTTCTTGATCACAGACATGCCTACATATCTATTCTTCGCTTCCATGGTTTACGCCTCCTTCTTCCGGTTTAAATATTTTTCCAGGGCGCGGAGCTGGCCGGCGTATCCGGTACAGCGGCAGAGATTTCCTGCCAGATACTCACGCACCTCTTCCATAGTCGGTTTTACCAGTTCCCGTTCCATAGCCAGTACATTCATAATGAGACCAGGACTGCAGAAGCCGCACTGGTCCGCGCCTTCTCTTGCCAGAAAATCAGCAAATTCCTCTGACTCTTTCTGAAGGCCCTCCAGAGTTGTAACCTCATGTCCGTCGGCTCTGGCCGCAAGAACAGAGCAGGAAAGCACCGGCTTTCCATCCAGCCATACCGTGCAGAGTCCGCAGTTTGAAGTTTCGCAGCCACGCTTTACACTGTAGCAGCCCTTTTCCCGGACCATATCCAGAAGCAGGGTATCTGCCTTGATCTCAGCCTCGATTTTTTTTCCGTTTAATGTCAGTCTGATCTTCATGCTATGCCTCCTCCCCACTTAACTGCTCCATGAGCCTTCTCACATAAATTTCCGCCAGAGACTTCCGGTAATCCGCGCTGCCCCGCAGGTTGTCTCCAAATGAGAACATGCTGACTGCTTTCTCTGCCTGCGCGGAAAGCTCACATCCGGTCTGGACCGGACGTGTTACCAGTGCCGCCTTAGACGGTCTCGCACCAACGGAAATATACCACATGTCATCCTTCTTTGCCGCTGCGACAGCAATCAGCGGAAAATCTGTTTTGGAACGCCGCTGGCTGGCATAGGCTGCTTTTCTGCCATCCTTTTTGATGATGATGCGCACCAGAATATCCCGGCTGTACTTCATCTTCGCAAATTCTTCCAGAGATACGGTTCCGCCCTTGTAAAGCTCTACATAGCTGTCCAGAACCATCATGCAGGTAAGGATATCAGAAAAGCCGAAGCGGCCGAAAACACTGCCTCCCACAGTCGCGCCGTTGCGGAACTGAGTTCCGACGATCCAGCGGGTGCACTCACGAAACGCGCCGTCAAAGTACTGATTTAAGCCTTTATGAAGTTCTAACTGCCGCAGGCTGCACATACAGCCAATTCTGAATTCATCTTCTGTCTCCTCGATCTGATCCAGACCCAGACCACTTAAGTCAATCACCGTATTCCGGTTCCCGCTGCTCATTTTCAGCCACATCATACCGCCTACCAGAACGTTGCTTCTCTTCTGGTTCAGCTCATATGCCTGTTCCAGGCTTTCCGCCTTCACATACTCCTTTGCATGAAACATGCGATTCCTCCTTTGTCACTCCTAAAAACTTTGTGTAGCGTTATATCACCATTTTCATCTTGAAAAATAGGTATCAAAAATACTTTTTGCGATCGGTGCAGCCACATGACCACCCGATCCGGCCTCCTCCACCAGTACCGTGACTACCAGTTTCGGATCTTCTGCCGGGGCAAACCCGGTAAACCACGCATGCGTTTCTTTTCCGGTCTCAAACTCCGCAGATCCGGTCTTTCCGGCTACGGAATAGGCATCGGTACGGACACCGGAACCAGTTCCATCCGTCACAACGCTCCGCATAAACATGGAAAGCGTGGAGGCCTCCTGCGCAGTCATGAGATTTCCGTAAGCGGAAGGCAGGAATTTTTTCACTTCCTCTCCCGCCGCGGATTCTACGTGGTCGATCAGATATGGTTTCATCAGCGTACCGCCATTCGCTATGGCCGCTGTGATCATGGCATTGTGCAGCGGGGTCATCTGGGTGTTTCCCTGGCCGATAGCGGTCTGCAGCCGTTCCCAGTCTGAAGCCCCGGGTCCCATGGCATAGGAGCTCTTGCTATATGCCAGAGACACCGGAAGATCTTTATTAAACAACAATTCTCCGCAGGTATTCTGCATCTGCCCGAGATCCATGGTAAGACCGAGGCTTGCAAAAGCGCCATTGCAGGAATTCGCAAATGCCTGCAAAAGCGACTGATGGCCGTGGGCATTTCCATGATAACAGGAAATCCTGTAATCTCCGGCCTCATAGCTGCCGTCACAGTCAAAGGTAAAACCCTCCCAGGTATCCGGATGCTCCCGGATATATTCCAGAAGCGTCACGATCTTAAAGGTTGATCCCGGTGGATACACACCCTGTGCGGCTCGATTGAGAAGCTGTGCCTCAGTATTGTCCCCGGAGATCAGGCTTTCCCACTGGCTGCTCAGCTGATTCGGGTCAAAGCCCGGCTTGGAAACCATGGCGAGGATCTTGCCTGTATCCGGCTCCATCACCACGACAGCGCCCCTGCGGTCACCCAGCGCGTCGGAAGCCGCCTGCTGCAGCCCCACATCCAGCGTAGTCACCACCTGGTCTCCCAGATTTTTCACATCGGATAACTCGTTGACGGCCTGCTCTACCAGATTCATGTGGGAACTTAACAGATAAAAGTTCGCCAGAGATTCCAGGCCGGTCTTGCCCTGGTCGGAATAGCCCACCACATGGGCAAACAGGCTTCCATACGGGTATTCCCGCACCTCTGTCCCATCTTCTGCCACATTGGTCTTCGCCAGTACCGTGCCGTCATTGCTCAAAATCTCTCCGCGGATGATCCGGTCAGAAAAGCTGTCCAGACGCGCATTATAGGAATTGTTGATGACCGTCTCACTCTGCACCTGCAGAAAATAGCCGAAATAGCCCATCAGACCAACAAACAGGCCTACCATAATATAGGTCACAAACAAAATACTCTTATCAGTCGATGTCTTTTTCATAGTCCTCCTCATCATTCTGCTTCAGAATGTACAGGCCCTGGATCACTCCGAAAATAATAAATGTACTCAAAACAGAACTGCCTCCGTAGCTGACAAGCGGCAGAGTCACACCGGTAGACGGAATGAATTTGGTCACACCGCCCACAGTTAAAAACACCTGCACCGCATAGACCATGGCAAGACCAAAGGCGATCAGTTTATAAAACAATGCCTGCATCCGCGCTGCCAGGAGCACAAACTGTAAGAAGCAGCCCAGGCAGATGAGCAGCACGCAGAGAGCAAATATCCCGCCAAGCTCCTCGGAAATTGCCGCGAATACAAAGTCCTTTTCCACAACCGGGATTTTATAAGGCATGCCCTGATACAGGCCCATGCCGAACCATCCGCCCGTGCCGATGGCAAAAAGGGACTGGGTGATCTGGTAACCGCGGTTGTCAATGTCCGCCCATGGATTTTTCCAGGCTGCCACACGGGTGCGCACATGGGCAAAGAGCCAGTATGCCACCACCGACGCGCCGCTGCCGCAAAGCAGGCCGGAAAACAGATACAGATAGCTTCCGGTTGCCACAAACAGCATGGTCAGGTACGTCAGAAAAAAGATCAGTGCGCTTCCCAGATCCTTGGAAAGCACCAGCACCAGCACATAAGCCGCCGCCATCACCGTGGTTTCTATGATCGTCTTAAACTCGGTGTCCCGGTAAAACATGCAGGCTGTAAAGAACACAAACAGGATTTTTACAAACTCTGACGGCTGAAACGCGATGCCCGCAATGTTCACGGAAAGCTGCGCGCCGAAGCTGTTGTTGCCGATGATCCATACCACGATCAGCAGCGCCAGACCGGCAAAACCGTATACCCACGGAATGTTCGCCAGCTGCCACACCCGCTCCAGAATGAACGGGATAATCCAGGTAATCAGCGCCGATACGGCAACAATCACAAACTGGCGGATGGCCTTGTCAAAATCCAGACGGGTCAGGATCACAAAGCCGATGCACAAAAGCATGCACATGTTGTTAACCAGAAGCCTGGACCGCAGTGGATAAAACACCTTATAAAGTCCCAGATAAACTGCCAGGAATACTACCTGTGCCAGATAAAACAGGATTACCCGCTCGTCCTCTGATTTTAAGAACAGCACCGCATACGCCACAAAATGCAGCAGAAACATGGCCACATTCTGCCGGACACAGACTCTTCCCTGCTGCCAGGGATCCCGAAACCGGAAATAACTGAAATTCCAGTAGGTATAAGCAGCAATCAGCAAAATCAGCAGGTATTTCGATACTTCAATGACAATATTTACCATATATATTTATTCTACGCCTCTCTTGAAATGGCCGCGTGTAAAATCTTTGAACGGATCCCTGGTTTCTTCCCCGTGAAGAAACTGATCCGCAAAGGCATCCAGCACTGCTTTCATCTGCTCCGGTGCCTCCAGCGTGAACGCAAGACGCAGCGCCCCCGGAGCCAGCCGTCGGATCAGCTTCTCCTGTCCGAGCAGGGACAGAGGACTTGGATTGTAGATGGTGTTATAGCAGAACCGGCAGTGATTCTTCACCGGAAGATTTTTTCCGGTGCGGTCCTTCATCTTTAAGACCTCCGGCTGTTTCGTACAGCCCTTTGTAGTCCTTACGATGCACTGGGCCGACACCATAGCCGGAAGATAACCGTACACATAAAGTTCCATCTCCTCACAGCCCAGTGTCTCCAGCTCCCGGCTGTTTAACTCCAGCGGAAGGGTCATGCGGGAAATTCCAAGGTCCTCCATCTGCTCTCTTGCCAGATGGTTCAGAACATAAAGGTTCGCGTCAGATACCAGAGGAATATCCCCCAGTCCGTTTTCTCTTAAAAACGTGATCTCATCCAGGGATTTTACCACAAGCTCATCAAAGCCGGCCTCTTTCAGCGCATCTATATGTTTGCGGAAATAAGTCTCCGCCTCCGTGCGGAAGATATGCGGCAGCATCAGGCTGCACTGCTTTGCGTTGTCATGGCATGCCTGTACCGCTGCCTTCCAGGTCTCCGGACCAAAGCCGCAGGAATCCAGGTAGATGCGGGTGACATCCGGGTGGGCAATGGCGGTGGGTAAGAGGCAAGGTTCCTCGATGGAGATGTGAAGACCACAGAAACCTGCTTCCACACTGCCAGTCTCGCTCTGCTGCTCAGACCGCTCATTTTCGCCTTCATCCTGGCTTTCTACCGCTCCTGCTGTACGTCTGAATGGCTGCAGCAGCTTCTCTTCCATCTGCTCCAGTGCCTCCCGGCGCAGCTCATTGAGCGCCTGAACCGGCACAAAACAGTTTCCTTCGATCTCTGCTGTCAGGTTTTCAAAATAGAACGGGGTATTTCCGGTCTTGTTTAACTGCTTTAACAGCTTTTCCTCTCCCATGGGCTGATTCTGGGCCGTCTGAACCTCTGCGCCAGTCACCTCCGCATATGGGTTCTGAGCTGCTGCTTCCTCCAGAAGACGCCCCGGCTCACTGTACCAGAGGGAAAGCTTCAGCGGTTCGCCTTCCTTTACCACTACATGGCCGGATAACGGCTCCTGCTTCTTCTTCTCCACATATTCCCGGTCCAGACGGTCAAACAACGCCTGATTTCCTTCCCGGAATGCCGGTTTTTCTTTTAATGCCACCATCTCGCGGCCATTATGCCGGACATAGTAACCATCTGTAAAGCCGCCGCGGTCAAAGAGATCCAGGAGCATCCTGCGGTCTGCCGGATCTACCTTATAACCGTCCCGTCCATGCTCCAGATAGTAATCCACATATTTGCGGTAAATACTCACAACACCGGCAGTGTAACGCGGACTCTTCATGCGTCCCTCGATTTTTAAGGAGTAGACGCCGGATTCGATGATGTCCGGGAGAATATCCAGGGTGCAGAGGTCTTTCAGGCTTAAGACATAGCGGTCATCCCCCACCGCTGCTTTCTGCTGTGCATACGGCTTTCCCTTCATCCGGGCATTTCTGTCCTGCATGTCCGGACTGTGCTTTCCTTTACTCTTTTTTCCTGTGTTCTGATTTCTGACATTCTGTTTTCCGGTTTCGTATATGCTTTCCGTCAGTTTCGCATAACTCTGCTTTGCCGCACTCTGAAGCGGCTTTCCGGCTGCTGTCAGCACGTCATAGGGAAGTCTGCAGGGCTGTGCGCAACGTCCGCGGTTACCGCTGCGGCCGCCGATCAGGCTGCTAAGCAGACACTGCCCAGAGTAGCAGTAACACAATGCGCCATGCACAAAGCTCTCAATTTCCACATCCACATGGTCGCGGATCTCTGCGATCTCCTGGAGAGATAACTCTCTCGCTGTTACCACGCGGGTTGCTCCCATCTCCTTTAAGCTCTGGGCACTGCGCCATCCTGTCACAGTCATCTGGGTGCTCGCATGGATCGGAAGATCCGGAAAATGCTCCCGGATGAACTTCCACACACCAAGATCCTGCACGATCACCGCATCCAGCCCCCGCTCATAGTATGGCTTTAAAAAGTCATAAAGCTGGTCCAGTTCCTCTTCCTTCACCAGCGTATTGACTGTCATATAAAGACGACAGCCATGCAGATGCACATAATCGATTGCTTCCAAGAACCTGTCTTCCTCCGGATTGTCTGCATAAGCCCGGGCTCCGAACCGGCTGCCACCCATATATATCGCATCGGCACCAGCCTGAACCGCTGCCATCATGCTTTCCATTGACCCGGCCGGAGCCAGGATTTCTACACGTGAATTCAAATTCTCCTCCTCATATTAAAGTGAGTCATTTCGCTGGATCCGCTTCTCCGCAAATCAGGATCAAAACGGTCAAATGACCGTTTTGGTTTCAGGCCAAAAGAAAGGGAGTTCCGATTGTCTTTCAACACCCTTCACCCCCATATTGTATTACTTAACGGATAAAATGCCTGTTCGGATGCGTTGCTGCAGCAAGAGCTGCCTTGAACGCTGCCTGTTTTGCCATTTCATCAGCCTTTTTCTGTTCTTCCGGCGTTTTTACTGTCTTTGGCAGAATGGATGCAACCAGCTCCTTCACAGCAGCCACCTCAGCCGCTGCGGATTCTGCATCCTGCTCCTCAACCACTTCGGCTGCTTCCATGGTTTCCACGGCCACTGCTGCCTCTTTCTCCGGCCTGGTCTGCCGTACCTCAGGCTGAATCTGTTCTGCTGACTGTTTCAACCTTTCCAGCTCCTGCCGTGCCTGCTCTGCATCCTGTTTTGCCTGAAGCAGTTCCCGGTTGAGACGCTCATTTTCCTCGCGTGCTTCCTTCAGATCACTCTCAGCCCTTGTCGCTGTCTCGCATGCTTCCTCCAGTTCCTGCTTTGCGGTTTCTGTTTCGCTTCTCGCCTGTGTAAGCTCCTGCTTTACGGTTTCTGCTTCGCTTCTTGCCTGTGTAAGCTCCTGCTTTGCGGTTTCTGCTTCGCTTCTCGCCTGTCCAAGTTCCTGAAGCGAAGTTGCATTTTTTAAATGAGCCTGCTGCAGTTCCTGTTCAGCTGCATCCTGCTCAGAATGCAGCTGTGCCAGCTTCCGGCGCATTTCCTCCAGTTCCTGTTTCAGCTGCTCTGCCTCTGCTGCTTTCGTTTCCAGGTTCTGCTTCGCCGTCTCAGTCTCTGCTTTCATGGCTTCCAGCTCACTTCCGGTTTTGGCTGAATTTTCCTGTACCCGGACAAGCTGCTGTCTCAGTGTTTCTGCTTCTGTCCGTGTATTTTCCAGATCCGCTCTCAGGCTTTCCTCTTCTGTTCGTGTATTTTCCAGATCCGCTCTCAGGCTTTCCTCTTCTGCCTGTGCATTTTCCAGATCCGCTCTCAGGCTTTCTACTTCTGCCTGTGCAGCAGTAAGCGCTGTCCTCGTATTTTCTGTCTCTGCAACAGCCTCGTTCTTCTCTGAGGAGATCTGCTCTATTTCAACAGAAAACCGTTCTTTCTCTGCAGCCAGTTTCCGGCTCACAGACTCATTCTCTGCTTTTGCGGCTGCAAGTTCCTGCTGCACGGTCTCATTTTCCGACTTTGCGGCTGCAAGCTCCTGCTGCACAGTCTCATTTTCTGACTTTGCGGCTGCAAGCTCCTGCTGCACAGTCTCATTTTCTGACTTTGCAGCTGCAAGCTCCTGTCTCGTGTTCTCGCAACGGTTTTTCAGCGATTCGATTTCCTGAGATGCATTCTCCAGCTTTTCCTTCGCCGCTTCCAGTTCCTCCCGGTCTTTGAGCGGAGCAGCCTTGGCCACTTCCAGTTCCCTGGATTGTGCCTCATACTTCATCTGGATGGTGATCAGCTCATGTTTTAAGCTGTATGCGTCTTTTTCCAGTTCCTCTTTCTGCTGTTTCAGGTCATCTGCACGCATCTGCTCCTTGAAATAGTCATCAGAAAGATTGAGCTGAATGGTCAGATTCTGATATTCCGGACTCTGTCTGGAAAAACCATCCAGCTTGCGGACTTCGCCAATCTTCTCATTCAGATAAGCAGCAACCTGTCTTAAATACGCTTCATCTTCCGTACCGCCCAGTGTAAAAACGGTTCCATCTATAAAAACTTCCGTATAATTTTTCTGTTCCATGAAATTTCCTTATAAATAATATAATTTTAATACTGTATACATTTTAACATATTCCCACCATCTCAACAAGAGTGTTTCCCACAGTTTCTCAGTTTGTGTTTCTGGGAAAATATGCTAAAATCCACAAATCCGGAGAACTCTGCTTTCTATCATCGTGCATCAATTCTCCGGATTTTTATTTTTTGTTTCTTTTGTTTTTACATGGATTGCCCGTCATATGGAATATCCAGATGCCGGTAAGCCAGCGGTGTTGCCACCCTTCCGCGCGGAGTACGATTTAGGAAGCCATTCATCAGAAGATACGGCTCATACACATCTTCCAATGTTCCTGCATCTTCTGAAATCGCCGCCGCCAGTGTATCCAAACCAACCGGACCGCCTTGGAATTTTTCAATCATTGTCAGCAGAATCGTTCGATCGATATGATCCAGACCATACTTATCGACATCAAGAAGGTCAAGCGCATAATCTGCCACTTTTTTCGTGATTTTGCCATCGTATTTTACTTGAGCGAAATCTCTTACACGTTTCAACAGACGGTTTGCAAGGCGGGGAGTTCCTCTGGATCGGCGAGCAAGTTCTAAAGCCCCGTCCTCTTCGATCTCTACATTTAACACAGATGCCGAACGTAATATGATCGTTTTTAGTTCTTCCGGAGTATATAATTCCAAACGGTGCATAACACCGAAACGATCGCGTAAAGGAGCTGTTAACATTCCCGCTCTCGTTGTTGCGCCGACAAGTGTAAATTTAGGCAGGTTCAAAC
>OJRB01001765.1_pt1 | contig 10017 bp, 9 predicted proteins | sample 1599061 | NCBI WGS metagenome assembly OJRB01 (sample SAMN03922522, study PRJEB24848) | human gut metagenome | isolation source: stool sample | host: Homo sapiens | place: Germany | collected 2010-02 | reverse complement strand
CTACACACTGCATATCGTCGGCAGCGTCAGATGTGTATAAGAGACAGGTGCGCCAAGGAAGTAGTAGCTGGCGCGCATCTGGCGGGACAGGTCGTCCGGCACATTGGTGGTGACCAGATGCCGCGTATCGATCTCGTAGGTGTTGCGGTTGAGCATCTTCACCTGTGCACCCAAGGTGCTCAGGATCTTGAGACTGACCGACACATCGCTAATATCAGGCAGGTTTTCGATCACGCAGACATCCGCTGCCAGAATGGTAGCAGGCAGAATACCCACAGCCGCATTTTTTGCGCCGGAAATAGTCACTTCTCCGTGCAGGGGCTTACCGCCGGTAATAACAAATTTCTCCACTTTTATGATCTCCTTGTCAAAGGCCTGTGCCACAGGCCTGTTAAGGCTACTGAAAGCATTCCATTTCGTTACTTGTACCGCCAGGGTGTACAGATTCACCAACACCGGGGCAGATTTATAACTATCCTATTATACACTACTTCCACAAAAAAGCAAAGCCCGATTTGTATCTGTTTCATTATTTTCTGTTTTGCCCAGATTACACGCGGATATTCCAAAAATTTATTGAATTTTTCATCAATTTTGACGAATGCCGACCCAAATTTTACCCTTTGGCGATATCACCAAACGTGATCCTCGCATCGCGCTTCCGGGATCCAGCCCAGCTGATAGGCCGTTACCAACTGCTTCAGGTCATGCACACGCTCCCGCAGCACCTCGCCCTCGTCCGTATCTTCCACGAGGATGCGATGATTTTCGGTTTCCAGAATGTTCTTCTGGGACAGGATGTCCAAATTCTCCCGCACCGCCTTTTCGGCGCTTTCAAAGGGCTGATGGGTGCGCAGGGACATGGTGCGGCTGGAATACACCAGCGTATACCCGGCAATGCCGGTCTTTTCGTGGTAGGCGCGGCAGAACCCACCATCGATGACCACCAGCCGTCCCCCGCCCTTGATGGGGCTCTCGCCGTTTTTCTCCTGCACCGGCACATGGCCGTTGACGATATGGCTCGTGCCCGGCAGGCCGAACTCTGCCAGAATGCGGCGGCAGGCGGCTTCATCGTTGTACCAGCTATAATAGGGATCCTTGACCTCCGTATGGGTAGCGGGGTCGGCGATATACAGCCGCTCGAAGGTGGTCATGGCACTGCGGCCGAACAGCGGCGAAAGCTTGCCGCACCAAAGATACCACAGAAAATCCTGTCCGCTCTGGCGGGCGGCGCTGCCCTCTGCCCCATAGTAGCCCCGGCGGGCGCGGGCGTCGCAGTAATCCATCAGGGCACGGCCGGAGTAGCAGCGTCCCTCGAAGTGCTCCACCGCAAAGCCGCCCTTCGTGTTCATGGGCACAGCGCCGTGGTAGAGCAGATTGCCGTTTTCAATGTGGTACACGCTGCCCTTGGCATACAAAAATTCAATATGCTGTTGTAATTTCTCGCTCTGCCGGAAGGACTGCACCAGTTTTTGCAGTACCAGCTGCTCGTCCGGGTTCAGCTTTGCGGGGTCTGCCGGGTCTACCGTGGGGAAGGCGGTGTCCCGCAGGGGGTAGCTCTTCTCCCCTACCTGCACGGTGTGGGCGTCCCAGTCGATGCGGCGCAGATAATCCCGCCCCTGCATCTGGAAATCCGGGTTGCGGTCGATAACCTGACACTCCAGCTTGAACATGAGAATGGAGATGGCCTTGTGCATCACGGCGCAGCGGTGGAGCATTCCTTCCGTATAGGGGCCGCGGGCAGCGTCCGTGTGGGGCATCCAGATGGAAAGATCGTCCTCGCCGTAGAACTGCTCTGCCATGCGCTGCAAGTGCCGCAGATTGATGCCGTAGCAGTCCTCCAGCATCCCGTGGTTGTGGTAGGCCAGCGTGGTTTTAAGTACGGTGCAGATGCAGATGGGACTGCCGGCGGCAGCACCCATCCATACCACGTCATGGTTGCCCCACTGGATATCCACGTTATGGTGGCGCATCAACAGATCCAGAATGATGTCCGGGCGCGGGCCGCGGTCAAACAGGTCGCCCACGATATGCAGCTTATCCACCGCCAGATGCTTGATCAGCTCACACAGCCGCACGATAAAGCGGTCGGCGCGGCCGTTCTCAATGATGCTGCCCACGATCTGGCCGTAGTACAAGTCTTTATCGTGATCCTCAAAGTGGGCATGAAGCAGCTCGTCCAGAATATAGCCGCAGCTGGAAGGCAGACAGCCGCGCACATGGTCGCGGGTGTGCTTGGAGGACACCAGACGGCAGATATCGATCAGCTGGAGAAGGGTCTGGGTGTACCACTGCTCCAGCGCATCCTCGGTGGTGCAGCGCGCCTTGAGCTGGGGCAGCTTTTCGGTGGGATAGTAGATCAGGGTGGCAAGCTCGGCACGGGCTGCTTCCGGCATAGTACCGCCCAGCACGGCATCCACCTTTTCCCGGATGACGCCGGAGGCAGAGTTCAGGATATGCACGAAGGCTTCGTTCTCGCCGTGCAGGTCGCTCATGAAATGCTCCGTACCCTTGGGCAGCTTGAGCAGCGCCTGATTGCTGATGATCTCGCTGGCGGCCGCCGCCTGCGAGGGGTAATCTCTGGCCAGCAGAGCCAGATACTTCAGATTATCGCGGATCTCATCGGTTTCGATGCGCATGGTCTCCTCCATCACAACGCATTCCTTGCCCTGCAAAGATGTTGCGTTTTTTGTATTATCGTTTCTCTGTATTTCAGTATAGCACGAATGGCACCAAAAGTGGTATACTGAATACGAAAATTTTAAGCAAAGGACTTTGGATATTATGCCGAAAACCATTTCCGTTCCCACCTGCTGCACCCTCTGCCCCCGCCGCTGCGGTGCAAACCGTGCCGCCGGGCGCGCCGGCTTCTGCGGGGCGGGCGCTACGTTAAAAGCTGCCCGCGCCGCCCTGCACCACTGGGAGGAGCCCTGCATCAGCGGCACAAGGGGCAGCGGCACGGTGTTCTTTTCCGGCTGCACCCTCAAGTGCTGCTTCTGCCAGAACTACCCCATCAGCGCCGAGGGGCTGGGCAAAGAGATCACCGTGGAGCACCTGGCTGAGATCTTCTTGAATTTGCAGGCACAGGGCGCACACAACATCAATCTGGTCACCCCGGGTCAGTGGCAGCCGTGGATCATTGCCGCGCTGGACATTGCCCGCGCCAAGGGGCTGCGGCTGCCCATCGTGTGCAACACCGGCGGCTACGAGACCGTGGAAAGCGTGCAGGCGTGGCGCGGGTACATCGACATCTGGCTGGCTGATTTAAAATATGTGTCCTCTGCCCTTTCCGCAGAGCTTTCCGCCGCACCGGACTACTTTGCGCAGGCAAAGCCCGCCATCGAAGCCATGATGGCGCAGGCGGGGCATCCGGTGTTCGATGCAGACGGCATCCTGCAAAAGGGGGTCATTCTGCGGCACCTCGCGCTGCCGGGTCATATAGAGGACAGCTTTGCCGTGCTGGACCAGATGGCTGCATGGAACGACGCCGACCCCGGGTGCTTTCTGCCCAGCGTCATGAGCCAGTACACCCCTTTCTACAAGGCCGCAGAGCATGGCATCGGGCGGCGCATCACTACCTATGAATACCGCCGGGTGGTGAACTACGCCATGGACAAGGGGCTTGTGCAGGGCTATATGCAGCAGAAGAGCAGCGCCAAGGAGGAATACACCCCAAGCTTTGACCTGACTGGGGTATGATCCTGCGGCAGGGCAGTTTTTTCGGCAACTTTACCAAATTTTATGGTTTATTTTCTCTTGTCTGCGCGTGCAAACGCTTGCATTCTGTCCGGGAACGCACTATAATGGATACAACGATGTGTTAATAGTTGCGGATTCCCGCAATGTCATCAGGAGGAGCTTTATGGAACATTTCAATCCGATCCTTGGCAGCGAACCCAATGGCCAGAAGTTCATCACCTGTGGTGAGATCATGCTGCGCCTGACCCCGCCGAACTACGAAAAGATCCGCATGGCATCGGCTTTTGAGGCCAGTTATGGCGGCAGCGAGGCCAACATCGCGCTGGCGCTGGCAAACCTTGGCGTGGACAGCACCTTTTTCAGCGTAGTGCCCAACAACAGTCTGGGCAAGAGCGCTGTGCGCTGGCTGCGCTCCAATGACGTGCACTGCACCCCCATGATCCTGACCGAGCCGGACGAGACCCCTTCTAACCGTCTGGGTACTTATTATCTGGAGACCGGCTACGGTATCCGCGCTTCCAAGGTCATCTACGACCGCAAGCACAGCGCCATTACCGAGTACGATTTTTCTCAGGTGGATCTGGACGCCCTGCTGGACGGCTACGACTGGCTGCACCTCAGCGGCATTACCCCGGCACTGGCACCCAACTGCCGCAGCCTGATCCTTGATATGCTGAAGGTTGCCAAGAAGAAGGGCCTGACCGTGAGCTTTGACGGCAACTTCCGCTCCACCCTGTGGACTTGGGAGGAAGCACGGGACTTCTGCACCGAGTGCCTGCCCTATGTGGACGTGCTGCTGGGTATTGAGCCCTACCACCTGTGGAAGGACGAAAACGACCACAGCAAGGGCGACTGGAAGGACGGTGTGCCCCTGCAGCCCAGCTACGAGCAGCAGGACGAGATCTTCCAGCGGTTTATCGAGCGCTACCCCAACCTGAAGTGCATCGCCCGCCATGTGCGCTACGCTCACAGCGGCAGCGAGAACAGCCTGAAGGCCTTTATGTGGTACGAGGGGCACACCTTCGAGAGCAAGCTGTACACCTTTAACATTCTGGACCGCGTGGGCGGCGGCGATGCCTTTGCCAGCGGCTTGATCTACGCCATGCTGCACAACTACAAGGCCATGGATATGATCAACTTTGCAGTGGCAAGCAGCGCCATCAAGCACACCATCCACGGTGATGCCAACATTACCGATGATGTGAGCACCATCCGCAACCTGATGAACATGAACTACGATATCAAGCGGTAACCCGCATACAGCAACAGGCTCCCTGCCATTGGCGGGGAGTCTGTTTTCTTTGTGCCCGCAAGCAGGATACAGAAAAAGGGCGTTCCACCCGTAAGCGGATGGAACGCCCTTCTGTTTCAGTTTAGTTGGACAAAATCATACGGTCGTTGGCAAACTCGCCGCCGCTGGCGATTTGGAACTTTGCCAGCAGGTCGGAGACGTGCAGCTTCTGCTTCTCCTCTCCTGCCACATCGTAGATGATGTGCCCCTCGTGCATCATGATCAGGCGGTTGCCGTATTTGATGGCATCCTTCATGTTGTGGGTGATCATCATGGTGGTCAGGTGGTTTTCCTCCACGATGCGTGCCGAGAGGGTAAGCACCTTCAGCGCCGTTTTGGGGTCCAGTGCGGCAGTGTGCTCGTCCAGCAGCAGGAGCTTGGGTTTGTTCATGGTAGCCATCAGCAGGGTCAGCGCCTGCCGCTGACCGCCGGAAAGCAGCCCCACGCGGGCGGTCAGGCGATCCTCAAGGCCCAGATCAAGGGTCTTGAGCAGCTCGCGGTACTGCTCCCGCTCAGCCTTGGTGATGCCGATGCGCAAGGTGCGGCGCTTGCCGCGCCGGGCTGCCAGCGCCAGATTTTCCTCGATCTGCATAGTGGCAGCAGTGCCGGTCATGGGGTCCTGGAACACGCGGCCAATGTAGGCGGCGCGCTGATGTTCACCCAGGCGGGTGACGTCCACACCGTCGATCAAAATTTTGCCCTCGTCCACCGGCCATACACCGGCAACGGCATTCAGCATAGTGGATTTACCCGCACCGTTGCCGCCGATGACGGTGACGAAATCCCCCTCGTTCAGCTTCAGGTTCAAACCGTTCAGGGCGGTTTTCTGGTTCACCGTGCCTGCATTGAAGGTTTTGGAAACATTTTGGATCTCAAGCATTTTTTGCGTCCTCCTTTGCCTTTTTGACCGGCTTCGAGAAGTATTTGCCCTTCCAGTACGGCACAGCAAGGAACACCGCCACCACGGAGGCGCTGAGCAGCTTGAGCAGGTTTGCATCAAAGCCCAGCGTCAGCACCAGCTGAATGACGATATAGTAGATGATCGCGCCGATGGAAACCGAGGCCAGCTTGAGGGCAAAGTTATGGAAGATGCGGCCAAACACGGCCTCGCCGATGATGACGGCAGCCAGACCGATGACGATGGCACCGCGTCCCATGCCGACATCTGCAAAGCCCTGATACTGGCTGAGCAGCGCACCGGACAAAGCCACCAGCGCATTGGAAACGGCCAGTCCCAGCACGATGTTGAAGTTGGTGTTGATGCCCTGTGCGCGGGACATGGCAGGGTTAGAGCCGGTAGCGCGGATGCCGCAGCCCAGCTCCGTACCGAAGAACCAGTACAGCACCCCGATGACCACCGCCGTAGCAAGGATAACCATGATAATGGGGTTATGCAGGGCAAATTCCTTGACCCAGCGCAGGGAGATGAGCAGGCCGTATTTGTCCACGTTGATGGACTGGTTGGCCTTGCCCATGATCTTCAGGTTGATGGAATACAGCGCCAGCTGGGTCAGGATACCGGCCAGAATGGCGGGAATGCCCATAAAGGTGTGCAGCAGGCCGGTGACAAGGCCGGTAGCAAGGCCGGCCAGCACAGCTACCAGCAATGCTGCCCAGACGTTCATGCCGGAAAGCAGGCACATGACGCACACCGCGCCGCCGGTGCCAAAGCTGCCGTCCACGGTCAGGTCGGCTACATCCAGAATACGGTAGGTCAGGTACACGCCAATGGCCATGATACCCCAGATAAGCCCCTGCGCACAGGCACCCGGTAAAGCGCCCGGCAGGTTTGCAAGTCTTGCAATGATCTCCAAAACAATTTCCTCCTAAACGTTACACTTTTTTATCTCCCGCTTTGATACGGGAAAGCGGAGAAGAGCAAGAATCCACTCTTCTCCGCTATTTTTATATTGTTCCGGTTTTGCTGTTATCAGGCTTCGATCTCAACATAGCCTTCCGGTGCGGTCAGGCCAAGGTCATCGCAGACAGCCTTATTGTACTTTTTGGTCACATCGGTGTACTCGATGGGCATGGTAGAGATATCGCTCTCGCCGTTCAGGATCTTGACTGCCATCTCACCGGTGGTGTAGCCCAGATCGTAGTAGCTGATGGACAGAGTAGCCACGCCGCAGCCGGAGCAGATGCCCTCCTCACCGGCGAACACAGGCTTCTTAGCCGGGCGGCAGATGCCGTCCACGATGCCGGTATTGGCGGCAACGGTGTTATCGGTGGGCACATACAGTGCGTCGTTCTCGTCCGCAGCCTTCTGGCAGACGGAGGACAGATCGTTGGAATCCGAGAAAGCGTACTGGGTAGCAGTTACGCCCTTAGCCTCCAGATACTTCTGCACTTCATCCACCTGATACTGGCTGTTAGCCTCGGCAGAGCAGTACAGCAGGCCGACCTTCTTGACCTCGGGCATCCACTCCACGATCATGTCTGCCTGCTGATCCAGCGGTGCCAGATCGGAGGTACCGGAGACGTTGCCGCCCACAGTGCCGGAGAAGTTATCCAGACCCAGCGCCACGCCGTACTCGGTAACGGAGGTACCCAGAATGGGGATAGTGTTGGTAGCAGCCTGTGCAGCCTGCAGAGCAGGGGTGGCGTTTGCCATGATCAGGGCCACGCCGGAGGAAACAAAACCGTTGGCAATGGTGGCGCAGGTAGCGGAATCGCCCTGTGCATTCTGGAAGTCGAAGGTGACGTTCTCGCCAAAGGAAGCGGTCAACGCATCCTCAAAGCCCTGCGTAGCGGCATCCAGTGCAGCGTGCTGCACCAGCTGGCAGATACCAACGGTGAACTTTTCGCCGTTGGAAGCGGCAGCGACCGATGCAGAAGCAACCGTGGAGGATGCTGCCGCAGAAGATGCGGAGGAAGAACCGCCGCAGGCAGAAAGAGCAGCTGCTGCGCCGCAGGCAGCGGCAGCAGTCAGAAAGGAACGACGAGTGATTTTACGCATATTGATGATCTCCTCTATCTTCAGCCCTTGCAGCCAACAGGACGCCGCACTCCGGGCCGATATTGTAAGCGGATCAAACAAGGTTCGCTTTACACTCGTGAAGTATAACACAGAATCGCAGGCAAAACAATCCACTTTTGCCTGAAAACGGCCTTTATTATCGATTCAAGTAAAGATATCTATCAATTATTTTAAACTATTGTTTCGTTTTTTCTGATACTCCGTCAGTTTACGCAGCTCCGTGTCCAGTGTTTGCAGGTTTGCTTCCAGCTGCGGCAGATAGTCCTGCGCATAATCGTAACCAAAATACAGTGCCTGCCAGAGCTTTGCCTGCATCCGGCGCACCAGCACCGGACTGAGTACCTCTTCTAACCGCTCCACGGTATCTTCCAGCGCCATGCAGGTCTGCGCCCAGCGCACATCAATGGCTTCCCGGGCAGGCACATCGTAGCGGGCAAGATAATCCTGCACCCTTGCTTCGATCACCTGCCCGCCGCAGCCGGTGGGCTGTAAAAAATAGTGTACCTCCCCTGCCCGGCTGATCTCCTGCGCCAGCGGATACAGCGCACATACCAGCGGCTCTGCCTCATGGATGGCGCAGTGGTTTTCGGTCAGAAAGGGGCAGTTGTTGCGGTTTTCCTTCACCGGAGCAAGCCGCAGCACCGGTAAATGGCTCACTCTGCCTATGCTGCTGCGGCAGTAGCCCCGTGCCACGATCTGCGGCGGCAGACGCAGCCGAGCAGCAATACGCCACAAATCATAGCCGGACAGCACGATATCCTCCCGCCCGCGGCAGCAGTTGCCGCAGCCCGCACAGGCAAAGCGGAACTGCGTATCCCGCTCCAGCAGCGGCATGGCATCCGTACGGATAAAATCCACCTGTCCGCACAGGTCAATGGCTTCGTCTCGCATAGTCAAACATCCTTTTCCGTGATAGAATGCCCTTATTGTACCGCCGAAATATCCAGTTTGCAAGGCAGTCTCTATACTGTGCAGTCATTTTTTATCCGCCAGTTTCCGGTACACATGCACTGCATCGCGGATGTTATATTGCTCTGTCCCGTGGTCTCCGGGTGCGGCAAGTGTAACAAGGATATACTCTTTTCCGTTCACGGTGGCAAGGCTGGCCAGACACAGCCCTGCGGCGGCGGTATATCCCGTTTTGCCGCCCTCGATCTGTGTTCCCGCTGGAAGCTCTGTTCCGTCCAGCTTGCCCAAGAGCGTGCTGGTCAGCGAAACACCTTCCGGGTGCTGCGCAGTCGCTGTGGTGGTGTAGTGCTCCGCTGTAAAAATGGTGCGAAAGGTCGCATTGTGCAGTGCTGCCTGCAACAGCTTTGCCATATCTGCCGCGCTGGAATAGTGCTCGGTATCCGTCAGGCCGGTGGGATTGGTAAAATGGGTATTCTTCATACCAAGCTCTGCGGCCTTTTGGTTCATCAGTGCGGCAAAGTTATCCTCACTGCCGCTCACCAGCCGCGCCAGCGCCTCACAGCATTCTGCACCGGAAGGCAGCATCGCACCATAGAGTAAGTCCCGCACCGTGACTGTCTCCCCGGGCGCAAAGCCTGCCATAGATGCTTTTTCGGTCTGTAAGGCTGGAAAAATATCCTCCGGCAGTGTTACCTGTTTATCCAGATCCGGCTCAGTCTCAATGGCCAGCAGTATGGTCATCATTTTGGTCAGCGAAGCCGGTGCAGTGCGCTCGTCAGCACGTTTCTGCGCCAGTACCTGCCCGCTTTGGGCGTCCAACAAGATCGCGTGTCGGCTGGCCGTATCAAGCAGAACATTCTGCCGCAGAAACAGTACCAGCAGCACAAGCAGCGCCGCCAAAATACATAGCCGCCGACAGCGGCGGTGGAATCGTTTCATAGTTGATCGCATCCTTTTTGCAAAATTGTAAAGCGCTTTCACCTTGTAACACGAGGCAAAAGCGCTTTTTCCTGCAAATTTGCGGCTATGTGTTTTTATGTTCATGCAACAAAAAAGCCCCGAGACTTTCATCTCAGAGCTTTCTGTTAAGTCGGCGACTACCTATTTTCACAAGCCGTTTCCAGCTAACTATCTTCGG
>OJRB01001756.1_pt1 | contig 10053 bp, 9 predicted proteins | sample 1599061 | NCBI WGS metagenome assembly OJRB01 (sample SAMN03922522, study PRJEB24848) | human gut metagenome | isolation source: stool sample | host: Homo sapiens | place: Germany | collected 2010-02 | reverse complement strand
GAAAAGGACCGGAGAACCGGGCCCGCCCTTATTTAATGAGCATGGCGTCCCCGTAAGAAAAAAAGCGGTAGCCCCTGGTCACGGCTTCGGCATAGGCCGCCAGCATGCGCTCGCGCCCGGCAAAGGCCGAAACCAGCATGAGCAGGGAGGATTCCGGCAGATGAAAATTGGTCAGCACCACGTCCACCACGCGGAAGCTCCTGCCGGGATAGAGAAAAATATCCGTCCAGCCCGTGTAGGGCTGCACCCGGCCGCAGAGTTCGGCCACGCCCTCCAGGGTGCGCACGCTGGTGGTGCCCACGGCAATAACCCTTCTGGCGTTATTGACTGCCCGGGCAGCGGCTTCAGGAAGAAAAAAATGCTCCGTATGCATCTGATGGTCTTCTATCCTGTCCGCCTTGACGGGACGGAATGTTCCTACCCCCACGTGCAGGGTTAGAAAATCGTGGGGGACGGATGCCAGCAGCTCCGGCGTAAAATGCAGCCCGGCCGTAGGAGCGGCAATGGCCCCTTCATGTCTGGCGTAAACGGTCTGGTAACGCTCCCTGTCGGATGGGTCGCTTTCCCGGTTCATATAGTGGGGAAGAGCCAGACGCCCGTATTTTTCCTCATCCACTTCCCGGTCAAACCGGATAAGGCGGTACCCTTCCTCGTCAATGCCTTCCACGGTGCCCACCGCCTCTCCGACCGCAACCGTACGCCCAAGCTTCATTTTGCGTCCGGGGCGCACCATGCACTTCCACAACAGGGGATTAAGAACCTCCGCGCGTACTATTTCAATGGAACCGTCGTTGGAAAAATATCTTGCCGGAACCACCCTGGTATCATTCAGGATAAAATGATCCCCTTCCCGCACATATTCCGGCAAATCGCAAAAATGCCTGTGCTCAATCATGCCCGTATCCCGGTGAATGACCATCATCCGGGACGCGGAGCGGTCCGGAAGGGGACGGTCCGCTATCAGTTCTTCCGGCAGCGGATAATCAAAATCAATGGTGCGCACGGCCAAGTGCATTGCCACGAATCCTCCGAAAGGTCAATACCTTTAAACCGCAGGTAACACAATTATATCTTTACCCTGCTTCGGTTCATATGGTATGGAAGGACACATGAACAACCTGCTGTCAGCAAACATTTCCAACGCAACCGCCTGGGGGACCATTCTGGTCGTCGTCCTCGTCATCTTTCTGGTCATCTTTTTCGCCATCATCGCCAAATTCTTCAAGACATGGCTGCGCGCCCGTCTGGCGAAAGCGCCCGTCTCCATGAGCAACATGCTGGGGATGTGGCTCCGGAAAGTGCCCTATCCCCTGGTGGTGGACACCCGCATTACGGCCGCCAAGGCGGGCCTGGACATCAGCACGGATGAGCTGGAGGCCCACTTCCTGGCCGGCGGCGACATCGTGGACTGCGTGCTTGCCCTGATTGCGGCGGAGAAAGCCGGCATTCCGCTGAGCTACGACCGCGCCTGCGCCATTGACCTGGCCGTGAAAGGCACTTCCAAAACCGTGCTGGAAGCCGTGCGCACCTCCATCAATCCCCGAGTCATCGACTGCCCGAACCCCAGCTCCGGCCAAACGCGCCTGACGGCGGTGGCCCGTGACGGCATTGCAGTGGCGGTGCGCGCCCGCGTAACGGTGCGCACCAACCTGGATCTCTTCGTAGGGGGCGCCACGGAGGAAACGGTGGTCGCCCGCGTCGGGGAAGGCATCGTCTCCGCCGTAGGTTCCGCCCCCTCCTACAAGGATGTTCTGGAAAAACCGGAGGTGATCTCCCGTACCGTAAGCGACAAGGGGGTGGATGCCGCCACGGCGTTTGAAGTGCTTTCCATTGACATTGCGGATGTGGATGTAGCCGGCAATGTGGGCGCCCGCCTCCAGGCCGAGCAGGCGGAAGCGGACAAACAAATCGCCCAGGCCAAAGCGGAAGTCCGCCGCGCCGCCGCCGTAGCCACGGAACAGGAAATGGCTGCAAAAACGCAGGAAATGCGCGCCAAGGTGGTGGAAGCGGAAGCCCAGATTCCCATGGCCATGGCGGAAGCCTTCCGCAACGGCAATCTGGGAGTGCTGGACTACGCCCGTTACCAAAATGTGGTGGCTGACACCAAAATGAGAGATTCCATCGCTCAACCGGATACGCCTCCCTCTTCCATCAAATAAATTCCCTGGTTTCCGGAAAGGCCTGCTTTTTCCGGAAACCTTTATCCTTTATGGATTTACTGGCATACATGCTCGCCTCCGGAGGCGATGACAATAGCCTAAAACTCTGGTTCTGGCTGATTGTCGGGGTGATTTTCCTCATCAAAAAAGCAATCGAATTGTTGAAACCGGATGAAAAGGATGAGGAACCGTCCGTTCCGGACACGGAGAACCATCATGAAAAACGCGTAAGGGAAGTCATTGCGGAAATGCGCCGGGCAACCCCGCAGCCACAGCAAACCCAACCTGCCGCACCGGCCCGCGCACCGCGGCCCTCAGCCCCTCCTGTAGAGCTTCCCTCCCCCGCCGTGGCCCGCAAACCGCAGCCGATCCCGGCGCCGGCGGCTGCACAACCCGAGGAAACAGCCCGGCAGACGGCGCAAAATGTGCTGGAACGCTACGTAAAAGCTACGGAAGAAGCCCGGCAATCCATGCGCTCTCTTTCCGATGCGGAACAGGCGGCTCTGCAACGTTTGCAAAAGAGGGAGATGAAGGAACATCTGCCCGACCTTCTTCCGTCATCAGCCGCAGTGGAATCTCCTTCCCTGAAAAATTCCCTTCACCACCCCAAATCCCTGAAAGCGGCTGTTCTTTATCAGGAAATCCTTGGAAAACCCAGAGCATTACGAAACGCATCCTTCAGCGGTGAATAAAGAATGGCCCTTCCCGGGCCATGTTCCGTTCAGCCGTCATGCTGCCCCCCTCTTATTCATTCTCCCTTGCCTGAAAAGGTAAGCGGAGGTACCCTCCATCCCGCAATGACAGACACACCTTTGCAGATAGCCGGACGCCAGTTCACCTCCCGCCTGATGGTGGGAACGGGAAAATTTCCTTCCAATGAGAGCATGAAAGAAGCTCTGGAAGCCTCCGGCGCCCAAATTGTGACGGTGGCTCTGCGCCGGGCGGATCTGACGGGTTCCCACGATCCCGCCGCCAATATTCTGGATTTCATTGATCCGGAAAAATACCTCCTTCTCCCCAACACCAGCGGAGCGACTACGGCAGAAGAAGCCGTACGCCTGGCGCGCCTGGCGGCAGCAGCCGGGCTGCCCAACTGGATCAAGCTGGAGATTCACCCGGACGCCCAGTACCTGATGCCGGACCCCATTGAAACGCTGAAAGCGGCGAAAATCCTGGTCAGGGAAGGCTTCACCGTGCTTCCCTACATTAACGCGGACCCCGTGCTCGCCAAACGCCTTCAGGAAGCCGGAGCGGCGGCCGTCATGCCTCTTGGCGCCCCCATCGGCACCAACAAGGGAGTGCTGACCCGGGAGTTGATTAACATCATCATTGAACAGGCTATTGTCCCCGTGGTGGTGGACGCGGGGCTGGGAGCGCCCAGCCACGCGGCGGAGGCTCTGGAAATGGGAGCGGATGCCGTGCTCGTCAATACGGCTATCGCCGCCTCCGGCTCTCCCTCCGCCATGGCGGAGGCGTTCGCCCTGGCATGCCGTGCCGGACGCATGGCTTATCTGTCCGGCCTTCCCGCCGTTTCCTCCCAAGCTACAGCCACCAGCCCCCTGACTTCCTTCCTGCATTAAAAGGCCGGGAAAAAGCCCCGGTTTTCTCCCGCACCCATGGGTCAAGAAACTCCGGGAACATTTTTCGCAATCTTCCTGCGTATCAGGAATTCCAGGATGAAGCAGGCGGCTACAAACAGCACAATCAACGGAATCAGATAAGGCTGGCTGAAGAACATCTGGTAAAAGAACGCCCCCAGAATAAACAGCATCAGAAGAAAGCCCAGGATGATAAGCAGCGCATTTCCCTGAGTCTCTTTCCGGAGCCGCCAATGGGCGACGAACACCGCCAGGTAGCTGATCAGAAAACAGGCCCCCGCCAAATTGGCGATGGCTACCAGGTTAAAGGCATTCGTCATCACCAGAATCCCCAGCAAAAGATAGAAAAAACCCTCCGTTCCGTGGCCCCAGAAAGGCTGTTTAAAAATAGCTCCCAGCTGGCCGTTGCGCGCCAGAGCCCGGGAAATGTCCAGCATGCTGAACATGGTGGCATTAATGGCTGATGCCGTAGCAATGAGAGCCGCTACGGATACGGCCATGAAGCCCCACATGCCCAAAACCGGATAGGCGGCCTGCGCTACGGCCGTTTCCGTATGGCTTTCCAGGGAAGTAGCGGGAACGTTGGACAGTACTACGTAGGAGAGTATCAGGTACAAGGCCAGCACAAGGCCAATAGCCATAAAAATGGCTCTTGGCAGCGTCCTGGAAGGATTTTTCAGATTGCCCGCCGTATTGGCCATCATTCCGTAGCCGGCAAATGCGAAAAATGTCAATCCCACGCTGCCCAGCAAACCGTCCAGCCCTTTCACCGGAATGGGATCCGCGCCCACAGGCACGGAAGAACCGAAGCTGGCAAGCATTAAAACCGTCAAAATCAATAATTTGAATGCCACCATGATTACTTCCGACTTTCCAACGGCCCTGGCTCCCCCCATATTCAATGCCCCCAGCAGCAAAATAGCCACGCTGGCAAAAAGGGCCGTGGAATAAATGGTGACTGCCCTGTCCGGTAAAAACAGGCGGGACGCATAGGCTCCAAAGGATTTGGCCACCAGGGCCACGGTAATGACCAGCGTTCCCAGGTAAATAAGGGTCAGTGCGCCGGACAGGGTCTTATGGGAAAAAGCCTCGTTGAAATAATCCATAATTCCTCCGGAACCGGGATAACGGGAACCCAGTTTGGCGTAGGTGTACCCGGAAAGCAGGGCAGCAACGCCTCCCAGAATAAAGGACCAATATACATTTTTTCCCGCCATCAGGGTCGCCTGCCCCATGAGGGCGAAAATTCCCGCTCCCACCATGGACCCTATTCCTAATGCAATGACGCTCCACAGGGACAGATATTCTTTTGGGGCCTTCCCGTACATAAGGGATTTAGAGATACTACAGGAATGAAACGTTGACCTTTCCGCACGGGATGACACGTCCTGCTTATTCATCCGTCCTGCAGCCCCATCATGACTATTCCGGCACGGCTTTCCCCTTGAATCGTCCGTTGTCGGCATGTAGGGTACGGCTGATGATCAAAACCGCCATTTTTGATTTTGACGGAACTCTTGCCGACACCATACCCCTGTGCCGGGAGGCTTTTCGCCGCGCTATCCGGAAGCTGGACGGCAGAATATTGACGGATGAAGAAATCGAACGTCAATTCGGCCCGGACGATCTGGGAGTTATCCAGAAATTGATTCCCGGGAAACCGGAACTGCATGAACGCGGCAGGGAACTATTTATCCACTATTACTGCAAGCTGCACGCAGACCTGGCTCCCGCCCCCTTTCCCGGAACAGCCGAATTGCTGAGCACTCTCCGCAACCTCGGCATTCGGCTGGCCATGGTCACAGGCAAACGCCTGGAAAGCGCAGAGATATCCCTCCAGTTTTTTCATCTGTCCGAATTTTTTCCTATTCTGGAAACAGGCTCCCCGGAGGGAGGCGTAAAACCGGACCGCATCAAACGGGCTTTGTCCCGTCTGAATGCCGTCGCCTCAGAAGCCATCTATATTGGAGACGCCCCCACAGACGTGGACGCATGCCGCTCTGTCCCTATCCGCATTCTCTCCGCAGGATGGGCCGCGGAGGCGGACATCAACGGCCTCAGGAAAAAAAAGCCGGACTTTCTCCTGACCCGTTTTGAAGACCTGGAACGTTTCTTCCGGGAACATCATGAAAATGAAGGCCTTTAAGATTGCAATCCTGCAGAAAACAGGCTACCATTACCCACCCCGTTAATATCAATCCTTCCATGACTTTTCAGAAAGAATCCGGAAAAGAGGGCCTGAAAATTCTGCTCATGCTCGCCAGCGTCATTATCATCACGGCCGGGCTGCAGGCGGGAAAACCGGTGCTCCTGCCCATCGTTCTATCCGGCTTTCTGGCAATCGTCAGTTATCCGCTGACGACTTTTTTCAAGAGCCGTCTTTGCTTCCCGCACTGGCTGGCAGTGACTTTCACGGTCATCATGGACTTTGGCATTCTGGTGGGCCTGGGCTATCTGGCCCAATACCTGGGGCAGGATCTGGCCAAAACGGTCACGGTCAAATACCAGCCTCTTATGATGGAGAAAATCCATGAACTCCGCGCTTTCCTGATTGAACAGGACTGGAACAACCTGGCTGACCAGATGCTTCAGGAACTTCCGGACCTGCTTAACGGCCAGCGCATCGTGGCGTTTTCCACAGGGGTGATGGGGCAGTTAGCTTCCATGCTGACCTTCACCACCCTGATTCTGATCCTGATGACTTTCTTCCTGGGGGAAGCCCCCCGCTTCCGGGCGAACATCAATAAACTGGGGCATAACAGCGACACAGGCATCCGCAAATTCTCCAAGGCCCTGGCCGGAGTTCAGAAATATCTCATTATTAAAACCTTCATCAGCGCAGTTACAGGGCTTCTGGCTTTCCTGCTTTGCTATTACATGAACGTGGACTTTCCGCTGTTGTGGGGCATCGTGGCTTTCGCCCTCAACTTCATTCCCACCTTCGGCTCCATCATCGCGGCTATTCCCCCCACGCTTCTCGCCATGCTTCTGATCAGCCCGACTGCGGGCATCATTGTTGCCGGCGGCTACCTGGTGATTAACACAGCCCTGGGAAACTGCCTGGAACCCATGCTGTTGGGACGGCAATTCGGCATTGTGACCAGTATGGTTCTGCTCTCCGTCATCTTCTGGGGCTGGGTATGGGGCCCCATCGGCATGCTGCTGGCCGTACCCATTACCATGTTGATTAAACTCGGGCTGGAAAGCTCCAAGGATCTCGCCTGGATCGCCCAGCTCATTGACAACCCTCCCACTCCCAGATTCCCTCTCCCCCCTCTCCATTCCGGGAAAACCAACGAAAGCACAACCAAGGAATAATCCATGCATTCATTCGCTTACAAAAACGGCACGCTCTACTGTGAAAACGTCAACCTTCAGGAACTGGCGGACAAGGAAAGCACACCCCTGTACGTTTATAGCAAACAAACCATTTTAAACCACTTTCACCGCCTCAGGGAAGCTCTGGCACCGCTTAACGCGGAAGTGGCCTACGCCGTCAAGGCCTGCTCCAACATCGCCATCCTGAACCTCATGGCCCGCAACGGGGCGGGATTCGACATCGTCTCCGGCGGAGAACTCTTCCGCGTCCTCAAAGCCGGGGGAGATCCGTCCAAATGCACTTATGCCGGCGTAGGAAAAACCGAGCAGGAAATCCGTTATGCCCTGGCCCAGGGCATTTATTGCTTCAATGTGGAATCCGAAGCGGAACTGCGGGCCATTAACGCCATTGCCGCCTCCATGGGAGTCAAGGCTCCGGTGGCCGTGCGCGTCAATCCCAACGTAGAGGCGGGAACGCACAAATACATTACTACCGGCAAGGCTGAAAATAAATTCGGCGTGGACTTCGAACGCATTGAATCTCTTTATGAGATGGCGGCCCGCGAACTTCCGAACCTTCATCTGAAAGGGTTGCAAATGCATATCGGCTCCCAGCTTACCCAGGCGAAACCCTTCTTGGAAGCCGTCAGGAAAGTCGCCCCCCTGGCTGCTTCCCTGAAAGAAAAACACGGCATTGAATTTTTCTCCATCGGAGGAGGAATTGGCATCGTTTACCAGGGTACGCTGGATTCCGGCGTTCAGGAATGGTGGAATGAGGACTGCGCCCAGCTCACGCTGAGCACTTACGCCCAGGCCGTCGTCCCCACCCTGCAACCTCTGGGATTACACATCATTGTGGAACCGGGCCGTCTTATCGTAGGAAATGCGGGAGCACTCATCACGCGTTGCCTGTATGAAAAAAACGGGAAAGCCAAAACTTTTAAAATTGTGGATGCAGGGATGAACGACCTCATCCGCCCCGCCCTCTACCAGGGCTATCATGAAATTATCCCGGTCAGAGAACACCCCTCCGGATCCTGCGTCACAGCGGATGTTGTGGGTCCCATCTGTGAATCCGGAGACTTCCTCGCCCAAAACAGGGACATGCCGGACGTGCGCCAGGGAGAACTCCTGGCCGTACTGTCCGCCGGAGCCTATGGTTTTTCCATGTCTTCCAACTACAATTCACGGCCTATGGCGGAAGAAGTCCTGGTGGACGGGGACCAATGGAACGTCATTCGCAGCCGCCAGAGCTGGGAAGACCTCATCCGGGGAGAATCCATTCCGGAATAACACCCCCATCCCGCCCATCTTTAGAATGCCCTTCCAGCGGTAAAACGAAGGAGGGGCATTTCCTTTCAACCGTACTGAATGGAAAACAAGGCGGAATTTTCAAGTCCGCCAAGCCACGCGGAGCTTCTTTCCGGAGACGCCGCACGCTACTGCCGTACGGGCTCCGGCGGACCGGTCCGGCCGCAAGTCACAATGATTCGAACATGAACATGTCCCGCAAGAGCGTTGCAACCCCGGCGTGCGCCTGAGTTCAGCCTTGCCCTCCTGAAAAAAAACACCTATCATATCCCCGTTATGCCAATAGCCACACCAGAACAATACATTACCATGCTTGAAACGGCCAAAAAGGAAGGCTACGCCTATCCGGCCGTTAACGTGACCACGATCGAAGTCATCAACGGCGCTCTCCGCGCCTTTTCCGAAGCCAAAAGCGACGGTATCATTCAGGTTTCCATCGGTGGCGGCAAATTCGCCTCCGGCAGCTCCGTAGGCAATTCCGCCCTTGGCGCCATTGTTCTGGCGGAAGCAACGCGTCGTCTGGCTGAAAAGCACAACGTTTTCGTAGCCCTTCACACGGACCACTGCCAGCCCGAACACGTGGATACTTTCCTGCGTCCTCTGATTGCCGAATCCCGCCGCCGCGTGGAACGCGGTGAAGCCCCCCTCTTCAATTCCCACATGCTGGACGCCTCCACGCTTCCCATGGCGGAAAACCTCAAGCTTTCCCGGGAACTGCTGAAGGAATGCGCCGAACTGGGCATCGTTCTTGAAATCGAAATCGGCGTTGTGGGCGGAGAAGAAGACGGAGTGGACAACTCCGGCCATCCCGCCGACAAGCTTTACACTTCTCCGGAAGATATGCTGATGACGTATGACGCCCTCGCGCCCCTCGGCAAATTCATGCTGGCCGCCACTTTCGGCAACGTGCACGGCGTGTACAAGCCCGGCCACGTCAAACTGAAACCCAGCATCCTGCGGGACGGTCAGGAAGCCGTGGTAGCCAAACACGGAGAAGCGGCTCGCATGCCCCTCGTCTTCCATGGCGGTTCCGGTTCCGAACTTTCCGATATCCGCGAAGCCGTTTCCTACGGCGTCGTCAAGATGAACATCGACACCGACACGCAATACGCCTTCACCCGCCCGATCGTCTCCCACATGTGCGAACACATCAACGGAGTGCTCAAGATTGATGGCGAAGTGGGCAACAAGAAGGATTACGATCCCCGTTCCTATCTTGCCAAGGGTGAAAAGGGAGTCGCCGCCCGCCTTCAGGAAGCCGCCGACAACCTTATGTCCGCCGGCAAGACCCTCTTTGGCAAAATCTAAAAAGAGTTCCCTCAACGAATTTAATGCCATGCCCGGTTTCTTAAAAGAAACCGGGCATTTTTTCTGGAAAAACCCGCCAACAGGGTAAGGCGGGAAACGCTTTCACCGAGTATTCATCCCTCTGAGACGACGGGAAAACGAACCGTTCCCCGTCTTTTTTTCTGTCCCCTGGGCTTCTCCGATTACGGGACCATTAACCCGCATTCTTCCGCAAGGAAACCGCTGCGAACATATAAAACGATAGCCGCACAGGAAAAACCAGAATTATTCATAACAGAACAAGGCCATTCCTCCGCTCAGCGGACCGCAGGGACCCCGGCAGCGCGGCCCTACCCCGGCGCTGCTTGAACCACAGGAGC
>OJRB01001746.1_pt1 | contig 10084 bp, 7 predicted proteins | sample 1599061 | NCBI WGS metagenome assembly OJRB01 (sample SAMN03922522, study PRJEB24848) | human gut metagenome | isolation source: stool sample | host: Homo sapiens | place: Germany | collected 2010-02 | reverse complement strand
ATATTATGTTCCTTCATCTGTTCGGCAGTTGGGAACATTGCTCTGATCATCGGATTTGCTGCCATTCTGCGCATCTCGTCTACCACACCGCCCCAGTACTCATCTGCCGGGATACAGCGGAAATGCAAAATGTCATCCAGATCTTTTCCGTCTGAGAAATAATGTCCATGGAAATTGTACTGTGCGATCATGTTTGCATCAAACAAATCCTTGAGAGTAATTCCAAATGGTTCCATCAGCATGTCAGTCTGTTCCCAGGCAGTCAGACGATATCCTTCTCCACTGCTTAAGTTGTATGCCTTTCTCCAGAATGATTCCGGAACCCAGTCTTCGCAGACATTTGCCATACAGATACCGGACTCAATGGATGTACTCCACTCCAGTACACAGTTTGGCGGCTGATGAAAGATGATTGGTTCCTCGCCTGCGCTCTCATTGCTTGGATACTGCCCTGTCTGACGGATGGATACCCAGTGTTTCAGTCCGGATTCATAAACTGCCAGTTCAGAGAACACTTTGGACAGTGCATAATAATCAAAAATAGAAGGATTGATCGGGTCACCGACTCTTCCCCAGTGAATCGGATATGTACGTGTGCCGGTTTCAGCTACTGTTCCGACATATACAAAATGTACCTTATCCGGGTCCGGCTGTTCCTTGATTGCCTTGATGATACTGAGGGTGGAACCAATATTGGTATACAATGTCTTTTCAGGATACTTGTCCGCTGCCGGTGACACCATTGCACCGATATGGAGAACATAATCCGCTCCGTCTACCAGCTTCTTGATGTCCTCATAGTTTCCGAGGTCTCCCCATACCACTTCCAGATTCGGAGCTGCAAATTTTTTCATTTTTTCTCTATTTACTTCAGAAGGTCTTGCAAATGCACGGATTTTGAAGCGATTCCCCCTAGGTAAGAGCTGTTTCAGAGTCTCCTGTCCCATCGTACCTGTCACTCCTGTAACCGCCACGATTTTCTGTGGTTTTGTCACATCTGCATGTACCTGCGGATCGTCAAATGTCAATGCTGCATCAAACGCTTCCCTGACTGCATTCAATGCTCTTCTTGCCATGGCGGCATCTCCGATCACCATATAACCTGCACCGATTGCCCGTGCGCCCTCTTCAATCTCTTTTCCACATCTGGCTCTGGAACCGATTGCCATCACTGCGTAATCACAAGGGTACTCTACTTCTGCTCCATCCTTCTGTCCGACAACCTTTCCTTCTTTAATAGCAGTTACGGTTACTTCTGTAACGGCTTCAATTCCTGCCAGAGCAATACTTTCCATCACACAGGCTTTCCTTGCCATACCCATATCCGCACAGTATTCCTTCATCATTTCCAGATCCGTAACCTTACATCCTCGCTCTGCCAGATATTCGGCTACTTCCATACCGACCATACCGCCGCCGATGACAACCACATTTCCGCTGACGTTCACCTTTCCGTTCAGGACATCGTGCGAATTTACCACACACGCAAGGTCTGCTCCCGGGATTCCCGGAATCAAAGGTTCTGCGCCGATTGCATTGAATACGGTATGCGGTTTGATTTCTGCAATCAATTCTTTTGTTACCGGTGTATTCAGACGGATATCTGCTCCCAGACGTTCTGCCTTTTTACCCATAGCAATTACGGCTTCTTTCATCTCTGCCTTTCTCGGAGCTTCTCCTGCTGTCAAAAACTGTCCGCCAACTTTATCTGACGCTTCACATATGATGGCTTTATGTCCTCGCTGCCGGAGGATAATTGCGGCCTCCAGTCCTGCGATTCCGCCACCGGCAATCAATACGGTTTCCGGCTTTTCTGTTCTGGTGATTTTACATTCTGCTTCTCTTCCGACTGCCGGATTTCTGAGACAGGTAATCTGCGGACAGTTCTCATCTGCGAATCCGTCCAGGCATCCCTGATCACAGCCCACGCAGTAATCAATGTCTTCCACATTTCCTGCTTTTGCCTTATTACAGAACTGGGAATCTGCAAGCTGCGCACGGCCCATGACAACCATATCCACCTTATCTTCTTCCAGTATCTGCTCGGCAAGTTCTGCTGTATTGATACGTCCTACACCAATCGTCAGCATTCCGGTTTCTTTGCGGATACGTGCCGCATTGTCAATATTGAATCCTCTCGGTATATCAATTGGCGGAACTTCGTATTTTGTTGCCGCTGAAATAATATTACCTCTGGATACATCCAAAACATCAACGCCTGCTTCACCGGCAAGCTTACAAAATTCAATGACTTCCTCAATCGTCAGGCCGCCTTCCAGATAATCATCATGGGCATCAATTCGCATGAATAACGGCATATCTTCCGGAATATTTTCCCGGATTGCCCGGATACACTCCAATGGGAACTTTGCACGGTTCTCGAAGCTTCCTCCGTACTCATCCGTTCGGAAGTTGATACCACCCGACAGGAATGAATGCGGCAGATAATTATGTGCACAGTGAAATTCCACACAGTCAAATCCTGCTTCTACCGCTCTTGCCGCCGCTTTTCCGAAACATGTCACTACTTCCTTGATTTCTTCAATGGTAGCTCCCGGAAGTGTAATCTCCTCGCTAAACGGTGTATCGCATGCCATCAGTATCTGTGCTGTCTGGTCTGAACCTACTGCAAGAGAGCCCTGCCATAACTGAAGACCTGCTTTTCCGCCTTCCGCATGAATCGCATCCGTCAGTTCTTTCAGCCCCGGAATGTATTCGTCTTCACTGATTGACAGAAACCCTCTCGGAGCACTTGGCGTATGTACACTGCAGACTTCTACAATATTCAGCGCACTTCCGCCCTTGACTCTCTCCACATGGTAGTTGATATGCGTCGGTGTCACATAACTTGCCTGTCCTGAGAACTTTGTTCCCATTGCAGGCATAACGATACGGTGCTTCAATTCCATGCCTCGAATTTTGATTGGGGTAAATAGTTTTTCAAACATCTTCCTTCCTCCTTGTTTTTCTTGACTTTATCTATAATTTATCAAAAAATAAATTGTATTTATTTTAATTTTGATTATAATATTATAAATTTGTCCAATCTGTAACCTTTTTTATCGGAGTACAACTTTCACCTCATGTCTGCTGCCATCTGCAAAATCCGGCAGCCTATTTCCCTCAATCTGCACACCATCCACGGAAACTATCGGTTTTCCAGACTCTATGTGCTGCGGATTCTCAATTATGATATGATAGTCCGCATTCCGAAAATGTCTTGTCATTTCTGCGCGATTCCATTCTGCCGGAAAACAAGGGCTGATTTCCAGTCCGTCATATCTGCGTTTTACTCCCATGATTCCTTCATATAGTCCATTCATACACCAGGCTGAAGTTCCGGTTGTCCAGGACCAGTATGACTTTCCGTAATATTTCGGATGTGTGGAATAACAGTTTGTAAATACATATGGTTCCGCCCCGGATTGTGTGGACGGATTTTTCTCACTGTCCGGCATAATCTTTTTAAGCGTACTGACCGCTTTGGTTACCCTCCCCAGTTTGCAGTCCATCAGTATTTTAAATCCCGTTGCATGGCAATATACTCCGCCGTTTTCAAACAGCCCCGGCAGCATTCCCGACATTCGTCCAACATTCGGAGAATATTTCTCATACGGCGGCATATTCAGAGGGAAACCGAAATCATGTTCCATACTGTCAACCGCAGTCAGAAGCTTCGGAAGCTTTTCTTCATCTACCACGTCTCCCAAAACTGCCCATGTCTGGGCGTTCAGATAGATTTTACTGCCTTCACTTGTTCTGGAACCAATGTTTTCCTTCTTACTGAGTGCCCGCATATACCATTCACCATCCCAGGCTTTCTCATTAATAGTCTTTCTCATGGTATCATATTCTTTTTTCAGAAATTCTGCATAATCAGTCTCCCCGATTTTTTCCATAAGCAGCTTCAGTTCTCTGAAAGCAAGACAGAACTGATGAGAAAGCATGACTGATTCCGCTTCCGGATCGGTTGTGATATTCAGCGCATCATTCCAGTCTGCAAAATAAATCCGACTCAGCCCATTTCTTCCCTTATCCCGGATAAGACAGTCTGCGGCTGCTTTTAAGTGCTCCACTACAGCCGCAGCACCGCCATCCTGCCACTCAATCTTCTTTTGCAGAATCGTGTAATCTCCCGTTTCCTTAATAAGCTCACACACAGCCCAGATAATCCAGAATGGCTGATCTGAATATCTGGTATCATCATATGGATACCAGGTCAGCACTGCATGTCCGTCCTGAAACTGATGCCGCAGGCATTCCAGAATCATCTGCTGTACGACTGGATGATTGCAATTTAACGTATTTCCGCATCCGCTGAAATTATAATAGTTTCCCTCCGGCGTCAGCATATAATAAATCCGGTTGTCGATTCCCTTAAATTCAAAAAACGGTCCCTGCTCGTTTCCCTCCGCGGTATGATTGAACACCACGTCTAAAATGACTTCGATTCCGTTCTGGTGAAGCTCCCGGATGAGATTTTTAAACTCCGTCCCTTCCCGGTTATACTCCTGACGCGCCGTGTATCCTGTGTTCGGTGCAAAAAATCCAACCGTGTTGTAGCCCCAGTAATCCAGAAGCGTCCTGCCGCCAATTTCACGTTTTCCCATCGTCTCGTCGAATTCAAACACCGGCATCAGCTCAACCGCAGTGATGCCAAGCGCCTTCAGGTAGGGGATTTTTTCCCGGATACCCTCAAACGTTCCCGGAAACTGCACGCCCGAGGAGGCATGCTTTGTAAAACCGCGCACATGCATCTCATAAATAATCAGCTCCTGCATCGGCTTTTTCGGCTCTCTGGCGTCACCCCAGTCGAAATCGTTGAACACCACCCGCCCATGATAACCCTTCTCCCGGTCGGGCTCTTTTCCCCAGATGCTCTGCTGCGTCACCGCCCGCGCATACGGATCCAAAAGCACTTTTGTTTTATCATAAATCAGCCCTTTTTCCGGGACATTCGGCCCGTCCATCCGATAGGCGTACTCAAAATCGTAAATATCCAGACCGAACACGATCATCGAATATACCCGCCCGATCCTGTAATTTTCCGGAAAAGGGATCGTCCCGTAAGGCTCTTTTTCCCCTCTGTGAAACAGCAGCAGCTCACAGGAAACCGCATTCTGAGAATGAATTGTAAAGTTGACGCAGCTTCCGAAGGAAGTCGCTCCGTTGATTCATATAGCCCCGGACGGATATCGAATCCGTTGACGCGATCCAATGGGTTTAAAAACTGTTCCTCTGCCGCAAGCGGATTTAAGTTCATGCTGTGTGCCTCCTGTCCCTTTCGATTCTTACTCCCAGTTTATCATCTGTAGGGCAGGATGCAAGCAGGAAAGTCTGGTCATCGCTGTTTTTATCCGGAAAGAAGAGGTATCCACCGCAGCGGTTTGCGCACCCCGGCGGCACGCGCGCCATACTATATAGAAACGGAGCGTTTCAGGTGATCTGCATGGCAGTCTCTTCTCTGGATATTCTGAATCTGTCCCACTCTTTCAAGGACGTGTGCGAAGCGCACGCCAAATCTCCCGAATGTCTCTCCTGCACGCTCCGTCTTTTACTGGAATACAACCTGATTCAGGCAAACCTGGAATATTCCAGACGCTTTTGCTGCACCCCCCAGGCACCGGACGACGCAGCTTCTAAAAACTGCAAAAAGGAATTTCCATCTGCAGGATCGTAGATTGTCAACAAAGCTAAAAAAGTTTTGAAAAGAAAGCGAATTCTGGTAAATTTTAATAACATTTTTTCCTTTTTTCCATTAGAATAATGTCGATTTTATAAAAATTTCCTTTTTTTCTTTCCTTTTTTGTATTACAATGAAATTATCAAAAATCGATCGAAAGAAAGGGGTTTTTCCAATGGCAAACAGAATTATGCTCAACCAGACCTCCTATCACGGAGCTGGCGCAATCGAAGAAATCGCAAACGAAGCAAAGGCTCATGCTTTCCGGAAAGCATTTGTATGTTCCGATCCGGATCTGATCAAGTTTGGCGTAACCGCAAAGGTAACGGATATTTTAGACCGCGAAGGTCTTGCTTATGAAATCTACTCCGATATCAAAGCAAACCCGACCATCGAAAACGTAAAGAACGGCGTTGCAGCGTTCAAGGCTTCCGGCGCTGACTACATCATCGCAATCGGCGGCGGTTCCTCTATGGATACCTCCAAGGCCATCGGCATCATCATCGCCAACCCGGAATTTGAAGACGTCCGCAGCCTCGAAGGCGTTGCTCCCACCAAAAAGCCCTGCGTTCCGATTATCGCTGTTCCTACCACTGCCGGCACCGCTGCAGAGGTTACCATCAACTACGTTATCACCGACGTAGAGCGCAAGCGCAAATTCGTATGCGTTGACCCCCACGACATGCCGATCATCGCAGTCGTTGATCCCGATATGATGTCCTCCATGCCAAAGGGCCTGACTGCTTCTACTGGTATGGATGCTCTGACCCACGCAATCGAAGGCTACACCACCAAGGCTGCATGGGAAATGACCGATATGTTCCACTTAAAGGCAATCGAAATCATTTCCAAATCCCTGCGTAATGCCGTCGCTAACACCAAAGAAGGCCGTGAAGGCATGGCTCTTGGTCAGTATATCGCAGGCATGGGCTTCTCCAATGTCGGTCTCGGCATCGCTCATTCCATGGCACACACCCTGGGCGCTGTTTATGACACCCCTCACGGCGTTGCATGCGCAATGATGCTTCCGATCGTTATGGAATACAACGCAGACTGCACCGGTGAAAAATACCGTGAAATCGCACGCGCAATGGGCGTAGAAGGCGTTGATCAGATGGATCAGGCTGCTTACCGTAAAGCTGCGATCGATGCTGTCCGCAAGCTTTCCGAGGATGTCGGCATTCCGTCCAAGCTCGAAGCCATCAAGGAAGAGGATCTTCCGTTCCTGGCAGAATCTGCCCATGCAGATGCATGTGCACCCGGCAACCCGAAGGATGCAAGCATCGAAGATCTGACCGCATTATTCCGTAAGCTGATGTAAAAAAGAATGTGCCTTGGCACATTCTCGCGCCGAGGCGCGGTTGCTTCGGCAACCATCTACCCTTGCGCCGAGTGCGCATCCTCGCGGAGCGTTTTTATCGTATGGAAACGAAGTTTCCTATACGATAAAAAGAGCCGGATAAACTCGACAGACATTTTCAGTCCGCCGTCTTATCCGGCTCTCCATTTCTTCAGAATGATTTGCTCTCCGATTGGAAAACATACCATTATTTAATTTGAAAATCTCTGATTAGATCAGCTCCAGTACAACTTCCATTGCACCATCGCCCTTACGCTGGCCGATCTTAACGATTCTGGTGTAACCACCCTTACGGTCTGCGTACTTGGGAGCGATTTCATCAAATACCTTTGCAGGCATATCGATCTTCTTGGTGTTTTTCTTCTTACCAGCTGCTGCGGCAGGAACCTCAGTAACAGGATAGAATACTTTCAGCATCTGACGTCTTGCATGCAGTCTGGAAGGCTGATCTTTCTTGATCTCCTTCTGAACTTCATCGTAAACGGTAACCTTCTTGCCATCTACAACTTCTTTTACTCTCTTGCCGTCTTTGTCCTTGCGGGCAACCTTAGCAGTAACAGTAACGGTATCGAAGTTATCTTTCTCCTTGATGCCCAGCGCAATGATGCCCTCAGCGATCTTACGGATTTCTTTTGCCTTAGCTTCAGTGGTAACGATTTTACCTCTGTACAGCAGGCTGGTTACCTGGCTTCTTAACAGAGCCTTTCTCTGATCAGATGTTCTGCCTAATTTTCTATACTTTGCCATTGTATTATTTTCCTTTCAATCCTGGTACATCCGGCCATGCCCTTTGGTCTTACTCACCGAATGTTTGTTTACGCCAATCATGTTTTGCGACCGGACGTGCCTTTTGGACTTACCGCCGACCGAACTTTCCCATTTATAAAATGCGATATAACTTTTAGAGCCAACCGGTGTTCACCGGCTGCACAAACCCATTTCTGAATTTGCCTTACTCCTCACTGGGTCTGAAATGGAAACCCAGCTCGCTGATTTTTGCCTGTACTTCTTCGAGAGATTTGCGGCCCAGATTACGAACCTTCATCATGTCTTCCGGAGTCTTATTGATCAGCTCTTCAACCGTGTTGATACCAGCACGCTTCAGGCAGTTGTAAGAACGAACAGAGAGCTCAAGCTCATCGATGCTCATCTCCAATACCTTTTCCTTCTCGTCATCTTCCTTCTCTACCATAACCTCTGCGGTCTTGGCATTCTCCGAAAGATCGATGAACAGGCTCAGGTGCTCGCTGAGTACCTTCGCAGCCAGACTGACAGCCTCATCGGGAGCCAGTGTGCCGTTCGTATAAACATCCAGGGTCAGCTTATCATAGTCTGTCACCTGACCGACACGGGTATTCTGTACTGCCATATTTACTCTCTCAACGGGAGTGTAAATGGAATCAACAGCGATAACACCGATCGGAAGATCATCGCTCTTGTTCTTGTCAGCACTTACATATCCTCTGCCCTTGGTGATTGTCAGCTCCATGTAAAGCTTGCAGTCCTTGCCACCGCTCAAATGAGCGATGACAAGATCCGGATTCAGAATTTCGATATCCTGATCAGCCTGAATATCGGAAGCGTGTACCACGCCTTCGCCCTCAAACTCAATGTATGCGGTCTTAGGCTCATTGGTCTCGCTGCTGTTCTTGATTGCAAGACACTTGATATTCATGATGATCTCAGTTACATCTTCCTTCACGCCGGGAATGGAACTGAACTCGTGCAGCACGCCTTCGATTTTCACCTGGCTAACTGCTGCACCGGGTAAGGAAGACAACATGATTCTTCTCAGCGAATTGCCCAGGGTAATTCCATATCCTCTTTCCAGAGGCTCCACCACGAACTTGCCATACTTCTTATCTTCGGAAATTTCGGCAACCTCAATATTGGGTCTTTCAAAATCAAACACTGTAAATACCCTCCTTTATGAACAATCTGAGATGGACAGTTATCTTCTAATTATTTGGAGTACAACTCGACGATAAGCATCTCGTCTACCGGAACATCGATCATTTCACGGGTAGGAAGCTGCTTAACAGTGCCCTTGAATGCTTCTTTTTCTACATCCATCCATTCGGGAGTCAGTCTGCCTGCAGTTACCTCAAGGATGTCCTTGTATCTCTGCATGGTCTTAGCGCTTTCCTTCACTTCGATCACGTCACCAGCCTTTACCTGGTAAGAAGGAATGTTTACGCACTTGCCATTTACCAGAATGTGCTTGTGGTCAACAACCTGTCTTGCTTCTCTTCTGGTTCTTGCGAAGCCCATACGGAAAACAACGCTGTCCAGTCTAGCCTCAAGCATGGTCATCAGGTTTTCACCAGTCATGCCTTTCATTCTGTCTGCCTTCTTGTAGTAGTTACGGAAAGGCTTTTCCAGAACGCCGTAGATGAATTTTGCTTTCTGCTTCTCTCTCAGCTGCAGACCGTACTCACTCATCTTCTTGCCTGTTCTGGCGGTTCTGTTAGATTTCTTATCATAACCCAGGTATGCGGGCTCCAGTCCAAGGGATCTGCATCTCTTTAAAACAGGGACTCTATTTACTGCCATTTTTATAATCCTCCTGATTATTGTTTACAGCACGGCTCCTGCCGTGTCTTCATCCAACCTACTTCTGATTTGTGTCTATTCCAACGATGGGAATATGCAGCAGCCATCTGAAACCGGGAGCTTCCCGGTCAGATTCTGCAAAGCGTCGATTAAACGCGACGACGCTTGGGCGGGCGGCAGCCGTTATGCGGAACAGGAGTCACATCCTTGATGCTGACTACATCCAGACCGCATGCGGACAGCGCACGGATTGCAGCCTCACGGCCTGAACCCGGTCCCTTTACAAAAACATCTACGGTCTTTAATCCATGGATTAAAGCTGCCTTTGTAGCTGTTTCTGCAGCCATCTGCGCTGCATACGGAGTAGATTTCCTTGAACCCTTAAATCCCAGACCGCCGGCAGAAGCCCAGCTTAAAGCATTACCTTCAGCATCTGTCAGAGTAACGATTGTGTTATTGAAAGAAGACTGAATATGTGCCTGTCCGTG
>OJRB01001716.1_pt1 | contig 10216 bp, 20 predicted proteins | sample 1599061 | NCBI WGS metagenome assembly OJRB01 (sample SAMN03922522, study PRJEB24848) | human gut metagenome | isolation source: stool sample | host: Homo sapiens | place: Germany | collected 2010-02 | reverse complement strand
GCTCCATGCATCCGAAAAATACAGTTCTGGCAGGATGTTTGTCCTTTGCAGTAGTCAACAATGGTCTGAGCAGCTTCCATAGCCTTTTTGCAGCTAATCATTCCATCCCCTCCAGCATCTCCATCTCTTCCACGCTCAGAATCGGCGCGCGGGTGTTCCATTCCCGTATTGCAGATTCCACATATTCAGAAAATGCCTTCGTCTCCTCGTTGCAAACATCCGTGTCTGCATAGCAGTTTCCCCACTTTGTAATGTATGGGTTCGGGTTTATAAGCGGCTCAGTAAATACAGGCTTTCCCCTGCTTCTGCATTTATTACAGATGACTTGTATCCTGTACACAAGTCTCTTGTCTCCACGAAAGTTTTGCCCAACAAATCTATGGTCTTTGAATGAAACCTTTCCATTCCCCTTGCAGAACGGACACGGCAGCAGCACCCCCGCATCCGTCAGCCGTCTGGCCGCCTCTTTTGAGCCGAGCATCGCTAATTTAATGTCATCCATGTATAATCCCCTTCTCTATGTCCGCTATGGCCTGAAACACCGGATAAAACTGCTGGGGAACTACTGCGTTTCCGAGGCATTTAAGTCTGTCCACCCGAGAGGGAATCCCATAAGCCACTCTACCCACGTTGGGTTCAGCTGGCCACCATTCCCCTGTGACATATTCCGGCGTTCTTCCTCCGTGATCTGCCCGGCTTGTTCCAGCTTCTTCAACTGCTGGAAGTTCCCTGTCCCACCGCACAGACCAGCTCCCGTTGTCGGAGTCGGCCACATCTTCACCATCCCGCTCAAATTTGGCTCGCCCCTGCTGTTGTGATAAAACTTCCGGTTCGCCGAATCTGACGCAATCGGAGTTTTCCAAAGAATAGGTTCTCCGTCCTCTCCCGTTATGTTTTCTTTCCAGCGCTCTACACCCGATAATCGCGCATCTGTCGCGCCTGTGCGGGGCGTCGACGGCACAAGCCGGAATAATAAACGCTTGGACGGAGTAACCTTCGTTTTCCAGATCAGCGTACACCTGGTCGAGCGCCATATTGACGATCCCAGCAACATTCTCACCAACGACCCAACGGGGCTTGAGTTCTTGTATAACTCTAAGCATTTCAGGCCAGAGGTAACGGTCATCGTCACTGCCTCTTCGCTTCCCGGCAACGGAGAAGGGCTGGCACGGAAATCCTCCTGAAACAATGTCAGCTGTTCGCAGTCCTGTTTTTTCATAAAAGCTCTCCTTTGTCAGCGTCCTGATGTCCCTCCAGCGTGGCACATCTGGCCAGTGTTTTTCCAGCACCTTTGTCGGATAGTCTGCCCACTCGCATTGTCCTACGGTTTTAAAACCAGCCGTTTCCGCCGCAAGATCCAAGCCTCCAATGCCGGAAAACAGGGATAGATGGGTTAGCTTCGCCGCCTCTTTGTCGCCCAGCAGGGCGGCCTTCTCATCCTTCACGATATCTCCTCCTATGGTTTTTCTCCTGGTTCCTCGATCTCGATCTCTATCCTTGGCTTTCCCTTGTCCACAGCGAAGCTGTCAGAAAATCCTTCGATATTCTCCCAGCCGTCATTCCTCAGAACACCCATCTTCACTAAGGCGTCCTGGATAACCTTCCGGCCAAAGCTGGAGATGTTGTCCTTGTCCCGCCTCCGGTTTTTTTCCACCCAGAGGTATCGCATGAACACAGGCTCCCGCAAAGGCGTTCTGATTTGACGTCTAAGAGCTAAGATTACCGATGTCTGGCAATCCCGTTTCAGTTTTGCCCCCTTCTGCCGGTGGCCCCGTTCCGCTTCTATGTACTCGTTGAGACCAGGCAGAGAAAACGGGATGATCAGCCGCATGGTCCATCCTCCCGGTTCATGTCTTCAAGCATTCTACGCATCCGCTCCATGTTCGCCTGTGTCCGCTCCGCAGCCGAAGTCTCCGCCTGCCGGTCCGAATCCGTTACCTTGCGCCGCTTACCATTGACCCACTTGTATTCCGGCTCCTCCCCAGTCTTCCGCTTCTCTTCCTCAAGCCGGTCCACGCACCAGGACAGGATGGCCCTGTAATCGCTGGTGTAGGTCTTACCTGTGCTGCCCTTGTAGTTGTCCAGGATCTCGATCAGCCTAGCGGTGTCGGCAGATCCATGAGTGTCAAGCAGCCTCTGGTGCTCGGCATTGGTCATGGTCACAAATTCTGCCCATTGGACCTTCGGCTCGATATCGCTCCCGTCCTTCTTCTTGCGCGCCTTACTACCCCCGTCAGGGGGTACAGATTCAGATACAGATACAGACTCAGATACAGATACAGCTTTTTTTGCTTTTTCTTCAAAACCTAAAAAAGCATTTGGTTTTTTTGCTTTCTCTGACAAACCATTTGCTTTCTTTGGCCTTCCGCCCTTTTTCCCAGCCTCCTGCCTCGCCTGAACCGTTGCCGCCCAGCGGCTTGCACACTCTTCAAAATATGACCGGTTGAAGGAGAAAGCCATCATTACCACTGGATCATGGACATCAACAGACTCATCCATGTGATACTTGAACCACGCTTTTAAAAGCTGGCCAGCCTGCTCATCTGTGAGAAGGTCGATCTGCTCCGCCCACTCTGTCCTTACGACAAAGCTTTCCTTCAAGAGCCTCTCCTCCCATCAAAACGGGAGCTTTCCATCATCGTCTGGTAACTCCTGAAAGTCATCATTATTTGGATAGCTCATGCCCCCAAAGGTCGTTGGTGCGTCATCTTTTTTCCCAGCGTCGCCAAAATAGACCTGGTCTGCCACCACCTCGGCGGAGCGGCGCTTATTTCCGTCCTTGTCCGTCCAGTCACGCATCTGGAGCCGACCCTCCACAACAGCCATACGTCCCTTAGTAAAATAGCGGCTGACAAACTCCGCCGTGTTCCGCCAGGCCACCACGTCTATCCAGTCGGTGGCTTTCTCGCCAGTCTGCTTGTCCTTAAAGTCTCGATCCACCGCCAGGCGGAAGGAGGCCACGGGATTTCCTCCCTGAGTGTGGCGAAGCTCCGGATTTTTCGAGAGTCTTCCTTGCAGCACGATTTTATTCAGCATGTTTAAGCCTCTTTCTTCTAATTTTTTCCTTTGTTTCTTCTGAGTGATGAGTCCCGGTATGGTGAAATACTGTATGAGCGCCAACAGACATAAGGCATAGATTTTCAATTCTGTTGTCTGTTTTATCCCCGTTAAGATGATGAACGCAGCATCCAGATGGAACCGGAACCCCAGTCTCTTTTTCCCACACATAGATATGCTCCATAACATATCCGCCTGCATCTGCCCTCAAATGCTCAGGCACGAGGACCTGCCGATATCCCTTTGCTGTGTATTTAACTCCGCCTTTCCAGTTGCTTGCGTTTTCACGCATCCGTGCCTCAGATCTGTTTATAAATTCGATGTTCTTATCTTTCCTAAGCCCGAGCTTATACGCTTTCTTATAGATTCCTTGCTTTGATTTTTCTGGGATCATACTAATAAGCACCGAATTTGATACCTTGTTATAGTTTTCCAAAAGTATGGACACTTCCCGGTCCGTCCAAGTTCTCACCGTCTCACCCCCATTTGTGATACCTCACTTTCTCCTCGGTCCAGTCAGGATAAAAGCCTCTGAGATAGTTGATGATGTATGCCCTGATGTCCGCCTGGGAATGGAATCCAAGAGGCCGCAGCCGATCCATAAACAGCCCCTCGTCAAAAGCGTAGTGGCAGGGGCCGCACAGGGTAACGATGTTCTCCACCACCCCCATGCCGCCCTGGGAGCGGCGCACCACATGACAGTGGGGGCCTCCCGGAGCGCCGCAGAGGATGCAGGTGGCGGGACCTTGGGTGCAGTCCCTGGCGGCCACAGCGGCCTTGACACGGGCCGGGATGTCCGTCATTTTAGTCTGCCGGTGCATGGCCCCACTCCCTTTCTATCTGTTCGTCCAGAATGCGAATCTGGAGCTTATATACGTTTACAGCCTCCAAAGCTGATTTATAGACTACATCCGCAACGTCCCGGTTGAATTTAAGACCGGCAATGGTACGGTCTCCCCGACATACGTCAGAGATGATAGTTACAGGTGTTCCCTTCTCCCGCTCCAGCAGGATGCATTTTGCCAGCTCTACCCGATAGTCCTGCTCCGCCTGGGCATAGGCGGAGCCTCGGCTCCTTAACTCCTTAATGGCGGCATCCAGCATCTTGAACTTCTGCCACAGCTCGTCCATCAGATTCTCTGCCATACAAAGCACCTCTTCCCGTTACACAGGATGGACAGACCTGCAATCTCCTCCCGCTCGTTGTAGACGATCTTCTCCACGGTAAAGTCGTCATAACACTTGAATTTGCCATTGTACTCCTTGATGTTGCACTTCCCGGCGGGGATACTGATTTTAGGAGCGGTATAAAGCTCTGTGCCGATGCCCCAAACAAATCCGGCCCGTTTGAGGCCATCGCTGGCCTCACCCTTCTCCGCTTCCATGTTGGACTCTGTGCCCACATTCCATTTCCAAACCCATACACCTGTGGAGTCCCGGACGGCGATGCCGCAGTACATCTTGCCACCAATTTCCTTGTAGTCGTTGCACCAGTTCTCCGCACCGTATTTCTCATCCAGCAAGGCCAGGTCTATCCGAGCGGTCTTGTATAACAGCAGTTTGAGGTACTGCCCTTTCTTGTCAATCTCCGAGATGCGGCACTCGATTTCGTTCTCCGTCAGCAGTCGAAAACTCCTCATGCTCTCACCTTACCTGCATATTGGTCCGTTCCACAAGCACAGCCCCTGGGATATCAACTCCTCCTTTAAGTAGGTCAGTAACAGCCCGCTTGTCCACCGAGGGAGCCGCATATACCACCATGTCAGGGTGTCCATTACTGTCCAGCCATTCCGCCAACGAGGTGGTATCCTCTACTTCCAGGGCAGTAGACTTCCGGTAGCTGATGGAACACCGGGCAGTCTGAAACTTTTCGCCACAAAGAGCCTCACGCAAATAGTCTTTCAGTCTGGCCGCCTTTGCCTCTGTCCGCTGCCGACGCTCCTTCAGAACTACTTCTTCCTCCTTGATGGCCTTTGCGTCAGCAGTCAGGTTTTTGATCCACAGGGCCATATTCTCCAACTTTACTTCCCGCTCCATTTGGAGGGCGGCGAACGCATCATAGTCCATCAATTCCCCACTTTCAGGGTCTACTAGCGCCTGGATGGCGCTGTCGATTTCATACAGTGTCATCTGATTACCTCCTCAAAACATAAATCCTGCCAGCAGGGAGCACATAAAGATCATGCTAGACACCACCAGGCACCGCCTCACAATGCGGTTCATGCGTGCCTCACGCTCCCGGCGGCACTGATAGCAATATTCTCTAGCGTCGTGGTTTCGCTCCACCAGAGAGCGTCCGTCCTCAATGTACTTCATTCTTTTCCTCCACAATCCTGGCCTTTGCCATCTCAATAGCAAGCATATAAACTCGTCCATGTTCGTTGTCTCCGTGGGTCTGTTTTACCTTGTCGGAAAACTCCTCCAGATCCCCCAAAAAGCACCCACAGGAAACATAGATCTTTCCGTCTTTACATCGAAAAAAGGTTGTGGTTCTGTTGCGAGAGCCAATAGCTCCGATCCAAAAGACAGCACCTATCTTACACACCTCGGCGTTGCCGTACACCCTGGCGTTGCCGTACACCTCGGCGTCGCCGTACACACTGGCGTCGCCGGACACCCTGGCGTTGCCGTACACCCTGGCGTCGCCGGACACCTCGGCGTTGCCGTACACCCAGGCGTTGCCGGACACCCTGGCGTCGCCGTACACCCTGGCGTCGCCGGACACCCTGGCGTTGCCGGACACCTCGGCGTTGCCGGACACCCTGGCGTCGCCGTACACCCAGGCGTTGCCGGACACCCTGGCGTCGCCGTACACCCAGGCGTTGCCGGACTGACTCAAATTTTCCTCCTTCTCAATCCAGCCACCTAGATCGCCAGCATTTACATTTCCAAACTGAACCAGAGCTTTGATGCGGTATAAGGTTTTCCCAAGGAAGACCTTCGTTTCAGATGTCAACTCATACTTTTTCACTTCTTCCGCCTCTTTTCCATAAATTCCGCCACAGCGAGGGCGGTACAGATTACAATGCACACCATACACACCACGGATAAAAACTCAAACAATTCTGATTCCTCCCAGTGTCATCAAATAGAACCACTGCTCTTGAGTAAGGCGTACCTCCTGCTCGTCCAGTAGCTTTGCAATAGAGCCATCGCCGCATCCGATCTCATGGGCAAGGCCCCTTTGCGACAGCCGGTGCCGCTCCATAGCCCGCTGGGTGATACGGCGGACTATCTCATTTGGAGTTTTCATTTCTGTCCTCCCGGTCTAGGATTCTCGCCATGACTTCGGCTAAATTCCGAACCGTTTTAAGCAGCTCCGGCACATCAACTCCATAATGATCCCGTTCCAGATTGTTCATGTGCCTCCTAGAATTCCGGCTCTGCGTCCCAAGATCCTTAATGCTGTCGTTCTCTTCAAGCGTTTTTTTCATAAAATTTTCCTTTCCGGCTTGACAGAGAACAGATGTTCTAGTATGATATATCCATCAAGCCTAATTGGTCTGCTCAGTTAGGTTTGCAAGCCTCGTCAGGTGTGTCCAGCACCTGATGGGGCGATTTTTATAACAGGTTTGGTAATCGGTTTTCTTCTCTCTGCCCATAGTTATATGCCAGCAAAATTTGTACAGCGTACTTTCTGGCACCGGATGACCTATCCACCTGTGCGTCTCTAATTAAGTCATTTGGATGCTTCCTGCTTAGTTTTTGGATCAATATGTCCTCTTTCGCCTGTTCTTTGTACATCCGAAGGAAAAGGCCAAGCCCCTTCAAGATTTGCGCCTGTGCGCCAGCCGGGTCCCCGTTCCACGCGCCTTTTATAACGCGGATATACATCGCATACAGTTCGTTGTCGTTAATTGCAAGAAACTCGTTCCATAGAGTGCTGACTGCTACAACAGCGTTTTTAGCCTTGTTTCCGGTCCACGAAATTTCGAGGCCGTTAGCCTCTGTAACCCTCTGAAAATCGATTGACTGTTTATCTCCATAGTTTCCAAGGACCCGTATTTTGTCGGTCAGTGTGACGCGGCTCGTTGTCCCCCTCTGATTAATGAACATATTAGCTGCGTCCATCTTTGTCATTCCGTTATATACCCGGCACTTTACGCAGAGGTCACGACCAGCGTTTCTGGCCTTTAAAACCTTCATGGTCATCTGACCATCGAAGCAGTAGTATTTCCCGTCAATCAGAGCAACACTGATGGGCTGTACCAGCTTCGGGTCGAATGTCCGCATAATCCTGTTGAACTGTGCCCGTCTCCGATTTACGTCTCTCTGGCCGAGGTCGTCAATCAGGATATCCTTTGTGTTGAGGTCTAAAAGCTGAACTTCAATCTTCTGTGCCATTCTCATTCACCATCCTTACCATTTCCTTATATTTAGTAATGACCTCAACACCTCTGTCCAGCTCTCTCATAGCGGCATCACGCCCAGCAGGGATATCAAGCATTTCCCGATGGACAAGAACCATGTGCTGCTTTAGAGACGCATCCAACGCTTTGATGGCCGTGTGGATTAGCTCTTGAAATTCTGCTACAGTGAATGGTGGTGTCGGCTCTACTGGCTCTACCTTTGGAATTGGGCGAAGGATCGCTTTTGCTGTGTCCGTATCGCCCTTCTTAATTGCCTCCACGGCCTTGCGCTTCTTTTCTTCCGGCGCATTGCGGATTTCGGAGATGACGGACTTGGGGGCTTTCACAGAACCGGATAGGACGGCCTCTTTGATGCCGGGAGAGACTTTGTCGGCCTCGTTTAATCCATCTACAAAATTTTCCGCTCTTTGAACGGTTCCTTCACCGACAGAGAATTTATCTGCAATTTGCTTTCTCGTTCTTACAGAAACGATGTGACCACTTTGGTCACTTTGTTTCTTTGCATTTTCATTGCCTATTTGCGCTCCGATGGTCATCTTCTGCGCCTTGTATGCCTCACCAATCAGCGCAGTTTTCTGCTCATCAGTGATATTCCTTCTCCCCAACTGGTTCCGGCACATCCAAACAATAGCGGCCCACTTATCAGCGAAGTCCATCTGCTTCACTTTGAAGGGGATTTCAGGATGCTTCTGGATAATCTTGTAACGGTGGTGGCCGTCAATGATAGTGTTGTGCCACACAACCAGCGGCTCCCGCACTTCTCCGTCAGCAACGATATTCTCTTCCAGTTTGGAGAATTCGTCTGCTGACAGAGGCGGTATCTTATCCCGAAATTCGGGATCAATATTTAACTGTCTCACTTTTCCTCCTTGTATTCCGTCCCGCACCATGCTAAAATACAAGGTACAGAACTCCTTTACTTCGCCCTCATCCGTGCGCTACCACGGGTGGGGGCAATTATTTTGCGATCTCATGCGCTCACACCCATGTCACGCACAATAGCGGATGCCACCATGTCCGCATCGTATTTCACCCTCTTTTCGCTCATTCTGATGCCGAATATCTGGTGGTTTTCCAGCCACTGCTTGGCCCATCTCTTGGTACAGCCCAGCTCTCGCCGGACATCTTCCAGTGTCATTAGACCGCCGTATATCTCCCTGAGTATTTTCGCTTTCTGTTTGGGGGTCATTGCGGTTCCTCCTTCTTAGTTATGGATTGAGCAACAGCTTTAGTATCCATCTGCAAACATGTACTTTGCTGGCCTTGTAGTGCGAGTACGAGGTCAGCGATTTCTTTTGCCTCGCCTTTCAAAACGACTTCCATCCCTCTCACCTCCCTTTATTGTCCGGTTTATTGGACAGCTTCCGTGCTTTCGAATCGTCGGCCTAAGTGACCGGCGGGCCGGGAGTGTAGCAGCACTCCCGGTTTTCTTATGCCCCTTGGTCGTCGGCGCGCTTTATCGGACAGCTTCTGCTCATTGATTACTATGGTTAATTGCGGTATACTCTTAATATCTAATATTGGGGGTATCTTTATGGCTGAAAAGAAATTCAATGTTATAAGCATTGATGATGGAACCGAATACACTTGCAAGTGTGATGAGGTGTCCAGTTGTCCAATCTGCCATTGGGCGCTGGTTCCTCAAAATATTGCTGGGTACTATGTTCCCGAAGGAAATGTTTCACTTTTAGAATTGTGCCCTAAATGTAGGAATATTTTTTTAGTCCAATATGAGGTTGGATACGCAGGAGGTAAGGAAGTTTGGATTCGAAAGCGTCTCGGGGTCTATCCAGAAGTTCCGGATAATCGAACAATCTCAAAGCAAATCAAAGAGTTGTCCCCAAAGTTTGCGTCGATCTATGCACAAGCTGAAAAAGCAGAGAAATCAAAGCTAACCGGAATATGCGGCAGTGGATATCGGAAATCTCTTGAGTTTCTCGTGAAAGACTATTTGATTTATAAATTCCCGTCAGATGAAGCCACAATTCAAGTTGAGCCCTTAAGCGTATCTATACGGCGTATAGAAGATGACAGAATTAGGGTCCTTTCAGAGCGCGCCACATGGATTGGGAATGATGAGACCCACTATGTTAAAAAACACGAAAATCTTGATATTGCAGAAATGAAACGCTTTATCGACGCTGTTCTTCATTACATAGAGTCCGAACTTTCTTTTGAACTGGCCCTGTCTATTCAGCCGCAGAAATAAGCGGATCGATCTCTCCAAGTTTCTTCCCATCAAACGACCAGTATTCGATCACTGTTCTAAATGGCTGATTTTTTTCCCCGGAACCTCGAACGGCTTTGGTTTCAATTACTTGGATAACCCTTGCTGCATCTGTTCCTCGCTGGTATGTGTCTCTTTCCAAATCACTCACCCCCTCCCTATTCCCCGCCCATAGGGCGGGAATCGCTTTCTCCGTTGGTCTTTTCTCCCTTTCGGCGCTTTCGTGTGGGGCGATCCCGGCAACCCTCCGCATATCCAGCAATATAAAGGAGGGCTTCTTTGGGCAGCCCGGTCAGCTTCTCTGCCACAGTCTTGGCATCCGACAATTTATTGGTATCATATACAGGCATCGTTTCACCTCCCTCACTCTGTCCATATATTACATCACTTAGTGATTATTGTCAATATCTTTTTTGTAATTTTTATTGACAGAGTGAGTTTTAAAATATATAATCTAATTGCTTGCTGGGAGGTGTGTATATTGAAAAGCAGAATTAAACAAATTCGAAAGGGTGCCGGGCTGACACAATCAGAATTTGGAGAAAAAATAGGTGTCAAAGGT
>OJRB01001711.1_pt1 | contig 10235 bp, 9 predicted proteins | sample 1599061 | NCBI WGS metagenome assembly OJRB01 (sample SAMN03922522, study PRJEB24848) | human gut metagenome | isolation source: stool sample | host: Homo sapiens | place: Germany | collected 2010-02 | reverse complement strand
GACAATCCGGCGGAACAGGCGGTCAAATGGATGAACGACGGAGCGGAAATCATTCACCTTGTGGACCTCGACGGAGCCAAGGCGGGGCATCCCGTCAATGTGGAACCGATTCGCAGGATTTGCGAAAGCGTGAACATCCCCTGCGAAATCGGCGGCGGAATCCGTACCGTAGACGATTTCAAGATGCTGCTCCGCGAGGGAGCCGACAAAATTTCGATCAACTCCTCCGCAATCAACAATCCGCAGCTCATCCGCGACGCTGCACAGAAATTCGGCAGCCAGTGCGTGGTTGTTGCGATCGACGCCAAGAAAAGAGCGGACGGAAGCGGCTGGAACATCTATAAAAACGGCGGCCGGATCGATGTCGGCATCGACGCCGTCGAGTGGGCGAAAAAAGCCGAGAGCCTCGGAGCCGGAGAAATTCTGCTCACCAGCATGGACTGCGACGGAACAAAGGCGGGATACGATATCGAGCTGACAAGAACGATCGCAGAGAGCGTCGGCATCCCGGTCATCGCATCCGGCGGCGCAGGAACGCTGGAGCATTTTTATGATGCCTTAACCGAAGGAAAAGCCGATGCAGCCCTCGCCGCATCCCTGTTCCACTACAAAGAACTGGAAATTCGTGAAGTCAAAGAATATCTGGCAGGCCGTAATGTGCCGGTCCGCCTGTAAAAGGAAGGAGAAAACGATATGCCGCCTCTTAGCGGAAGCTGGGCAAATGCCCTGAAGGGAGAATTCTCCAAAGACTACTATAAAAAACTGTTTCAGACGGTGGGTGCGGAGTATAAAACTCACACCATTTATCCACCGGCTGATGATATTTTCAATGCGTTCCACTTTACCCCGCTCGAGCAGGTAAAAGTGGTCATCCTGGGCCAGGATCCGTACCATGAGCCGGGACAGGCGCACGGGCTCTGCTTTTCTGTAAAACCGGAGGTAAGTATTCCGCCGTCCCTGGTCAACATTTACAAGGAACTTGAGGACGATCTGGGATGCTATATCCCGAACAACGGATATCTCGAAAAATGGGCACGGCAGGGTGTTTTAATGCTGAACACGGTGCTGACTGTACGTGCGCATCAGGCAAATTCCCACAAGGAAATCGGCTGGGAACAGTTTACCGATGCAGCGATCAAGGTACTCGCAGAGCAGGATCGACCGATGGTCTTTATCCTCTGGGGCCGTCCGGCGCAGCGGAAAAAAGAGATGATCCACAATCCAAAGCATCTGGTGCTGATGTCCGCTCATCCGAGTCCGCTCTCTGCATACCGTGGATTTTTCGGCAGCCATCCGTTTTCCAGAACAAACGAATATCTGGAAGAAAACGGTCTTGCGCCGATTGACTGGCAGATCGAAAATGTAATACGGGAGCAAAAGCATGAGTAAAAAGAAAAATACATTATTGAGAAATACTTCTATTTTAATGGCGGCAACGATTATCTCACGTGTGATCGGTCTTTTATACCGGTCACCGCTCGGCGAAACGATTGGAAATGAGGGACTTGGCTATTACAGTACGGCGAGTAATCTGTATACGATTCTGCTTCTGATCTCCTCCTATAGTATTCCGATGGCAGTGTCAAAAATCGTATCCGAACGTCTGGCATTAAAAGAGTACCGAAATGCACATCGCGTGTTCCACGGTGCCCTTCTTTACGCCGTGATCGTAGGTGGAGTTGCTGCACTGGTGGCATTCTTTGGCGGGAAATTCCTTCTGCCGTATAACCAGCAGAATGCACTCCTCGCCCTGCGTGTATTGGCGCCGACGATCTTTTTCTCGGCTGTTCTCGGCGTTCTGCGTGGCTATTTCCAGGCCCACAGCACGATGATTCCGACCTCAATTTCACAGATCATCGAGCAGGTATTCAACGCCGCATTCAGTATTGGCGCCGCCTGGTTCTTCATCCAGCAGTTCGCGACAAACGATACCGAACATGCCAAATTCGGTGCCGCCGGCGGAACCCTCGGAACAGGAGCCGGTGTCCTGGCAGGCCTCTGCTTCATGTTGATTGTCTATGGCGTAAATCGGAAAACCATTCTGCGGAAAGTGGCAAAGGACACGCGCCACCGCGAAGAATCCTACCGCGAAATTTTTCAGGTTCTTTTTCTGATGGTAACACCGGTTATCTTTACGACCTTTATTTATAACTGCAACGCTTACCTGGACAATTACCTGTTCTTCACCATCCTCGGATGGCACGGAGAGAATCAGAAAGCACTGAATGCCGCATATGGAGAGTTTTCCAACTATTATGTTACCCTGATCAACGTCCCGCTTGCTATGGCAAGTGCATCCGCATCCGCGATGATGCCGGAGGTATCCTCGTGTTATGCGACCGGTGATCTCGATGAGGCAAACGACAAGATTCTTGAGACGATCCGTCTGACGATGTTCATCTCCATCCCGGCAGCTGTCGGTCTTGGCGTCCTGGCATTCCCGATCACAGGAGTTCTGTTCCCGTCAAGCTCGAGCCTTTCCGGCAAACTGTTGATGATGGGTGCAGTCTCAGTTGTGTTTTCGGCACTGTCCACCATTACCAACAGCGTCCTGCAGTCCATCGGCCAGCAGAAAAAAGCCCTGCACAACGCTGCCATTTCCCTTGGAATGGATCTTGCCATCCTGGCTTTGATTCTCGCAGTCTTCCCGAAGACAAATATCTATGCTGTTGTCTTTGCGGGAATCCTGTTTTCCTTAAGCATGTGCATACTAAATAATCTATCAATCCGCAAACACTTGAATTTCCGCAACGAATTCAAAAACACCTACGTAAAACCATTGATTGCAGCTGCAATCATGGGCGTCGTAACCTGGGTTGTTTACTATGGGCTCTTTGCCATCACCAAACGCCCATCCATCAGCATGCTGATCGCAATCCTGATTGCAATTGTTGTATATTTGATTGCTTTTGTGGTTGTAACCGGGACAACCGAGGCCGAAATGCGCCGCATGCCAATGGGAACAAAACTGGTAAAGGTTCTCCGTATCCTGCGGATTTACCGCTAAAACCAATAGAAAAGGCGGTCAGAGTTTTTCGACTCTGACCGCCTTTTCGGTTAACTGAATCAAGCAAATAGCAAAGCGGATTGCGAATATCCGCTTTGCTTGAAACTATGTAAATTTACACGTCTTTTTCTTCACGCAATTTCTGCTTCAGATTCTTATTTGCAGTAGAAAGCATCAGTTTAATACGGTTCAGCTGATTCACCTCCGAAGCACCGGGATCGTAGTCGACAGCCACGATATTTGCCTTCGGATACTCCTTACGGATTGCCTTAATCACACCCTTACCAACAATGTGGTTCGGCAGGCATGCAAACGGCTGGATACAGACGATGTTGTAAACATCACTGTGAATCAGCTCCATCATCTCGCCCGTCAGGAACCATCCCTCACCGGTCTGGTTACCACAGGATACAATCGGGGAAGCATATTTTGCCAGATCCCGCACATCGGCCGGTGGATCAAAATGCTCACTCTTCTTGAACTCCGCAACCGCCGCACTGCGCAGCCAATTGATCAGTTTAATACCGGTATTTCCCAGCATCGAAGAACTTTTTTTGAATCCCAGGTGCTCTACCTTGAAGTTCGTATTGTAGAAGCAGTAACAGAAGAAGTCGATCAGATCCGGGACAACCGGTTCCGCGCCTTCACTCTCAAGCAGCTCCGCCAGATGGTTGTTAGCCGCCGGAAGGAACTTAACAAGAATCTCGCCGACAATACCGACACGCGGTTTCTTTTCATCGGTGATCGGAATGTGGTCGAAATCGCGAATCATCGTGCGGCAGATCTGTTTGAAGCGGGTATGGCTTAAGCGTTTTGCTGAAATAAAATCAATACAGATCTTTTCCCATTTCTGATGAATCCGGTCTGTTGTACCCTTCTTCTGCTCATAAGGACGCATCCGGTAAATACATTTCATCATGATATCGCCGAATTCTGCCGCATAGCAGAGACGGATCGCAAGATCCGGTGTAATCTTAAAGCCCGGATTTTCTTCCAGACCGCTTAAGTTAATGGAGATTACCGGAATCTGTGTCATATCGGCTTTCTCCAGGGCACGGCGGATAAATCCGATATAGTTCGAAGCACGGCAGCCGCCGCCGGTCTGGCTCATGATGACAGCCACTTTGTTCAGGTCATACTTGCCGGAGAGCAGCGCCTGCATAATCTGTCCGACTACCATCAGAGACGGATAGCAGGCATCGTTGTTAACGTATTTCAGTCCGACATCAACCGCCTCTTTGTTGTCGTTCGGAAGCACTTCCAGATTGTATCCGGCTGCGTTGAACGCCGGCTGCAGAATCGAGAAGTGGATCGGTGACATCTGCGGGCAGAGGATGGTGTAGTCTTTCCGCATTTCTTTCGTGAAGACCGGTTTCTGGATCGAGGACGGAAGAATCTCGCGTACCGCCTGTTTCCGGTCATGTGCACGGAGGGCAGCGAGCAGAGAGCGGACACGGATTCTGGCAGCGCCGAGGTTGTTGACCTCATCAATCTTCAGGCAGGTATAAATCTTGCCGCTTCTGGTCAGAATCTCATAAACCTCATCGGTGGTAACGGCGTCGAGACCGCAGCCGAACGAGTTCAGCTGAATCAGGTCAAGATCGTCGCGTGTCTTTACATAGTTTGCAGCTGCATACAGACGGGTGTGGTACATCCACTGGTCATTGACACGGAGCGGACGCTCGAGCGGTGCCAGATGGGAAACAGAGTCCTCCGTCAGCACGCACAGTCCGTAGGAGTTGATCATATCCGGGATACCGTGATGGATTTCCGGATCGATGTGGTACGGCCGGCCGGCAAGCACGATGCCTCTGCGGCCGGTTTCTTTCATATACTGAAGCGTTTCCTCGCCTTTTTTCTGCATATCGCGTCTTGCAGCGCCAAGCTCTTCCCATCCGGCATGAACAGCAGCACGGACTTCATCCTCCGGCAGACCGGAGAACTCTTTGACAAGACCATCGGCAAGCACCTTTTCACTCGTAAACGCAAGGAACGGATTGCGGAACGTAATGGAATCGTCCTGCAGCTCGTCCACGTTGTTTTTGATATTTTCCGCATACGAGGTAACGATCGGGCAGTTGTAGTGGTTGATGGCTTCCGGGAACTCGGTGCGCTCGTACGGGATACACGGGTAGAAGATGAACTTCACACCGTGGCGTAAGAGCCAGGTCACATGGCCGTGCGCCAGTTTGGCCGGATAGCACTCGGATTCACTTGGAATCGACTCAATACCGAGCTCGTAGATCTTGCGGCTCGAGGTCGGAGAGAGTACCACGCGGTATTTCAGCCGCGTAAAGAAGGTGTACCAGAACGGATAATTCTCAAACATATTGAGGACTCTCGGAATGCCGACCTCTCCGCGGATCGCTTCATCCTGCGGCAGCGGCTGGTAGCCGAAGATCCGTTTGTATTTGTATTCGAACAGGTTCGGAATATGATCTTTGTTTTTCTCTTTTCCGATACCGCGCTCGCAGCGGTTTCCGCTGATGTACTGACGGCCGCCGGAGAATTTGTTGATGGTCAGACGGCAGCTGTTCGTACATCCCTTACAGTTTGCCATCGTGGTCGAATATTTCAGCTCGTTGATCTTTTCAATGGAGAGCATCGTGGTCTCCTGATCGGCGGAGTAGCGCTCTCTTGCGATCAGCGCCGCACCGAACGCACCCATGATGCCGGCGATGTCCGGGCGGATGGCTTCGCAGTTGGCGATCCGCTCAAAGCTTCGGAGAACAGCGTCGTTGTAGAACGTACCGCCCTGTACGACGATATGGCGGCCGAGCTGGGTCGCATCGGAAACTTTAATTACCTTATATAATGCGTTTTTAATAACGGAGCAGGCAAGTCCGGCAGAAATATCGGCGACGGATGCGCCCTCTTTCTGCGCCTGTTTTACCTTGGAGTTCATAAATACGGTACAGCGGGTACCAAGATCGATCGGGTGTTTTGCAAACAGCGCCTCATGCGCGAAATCCTGCACGCTGTAGTTCAGGGACTGCGCGAACGTCTCGATGAAGGAACCGCAGCCGGAGGAACATGCCTCGTTGACGAGAATGTTCGTGATGATGCCGTGGTCGAGCCAGATGGCCTTCATGTCCTGGCCGCCGATGTCCAGCAGAAACGTGGCGTCCGGGAAGAAGCGGCGGCAGCCCCGGGCGTGGGCCACGGTCTCTACCGTGTGGTAGTCGGCGTGAAAGGCAGCAGAGAGCATCTGCTCGCCGTAGCCGGTGGTGCCCAGGCCCAGCACTTCCAGCTGGATGCCCATTTTTTCATATTTCTCCGCCAGGGCCAGCAGGCCCTCCCGGACCACCTTCAGCGGCTCCCCCTGGTTGTTGGCGTAGAAGGTGTCCGTTACTTGCTCGTTCTCGTCTATAAAGACGCACTTGGAGGTGGTGGAGCCGGAGTCGATGCCGATGTACCCCCGCAGAATCTGCCGGTCCGCGGCATCCACCGGCCGGCGCAGCTCCGCCCGGTGGCGGCGGAGAAAGACCTCCCGCTCCTCGTCGCTGGCAAAGAAGGGCCTGCCGGTGCCGGAGGGCCCTTCGGTCTGGGCCGGGGCCTTGTCCAGCCGCTCCATGGCCTCTGCCAGGGTCATGGCGTCCTCCTGTCCGGGGAACAGCTCGTCGATGGCGATGGCGGTGCCCCGGGCCACGATGGTCTCCGGGTGGTCCGGTCGAACGATATCCCTTTCCTCCAGATTCAGCCGCTCCGCAAACACCCGCACCAGCGTGGGGTTGAAGGTCAGCGGGCCGCCCTCAAAGATGATGGGGGCCGTCAGCTCCAGTCCCTGGGACAGGCCGCCGATGGTCTGCTTGGCGATGGCGTGGAAGGTGGAAAGCGCGATATCCGCCCGCTCCGCCCCCTGGATCAGCAAGGGCTGGATGTCTGTCTTGGCAAACACGCCGCAGCGGCCGGAGATGCTGTAAACGGTCTTCCCGCGGGCAGCCAGTTGCTCGAACTCGTCCGCCGGCACGTTCAGCAGCGTGGCGATCTCATCGATAAACGCGCCGGTGCCTCCGGCGCAGCTGCCGTTCATCCGCATGTCGGAGGTCTGGAGCTTTCCGCTGGCCTCGTCATAGCGGAAGAAGATCACCTTGGCATCCTGTCCGCCCAGTTCCACCGCGGTGCGGACCTCCGGATACAAGGCCCGGACTGCCGCCGCGTTGGCCACCACCTCCTGGACATAGCAGGCCCCCAGGGCGGCGGCAATGGGCCGTCCGCCGGACCCGCACACGCCGATACGGAACCGCATACCGGGAAAGTGACCGGCCGCCTCCTCCAGCAGCTGCCGGACGGCATCCGCCTGATGGGCGTTATGCCGCTGATAGCGGGTGAACAGTACGCTGTTGTCAGCCGGGTCCAGGGCCACTGCTTTGACGGTGGTGGACCCCACATCCACGCCGAGGCGCAGAATATCCGAATTGATATGTGCCATATACACTCCTTCTAGGGAAAACGCCCCAGACCCGTACGGCAGCCTGGAGGGCGCGCCGGCGGATCGGGGGCTGGTCTCCCACATCTCTGTTTATTCGAACTCATTATAGCACGTTTTTCTCACAGGCTCTTGTATATTTTTCGTAAAGAATTCGCCGTTTTAGCTATCTTTTTCCCCAAAAAAGTCCGCCATCTTCCCATCCATTTTCGTCAAAGCAGCATCCGCAGGCACACGTCCCCGCAATCGAATCGCATAGGCGAGCGGAGCCGTATTCTTTGCGGTCCGATTGCGGGGCAGAGCCTTTCCGCCGTGCGGATGGTTCCGCTGAAAAAGAAAAGCGGGCACAGGCGGAATCCAATCCCCTGCGCCCATGAATGCATTTAGACAAAAAAACAACCACATCTTTTCGATGTGGTTGTTTTTCTGGAGGTGACACCCGGATTTGAATTGGTTCGGACATGTAAAATGGCGTTTCAGGCGATTTCAAAAACCTAGTATTCCCAATGCTTTCCGGGTTTCACTGCAAAATGCTGTATCATGTTATAAAAGCTGAAAGGGGTAAATGAAGGGGTAGAAATATATCCAGTTCATGGAAACTGCGTAATGCAGAACTTGCCCATTGTCAAAATCTGTGATATTCTGTTCGTGGCTCTTCTTTGAGAGCTGGGCGCTGCACAAGACGGCGGGCGGTTAGTCACACAACCCCGAAAGGGGGTGACGCCAATGCGGATCACATTACATATCGGGCGGTTCACCGTTACGATTATTGTGAAAAGCAGAAACCGCCACCGGGCAGGGTGACGGCTTCAAGGCTTTTGCTTTGATCTCTTAACTCGTACGGGCTAACCGCTTGCCGCAGCGCCCTTTTCTATGTTCATTATAGGCCACCACGGCCACCATGTCAAGCCCTGGGCGCTATGCCTGGGGCTTTTCTCCGTCCTCAGAGACCGCAGAAACGGCGCTGTCTCTCTCCATAGTCTCATCTATGGCCCGGTTGATAAAGCCGTTCACAGACTCGCCCTGGGCCTCTGCGTGGGCTTTGATGGTGTCCTTCTTGCCCTTTGGGACTGTCAGGTTAATACGATCCAATTTTTCAGCTATCCATCCATTTCTATATTCTGATTTGCTGGCCATGCTTCTCCCTTCCGGGGGGAGCTTATTTTTTTATGCTCCCTCTCCCATTGTAGCTTTATTATAGCATCCATTTCAATATTGCGCAATATGCAATTTGAATAGATATTACGCAATATATTTGGTTGCTTTGTCAATTGATATATTGCGCAATATATTATATACTATAATCACAGCAAGGGACAGGAGATGCGACAGGCGGACCGGGGACGAGCCGGATGGCCTCTCTTCAATCTCAAATCCCAGGCGGGACTGCTTCGTGAAGGCCGGTGACGTTCCGGAGAGCACCAAACCAGCCGCCAAAACATAAGGAGGAAAAAGAAATGAGTATCAACGAACTGGAAATGAAGTGCCGGGAGCTTCGGCAGCTGCAAGCCCTGATTGACGAGGCCCAGGCAGAGGCGGAGACCATCAAGGATGCCATCAAGGCCGCTATGGGCACGCAGGAGGCCGTACAGGCCGGGGAATACAAGATCACCTGGAAGCCCGTCAAAACGGCCAGACTGGACGCTACGGCCCTAAAAAAGGCCCTGCCGGACGTAGCCGCGCGGTTCACAAAAGAAACCACGGTGCGCCGGTTCTCCGTGGCATGATGGAAGTGGTGGTCACCATCGCCGGGGCGCTGTATCTCACAAACAAGCTGTTTGTCCTGGTTGACTGGATCGAGAAAAAGAAAGCCCTTCCCCGTGAGCTTGGCGGTCAGACGGAGAAGGACCTGTAAACACCAACCCCAGGGGGCCGGTAAACCCATTATAGCCGGTCCCCTCCACGAAAGCAAGGAGGAAAACGTGGAAAAAGATTATATCATAGCGCCAGAACGTATTATCCGCAAGCTGGACGAAGCGGAACAAGCATCAGTTGCCATAAATGGCTTAATGGAAGATGTGATTGACCCGGCTTTTTATGGGTATAGATGCTGTGGGCTGCTGGATGAATGGAGCGAAGAAACAGGTGGCGACAAGGGGAGCGCTGCTTTGCGTTGGATGGAGAAACACTTTGATGAGCTATATGCGGCCTGCTATGCGGTCAATTTGCTTGCAGCCCAAATTACTTGTACTCTTCAAACAACTTTACTTAAAAAAGCGAAGGAGAAAGATGTATGACCGAGGTAAAGACATTATTTGATGCCGGTGTACGCATGGATGAGGCGCATAGCGCTTTAATCGACTGCCTTGATCTCTTAAACCTCATTGTTGAGTGGCTGGGAGATGAGAGCTCAGGGGATAAAGAGATTTTCATTAGCAGACTCCCTATGTATTTTGGGGCTCTTTCCATGTTACAACGAGGAATGTGGAAACTGTCGGAAGATCTTGAGTCCGATTCAAATGCAGTTATGGAGGCATATAACAAGCAGAGGAAGGAGCAGAAATGAATAAATCCCAGGAAACCCGCCGCAAAAATGAGCAGGCCCGGAGAGAGCGCCACGAGCGGGAGCGGGCCGAAGTCAAGGCACAGGTGTTAGCTCTCCGCCGTGTAAGGGACGATCCAGACGCAACGCCCAGCGAAAGGCTGGAGGCTGTGAAGATGCTGGAAGATATGAAGAAGCAGTATGTGATTATCTGATATAAAAATGGGGCCGGGGAGTAATCCTCGGCCCCTCTCTTTATGGAGATATGGCATTCACAGACACGTGCGACGATGCACACCGAAACCCCTATCTATTCC
>OJRB01001707.1_pt1 | contig 10241 bp, 15 predicted proteins | sample 1599061 | NCBI WGS metagenome assembly OJRB01 (sample SAMN03922522, study PRJEB24848) | human gut metagenome | isolation source: stool sample | host: Homo sapiens | place: Germany | collected 2010-02 | reverse complement strand
TCCTGTGCGTCCATGTATGTGTCATTTACACTTAAAATTATGCACTCCAACGGGCGCTGCCGTACTCAAGATTTTTGCGGAATTTCTTGGCATTTTTGCCCTTGATATAGACCGCCAGCCGAATGGCGATGGCGGCGGCAACGCCCACGCACAGGTCAATGGGATGAAAGCTGGGGACAAGGGAGTGGAACGCCGTGTTCAGGCCGGTCATAATGTTCAGCAGCTTCGTGGAAGCGTCCGAACCGGGAGCCAGCCGCACCGCCTCGCTGACCTTGGTGGCCAGCAGCGCGATGAACACATACGGGATGTTGGGAAGAATGAGCTTTTTGACGTTGAGCTGCTTCATCGTTCCAGCTCCTTCCGCTTTGTCCTGTCCACCACAGCCGCCTGAATGAGCGACTTGAAGTGTTGCAGCTTTTCCAGCACCGAGGGGCGTTCCGCTTTCCTGACCTGCTTGGCGGTATATTCCTTGAATGCGGCGGTCATGGCGTCGGCGTCCGGCGCTTTGAAGAACACCATGTACCGCTTTTCGCCCTTGACCTTGAATGGAGCGAAGTCAATGCCATACTTCCGGGCGATCCGGTTGAATGAGCCGATATTCTGATCGGTGACTTCAATGCTCTGCAATCCCTTATCCTTGGCGGCAAGCTGCTTGACGGTCATTTTCCCGTGGGGATTGGCCTTGCTGTACTGATGCTTCTGATGGCCGTTTTTTAGCTGCTCCAGCAGCTTGGCAACGGCCTTACGAAATTCCTGTTCACCCAGCTTTCCGCAGGAGATCATCAGGGATACGATTCTCTGTTCAACTTCTTCCTGCATGACTTATCACGCTCCTTTCCTCCGATTTGCAGGGAGAACGCCGGGACACTAAGGCGGTACCACCAGCCGGTGCAGAAGATGCTCATTCATTTCTGCGCCCCTGTCCCTTGACGGTCAGGATGCCGTCCAGCGTGGTGGCGGTGATCCGCAGGCGCTCGGCCACGGCGATGTCGTTTTTCACGCTTTCATTCACGGTGCCGCCGCAAACCACCAGCACACGAGCGCGGCGCAGATATTCCCGTGCCATGTCGATGCCGTCCTTATGCTCCTGCGGAATCTCATCGCGTAGGAACAGCGGCAGAAACAGCGTGGGGCAGACGGGCGAAAAGCCCGCGTCATAGACCGCCCTGCAATACTTGGCGGCATTTTCGGTGTTCTCAAACTCGTTCTCGCTCCACGGAGCGGTGATGTAGGCAAGGGGGCGTTTCATCGGTATCAAATCCTTTCTCCCGGAATCGGGCATGAAAAAAGCAGCCTTTAGGGGCCGCCGTGAAAATCGTGATTGACCAGCATGGCATAGTGGTTGTCGATGGTGGAAACGGAATTGAACAGCGCCGCCATGAGATAGGCTTTCGTGTTCCAGACGCGGGTGGTGTTCTCGCGGATACCGTCCATGACCTTTTCGATGTGCATGGAGGTGATCTTTTCAAAGCGCTGTTGCACGAAGCCGGTGGGATACTCCGCATCCCGCCCGATCTTGACCGTGGGGCTGCGGTTCATAGCAACCTCCAGCATAATCTCCACAAGCTCATCAAGCTGCATCCGGTCATACTGCTGACAGAGAATGTCGTATTCGATTTGCTCTCTGATCTCCGCTTTTTTCTCAAATCCGTCCGTCATTCCGTCCGCCGCAGGCAGAAAGAATGAATGAGTGCTTGATAGATCAGTATTTGATTTTTGAGTATTAGATTTCTTAGTATTTAATTGCGCGGGATTATCCGTATCCGGTGCCTCCGTATCCGGGTTATCCAGATACGGGTTTCCCGTATCTGGTAAAGTCGTATCCGGTGGAGAGGGCTTTCGGGGCTTCTCGAAGATGGTGTACTCCGTGTCGGAAATGCGCCCGTCCTTGCCGCGAAGCTGACGGCGGATGATGTAGCCCGCCAGCTCCAGCTCCTTGAGCGTTTTACCGATGGCGTCCACGCCCTCCTTGCAGATTGCAGCCAGCCCCCGCGTGGTGTAATTCCACTCGTCGGGGAGGGAGAGCATCATGGAGAGCAGCCCCTTGGCTTTCAGGGAAAGATTGCTGTCTTTCAGGTGATGGTTGCACATCACCGTGTAATCCCGCGTCCGTTCAACGCGAAATACAGCCATATTGCTTCAATCCTTTCCGCAGGGCAGTCAACCTGTTTGGCCGTCCTCCTCGGCAAACCGCGTATCCAGCCGCTTTACGCTCCAGTTCTGCTTGAACTGTCCCAGCGGGCCGGTGCCGAACTGCGCCAGCGCACGGCGATCCAGCTCCAGCAGCTTTTCCCACAGCTCCGGGTGATGCTTTCGCAGCTTCCGCAGCTCGTCGATACGCTGGAACGGGCAGCACCAGCAGGACACACGGTGGTAAATCTCATACAGCCCGCCGAAATCAAAGCCACGGTCGTAACAGGCTTGGAGCGCCTGCGCCTCCGTGATGCCCCATTCCACGAGGGGATACCGCTCGTCCTTGCAGCGCCACGCTTCATCGGCGGCGATACCGACATAGTGGATCGCGCCCAGCTCGCCTTTGAGCCGGTTGACATCCTTGGTGATGAGGTGCGTTTTGAGCTGCCCGGTACACCAGCGGACGCGGATTCCCGGCCAGCCGTTGCCGTAGGGCGGGATGCCCAGCTTTGCACGGTTTTCCAGACTGCGGGGCTTCTGCTTGGGTTCGTCGAACATCAGGTATTCAAAGCCCTTGGGATGCCGCAGCGTGGTAATATGGATGCCGCGCTCCCGGAAAAGATGCTCGTCCAGTTTGGCAAGGTGTTCGTACATTTCCGGGAACTCCATGCCGGTGTCCGCTGACAGCACCATGTCGATGGGCATATCCCGTTCGATCATCAAAAGCAGCATGGCGGTACTGTCCTTGCCACCGGACAGGCTGACGGCGTGAAACTGCTTGCCGTTTGCGTTCTGAATGGTTTCCCGCATGGGGAAGCCGCTCCGTTTTCACTCCTTTCCCACATCACAGCTCATAGATGGGCTGCTCGTGTTCGTAGTAGGGATCGCACAGGGCGGCAAGCTCGGCCACCAAGTCCTCCAAATCCAGAGAAATCTCGCTGTCTGCCCAATCGCTGCCCTTGTAGACGCGATACTCGGTGACGTATTCGCCTTCTCCGGCGTTCACGCTGAATTTGGCAACGACGGCAAAGCCCATATCCTCCAGCAGCCACAGCTCCATCGACCGGGCGGCAAACACCGCGCCGATATAGCTGTCGCCCACGTCCTCATAGAGAAGCGTCGCTCGCTGCTTGAACAGCTCTGAGCTGCGATAGTCCAGACTCAGCGCATTTTTGCCGTCTGCGCGGTAGGCATAGACCGTTTCAGCCTTGTTCCAAACGGCTTGCAGCAGGGCGTGATAGTCGATGTTTTCCAGAAACTCGTCAATCTCCGTTTCCGTGTAGCCGACCTCTGTACCCTTACGAAACAGCGTGGTCAGCGCTTTTTCCAGCTCTGTAACTCTGCTCATGGTAATTCCTCCAATCATTTTAGTGACGCCGCTTTTTCCGGTCAGGGAGGATATGCCCCTCAATGACGGCGGCGTGTTTGCGGATTTTGATTTCTCCGCGCCTCTCGGATGCCTGCGCCTTGGCATATCCCACGTCGGAGAGGAACAGCCGCAGCCGTTCGCCTTTTTCACCCACAGGGGATTTCCACGACAGGACATCAAAAATAATCATGTGGCGGGTTTCGTCCATAAAGCGCTCCAGCGCAAGGATGCTGTGCCCGCCGACAAAATCATCAGCGTTCATATTCGGCACCTCGCGCTCTGATCTGAAAGGCGGCAAGCCCGTAACGGGCGATCAAAGTGGCGTTGACGATCAGGCGCAGCGCCTCCGGGTCAATGACCTCCGGTTCCGCCAAGTCCGCCATCGTGACCGCCTCCGTCTTGTCGCAGAGATCGCGCGCCGCCATGAACAGCGCGTAGTTGTGCGGCGAGGTGCTTTTCAGCACCGCATAGCCGAACTCGATCCCGTCCTTGCAGAAGCAATTTGCCGTGCGGCGGTAAATATCGTCGTTGGAGGTCAGCAGGTACATGGCCGCATAGTAGGCGTTGGTGTCTCTGCGGCGGCGATAGCCCTGCACGGCGCACTGATACTGCATCCTGCGCTCATGCTGCTCGTTGCTCCAAAGGCTTCCGGGATAGTGCTTGATCAGCAGGTTCAGGCGCGAGGACAGGCGGCGGTCGCGGGGGAATGTTTCCATGACGGCCTCGCGGTAGCCGACCACACCGGCCTCGATACGCTCGGCCAGCCACGGGCAGCGCAGGGCGGTACAGCCCAGCTTTTTCACATACTCGGTACAGAGCTGGCAGCTCACATCTTTGGGCGTGTATTTGAACGTGTTGATATACATGGCGTCCTCCTTTTGGCATGAAAATAGCGGACAAACAAACTGCTTGTCCGCTCAACGGCTCTGGTCGCGCTGGCGCTTTTTCTGCCATGCGTCCAGTAATTTGAAAATGGTGTTCTCGATCTGGAACGGGGTATAGGAACGCGGGAAGTATTTGCGGAGCTTTTCACCGGAAAGGGTGATGTCGTTTTTCTCCGGTTTCTTCTGCTCCATCATAATGGAGAGCATGGTGTCCTCGTTCAGCTCGCCGCTCTGACTGAGCTTTTTCATCCGCTGCGCCTGCGAGAGCGAGGGGGTGGTCTGTTCGCTGTCGATGGTTTCCAGAAGCAGCCCCTGCTCCTTGGGTGTCAGCGCCGCAAGCTGATAGGCGGGACTGAGGGCGATTTTCTTCTCGTCCACCATCTGCTGAAGCTCCGGGACTAACTGCGTCAAGGCGATGTAGTTGCGGATGGTATCTCCGCTCACACCGGCATCCTGACCAACTTCATCATCGCTGCGGAACTTCGCCGAAATTTTCGGCGAAGTCAGATCCGTTCGTGCGCCCTGTCGCTTGATGGCCTCCATCTTCATCTTGTAGGCTTTGGCGCGTTCGGAGGGGAGAATGTTCTCACGCTGAAGGTTGCTGTCCACCATGATGATGGTGGCAGCGTCCCGGTCAATGTCGCGGACAATGACGGGCATGGTGGCCAGCCCAGCCAGTTCGCAGGCGTGTTTGCGGCGGTGGCCTGCAATCAGCTCATAACCGCCGTCCTCCCGTGGCCGCGCCAGCGCGGGGACGAGGACGCCGTATTCCTTGACGCTTTCGGCGGTTTCCTGCATGGACGCATCCTCCCGCACCTGAAAGGGGTGATCCGGGAACGGATGCAGCTCAGAGAGCGGAATCTGAACAACTACTTCCTGCTGCGGTTTCGGCTTTTTGGATGGCGCGGGCTTTTTGCCCGGTTCCTTCTGCACGGTTTTTTCAGGCATTGTGTTCCTCCTGTCGGCATCTGATTTTGGGTACAAAAAAAGGACATTTCTTCTTTTCAGAGGAAATGTCCTGATTTCTTGGACGGGCTGACAGCCTGCCCAAACGGTATTTTATTTTTGTCGTTACTATAACACCCCCTACGATATAACTACTTCGCGGCTCGATTTTTCGGTTTGGAAAAGGATGAAAAACCTTGCCAGATAACCGAAAACCCTTGATATACGGGGCTTTTCCGGTTTGTCGTAATTATACCGTAAGGGCATAGCTGCGCCAGTCTGCTTTTGAATAACGGCTGCAACCTCAAGGATGTACAGGAATGGATGGGTCACAGCGATATTCAGATGACAGCAAACATTTATGGTCATCTGGACAATACCCGCAAACAGGGATTGGCGGAGAAGTTGACCGACTGTCTGCATGGCACGGGTGGATGAGTCTGTTAGAAATCCGTTAGAAACCGAAATAGTGCGACACTTGGAAACAGAGCGGAAAGTTTGAGAAAGCAAAAAAGAAGACTCAAAATCATACGATTTCAAGTCTTCTAAGTTGGTCCGAGTGACTAGATTCGAACTAGCGGCCTCTTGAACCCCATTTCCATATTCCTTTTTTCCTATGGTGGTACACGGATGCATGTGTAAGTCCGGAAAGTCCTGTAGTTTCAATAACTTTTCGGCTTTACAAGAGGAATACTCGAAAAAAACTGCGATTCGTAAAAATCACGAAAAATGAAGAATTGTTAGAAATGTGTTAGAAACACAGCCTGCTGTTATCAATGAAAAGCCCTCCCCACGGCGCAAAAAACATGCGCCGCGGGAGGGCTATTTTCGTTATGTTGAAGTCTGAAAAAATGACTGCTCAATCTTCGCTTCATCGAAAGCATTCAGACGCAGAACCTTGTATCCGACCGCCTGCAAAACTGTATCGACGAATTGATCTCGCTCTGTGCGATCTGGTGCATTATGACTGCTATCGTCCAGTTCGATAATAAAGCGTGCTACCAACTTGCTGTCGCATAGAACAAAGTCAACGTGCTTTGCCTGCACTTTGTAGAAATAGGTCTTGTATTTTGGCTGATTCTTCACCGGCTCCAGCAGGTCAAGCAATCGGACTTTTGTGAAGACGGTCATATTTTTCTTTGCTGCGAAGCTGCTTAATTGCCGGTAAAACGCCTTTTCGTTCATCGTCAAGAGCCACTTTTTTTGATAGGCTTTGTCATATGACAATGTGTCCGTTTCACTCTGCGATGCAGCAGAAGCGTTAGACTGCTCATGTGCTAACGGATTACTCTGTGGCGGCGGTGTCCATCGCGAACGATAATTTCTATGCCGTCCACTTGGAGTGCGAGGGGACAGAAACGGTGCAAGAATGGCCAGTATTAGGAGCAGAAAAAGCAGTTCCATGTTACAGCACGTTCCTTTCACAAATATTTTGGGACTGTCTTATGACAGGACACGTTTGGGAATAATATACCCTATCATTTGTCCTGAGTCAAGACAAGTGGAGGGAATCGGTGTGGCTAGAATTGTGGACGGAACGGAAATGAACATGATTGGAGACAAGCTGCGGGCACTTCGGACAGCAAACGGATGGAGCCAGCAGACAGTATCTGATAAGCTGGAAATGCTCGCAATTTATGTATGCCGCGGTTCTATTTCCAGAATCGAGGATAAGCAGCGCACAGTGACGGACATTGAGCTTTACGGGTTGTCACAGGTGTTTCATGTACCCGTGACATATTTCTTTCCAGAATAACAAAGCAGCCGCAGACGTGCCAGAGAAGCGCCAGCGGCTGTTTTCTTTTGCAACCTGCAAAATTTGCAAAACCTACCGGTCGAGCAATACGCGAGAGCGAAGCGGCTCGCGTGTATGCAGCCCCCGCGCGCCCCGCTGCACTGGCAGATTTGCAGAAGAGTTGGTGCGTTGCAGAAGACTGCCCCATGAGAGCCTGCACCACCTTGTATGCCTCCGCGCCGCAGGCGCGGCAAAAAGGAGTTACTCCAAAATACTCCTTGACTAGAGTTACTCCGTGTGCTACTCTTGCAATATGGAGGTGACAAATGATGCCATCAGATAAGAAACGGATAAACCTGACGGTTCCGGATGATGTTTACACGCTGTTGCAGGAGTACAAAAGAGAAGCATGCGTCTCCAATGACGCAACTGCGTGTTTGCAGCTTATTGTCCTACAGTTAAAGGCACAAAAGAAATCTAAAATTGCTATGAGCGTTTTTGCAAATTTATCGCCGGAACAGCTTCAGCAGGCGTTTAATGAGGGTGTTAGCTTTATCAAAGAGAACCTCTAAGGACAGGGAAGTATTACCCTGTCCAACAACGTAAGTTGTGTACACCTATCCACCATGGAATCATCAGAAATAATAGAATATGTTTTTGAAGATGAATTGTAATTTTGAAAGGAGATGATTCTCAACAGTTAAAAGGAGGAATTATGCCAAGAAATAAGGCGTATCGCAAGTTTCAGTTGACATTCAATAATCCGCAGGAGCATGAATATGACCACGAGAGTATCCGACGTATTTTGCAGGATATTTCCGGCATTGTCTATTGGTGCATGTGCGACGAAGAAGGTTCGACGTATCACACACATTTGTACGTCGCATTTGAAAATGCCAAAGAGTTTTCCATGATGCAGCGCCGCTTTTATGGCGCGCACATTGAAGCCGCCAGAGGTACGCACCGCGAAAACCGGGATTATATCCGCAAAGAAGGCAAATGGCGAGAAAGCGACAAATCCGAGACGAATAAGCCGGAAACGTTTGAAGAATCCGGTGAATTGCCGGAGGAATCTGACCGCCGTGTCAAGAAGACGGAAACGATTCTTGCAATGGTCGAAAACGGTGCATCCAATGCCGAAATTATGCGGGAGTGTCCAAGCGCGATGCTGCATCTGCCTCGTATTGAGCAAGCCAGGCAGACATTTCTGGAAGAAAAGTACCGCAAGGATTTTCGCGAGTTGGAAGTTGTATATATCTGGGGTGAAACAGGCGTTGGCAAGACACGCAGCGTTATGGAAAAGTACGGATATGAAAACGTCTTCCGTGTGACAAATTACGATCATCCGTTTGACGGTTATAGCGGGCAGGATGTAATGCTTTTTGACGAGTTTCGTTCCAGCCTGCCGCTGTCCAATATGCTCTGCTATCTGGACGGGTATCCACTCATGCTTCCGTGCCGGTATGCAAACCGTGTTGCATGCTATACGAAGGTTTATATCATCAGCAACATTCCGTTGGAAAAGCAGTACCCCAATGTACAGCTGGAGGAACTGGCGAGCTTTGAAGCTTTCAAACGCCGCTTGACGTCCGTATATCGGATGCTGCCCACCTTGCCGAACGGCGAGCCGTTTTAAGGAGGCAGGCGGATGCTGAACGACTATCGCGATGTACTCACGCCGGATGAGCTTGCAAAAGCGCTTGGAGTAAGTCAAAAATCCGCCTATCGCCTGCTGCACGAGCGTGTGATAGGTTACAAACGGATTGGAACGAAATATCTGATTCCCAAAGTGTGCGTGCTGGACTATCTGAACTCCGCACGCTACACAGCAAAACGATAACAGCAGGCTGCATGTCTGAAAGGAGTAAGCAATGACAGGAAGCCTGCAAGTAAAAAATGATAAATTCTACATGGTGCTGAACAGCACCGAAAACGGCAAACGCAAACAGAAATGGATTTCAACCGGCCTGCCGGTCAAGGGCAACAAGCGCAAGGCTGAACAGATGCTGCGTGAAAAACTTTTGGAAGAAGAGACAGCCTCCCCAACTATCCACTCTGACATGCTGCTATCTGCATGTGTCCGCAAGTGGTTGTCGAATGTCAAAAGGCGCGTAGATGATGTGACATACCAAAGCTATGACCTCATTGCCAAAAAGCACGTCCTTCCCTATTTTGACGCAAACGGACTCAAACTTTGCGACTGCGATGTGAAAGCGCTGCAAGCATACTTTGACGAAAAGTATGCAAACGGTCGTCTGGACGGCAAGGGTGGGCTCTCGGCTGCATCGCTGCGCCAGCTTAAAAACATTTTGTATCAGGCGTTGACAGACGCTGTCAAAGAAGGAATGATTGCCTCTAATCCGTGCCAGTTCGTAGAACTGCCGCGCAAGGAACACTTTGAAGCCAGCTTTTACAGCGCGGAGCAGTTACAGACGCTTTTCAAGGCACTTGACGGCGATCCGCTTCTGCCGCTCATCAAAATTACAGCGCTTTACGGTTTGCGCAGAAGCGAATTGCTCGGGCTCAAATGGGACAGCATTGATTTTGAGAATGATTCGGTAAGAATTTTCCATACGGTTAGCAAGGTCACAAAAGCCGTGGAAAAAGACAAGACGAAAAGCAAAAGCAGCCGGCGGAGTTTTCCGTTGACAGAAGAAGCACGGCAAATCTTTTTGCGAGCCAAAACAGATGAAGCTGAAAACCAAAGACTGTTTGGAAAAGCCTATCAGAAAAACGACTACGTGTTCAAGTGGTCGGACGGACATCCGTATTCACCGGATTATATTTCCGAACGATTCTCGAACCTTTTGAAAAAGCACGGTCTTCCGCATATTCGTTTTCACGAGCTTCGTCACCCGTATGTCAAGCACACGACAAAAATTTTTAGCTTACGCCTGATGGATTTTCAAGCGCAGGCTTGTCTTGATGCTCGGCGAAAAACTCGCGGAGCTTGTCAGCTTCTTCGGGTAGGACAAAGCCGAAGCCCTGTCCGTCCACTCTGCAATAGAAAGCGATTTTCATGTCTGCCTCCTCAATCGAAAATGTCTTGGATTTTGTATGCGATCTCAATGCGCTTATCAGGGTACACCAGCACCCGGTCGATTAGCAGCTCGGCCAGCTCGGTGGTCAGCGTGTCCGCATCGAAAATCGCCTTGGACGCTTCCTTGCGGCTGTC
>OJRB01001702.1_pt1 | contig 10258 bp, 5 predicted proteins | sample 1599061 | NCBI WGS metagenome assembly OJRB01 (sample SAMN03922522, study PRJEB24848) | human gut metagenome | isolation source: stool sample | host: Homo sapiens | place: Germany | collected 2010-02 | reverse complement strand
CAAGAGAGGATATTCGTTGCATCGGAATTGCGTTCCCTCCGGAATGGGACGACTATAAAGTGTGCACCCGATTTTTGCAGATAAAGCAGCGACGCTTCAACTCAAGTATCCCTTATTATGTGTTGTATTCAAAAGAACTACTGCAAAAATTACCTTTGCTATCTTCCGATGATCAGGCCGTAATTCGCCGGATTGAATGGTGCCTGAAAAATTGCTATCCTATCACGCCTTATATGAGTAAGGCAATCAACACCTTTTCCATGAAAAAATCCGACTATATGCTAAAAAACTGGGAGATTTATCATCTTCATCTGGAAAGAACTGACATGGACCGGAAGTGCAAAAATCCCAATCTTCTCTTCTTTCAGGCAAAAGGGCAGGTTGTGCATTTTATCGATGTAAAAAAGCATCCCGAAGGGAATGGGTGGTTTGACCGGAACCTCTTGGAAATTATTTATAATAACTGGCCCAATTTGCTGATGTTTAAAAAAGGCCTAAAGCCGACGGAAACCATTCCTGATAATGCTGTTCACAATCTGACCAAAAACTGCGTCACATTTATTCCCTTTCATGAAGGGTCGCTCTTTCCAACAGGCCTTGGAGTAATGTCTTCCGGCGATAGCAGCAAGGCAGCTCGAACGATAGACTCTGTTTTCAATCGTTTTGTAATGTGGGAAAAAGCAATAGAAAAAGATGAAGCTGGAATAAGGCAAGAAATCCGCGAACTCCATCATAGAATGCCGGAACAGCTAAACTTCTCGCTGATAATTGAAAACAACTATTTTGTTGCTTATGAAGAATATGCACAGATAAAATTGAGAATGTTTAAACTGCCTTTGATATTGCAGAAACAGGAACGAAAGAGGTGATTCCATGTCCAACTTCTCCTATCTCTCCACAAAATCCGAATATTCCCTCTTTGCCAATTCTGCCATCGAGGCCGAGAAAGTGTTCTCCACCTCTCCGGCGATGTGCGCGGTGGGGTGCCGGAAGGCGTTGGAGCTGGCGGTGAAGTGGGTGTATGCGGCAGACAAAACCATCATGATGCCCTACAAGGATAACCTGCAATCCCTTCTGCACGAGCCGAGTTTCCGGTTCGTGGTGGACCGCAACGTGTGGAGCGTGCTGCCCAGCATCGTGAAGGCGGGCAATCTGGCGGTACATACAGGGCACAGCGTGTCGGCGGCGGATGCAGTGTTCAGCCTGCGGGGGTTGTTCGACTTCATCCAGTGGGTGGATTACTGCTACGACACGGACTATGTGGAGCGCTCCTTTGATGAAACAGCCATCCCCGGCGAAAAGGTAACACTGGACGAAAAGAAGATCCGGGAGCAGGAAAGCCTGCTGACCCAGAAGGATGCCGAACTGGAAGCCTTGCGCAAGCAGGTGGAGAGCCTTTCGGCGGCGTACACAGCCAGCAAACAGCAGAACCAGCAGAGCCGCAGTTTCACCGCCGCCGACCTGACCGAGGCCGAGACGCGGCAGAAGATCATCGACATCGACCTCAAGGCCATGGGCTGGAAATTCACCGGGCCGGATGCCGATGTGCGCACCGAGTACGAAGTGGACAACATGAACGGCGTGCTGGGGCAGAAGGGCTATGCGGACTATGTGCTGATGGGCAAAGACGGCTTGCCGCTGGCGGTCATTGAAGCCAAGCGCAGCACCAAAGACCCCAACATCGGGCGCAAGCAGGCTCAGCTTTATGCAGACTGTCTGGAGCAGAAATTCGGCCGCCGTCCGATGCTGTTTACCACCAACGGCTACACCACCTATTTCTGGGATGAGCAGAGCGGCCCGCAGCGTGCCGTGAGCGGGGTGTTCTGCAAGGACGATTTACAGAAACTGATGAACCGCCGCACCGAGAAAAAACCGCTGGACACCATCGAAATTGACGACAAAATCACCGACCGCTACTACCAGAAAAACGCCATTCGGGCTGTCTGCGCCCACATCGCGCAGGGCTTCCGGCGCAATCTGCTGGTCATGGCTACTGGCACGGGCAAGACCCGCACCGCATCCAGCCTGACCGATGTGCTGAGCCGGGGCGGTCATGTGACCAACGTGCTCTTTCTGGCGGACCGCACTGCGCTGGTCAAGCAGGCGAAGGACGACTTCAAAAAGTATCTGCCCGACCAGTCGCTGTGCAACCTGTGCTCCTCCAAGGACGATAAGGCCGCGCGCATCGTGTTTTCCACCTATCCCACCATGCTCAACGCCATCGACAACGCCAAGACCAAGGACGGCGTGCCGCTGTTTTCCCCTGCGCATTTTGACCTTATCATCGTGGACGAGAGCCACCGCAGCATTTTCAAGAAATACCGCGCCATTTTTGATTATTTCGATGCGATTCTGGTGGGTCTGACCGCCACCCCGAAAACCGACGTGGATCGCAACACCTACGACTTTTTCGAGATGGAACACGGCATCCCCACCTACGCCTACGATTACGATACGGCGGTCTACACCGACCATGTGCTGGTGCCTTACTACAACTACGAGGTCAAGACGAAATTCACAGAAGAGGGCATCCACTACGACCAGCTTTCACCGGAGGATAAGGCCCGCTACGAGGACGATTTTGCCGAGGACGACACCCTGCCCACCTTTATCCCATCCGAAAAGCTGAACAAGTTCATCTTCAACGCCAACACCGTGGACACGGTGCTGCAAGATCTGATGGAACGGGGCATCCAGACGGCAGGCGGCGACCGCATCGGCAAAACCATTATCTTTGCCCAGAACAAGCGCCACGCGGAGTTTATCCGGGAACGCTTTGGCAAGCTCTACCCGCAGCTGGAGACCCAGTACCCGGGATTCATCCAGCGGGTGGTCTGCGACGATGCCTATGCACAGTCCATCATTGACGACTTCAAACAGCCGGACAAGCCGCCGTTTATTGCGGTCTCGGTGGATATGATGGACACGGGCATCGATGTGCCGGAGTGCGTGAATCTGGTGCTCTTCAAAAAAGTACGCAGCAAAACGAAGTTCTGGCAGATGATCGGCCATGGTACACGGCTCTGCCCGTCCCTTGCCTGCGTGGATGCCATCGACGGCGAATATACGGGCAAACGGCGGTTTCTGATTTTCGACTACTGCGGCAACTTTGAATTTTTCCGTCAGAAACCCAACGGCTACGAGAGCGCGGACACCAAAAGCCTGTCCGAGAGCATTTTCTGCAAGCAGGTGCGCATTGCTGCGGCCCTGCAGGATGGAGCCTATGGGGACGAAAACTACCAGAACTGGCGTAAAATTTTAACAGAAACCTGCCGTGCCGAAGTGGGAGCGCTGAACCCGGAACTGGTATCCGTGCGGCTGCACCGACAGGCCGTGGAACACTATCAAAAGCCGGGAGCCTTTGTCAGCCTGACCGAAACGGACAAGGGTACTCTGATGAAAGAGGTGGCACCGCTCATCTCGCTGGACGACAAAGATGAAGCCGCCAAACGGTTCGATAACTTTGTGTATGGCTTGCTGCTTTGTGAACTGGAAGGTCTGCCGGGGCTGGGCCGCGCCCAGAAACAGCTGCGCAGCACAGCGGCATTGCTGGAAGGGAAAGCTACCATCCCGCAGGTGCAGGCAAAGCTGCCCCTCATCCGGGAGGTGCAGACGGACGAGTTTTTGGCCTCGCATGATCTGCTCCGCTTTGAGGAAATGCGGCAGGAACTGCGGGAGCTTATCAAGTTTCTGGTGGACGGTGTAGAAGGGCAAAAGCCTGTCTACACGGCCCTTGCCGACCCGGTACTGGAACAGACCGAGGGCAAAACGCTGGATTCCGGCTACGATTTCGGCGAGTACCGGGAACGTGTGAACCGCTACATCATGGAGCACCGCAGCGATACGCTGGCCATCCACAAGCTGACCCAGAACATTCCGCTTTCCCGGGGTGACTATACCGAGCTGGAACATATCTTCACCTGTGAGCTGGGCAGCAAAGAGGACTATGCACGGGAGTTTCGGGATACACCCTTTGGTCTGTTGGTGCGTAAAGTGGCAAAGCTGGACCACGATGCTGCCATGCAGGCATTTTCCAAGTTCATCAACGATGAATCGCTGAATGCAAAGCAGATCGCGTTCGTGCAGAAGGTTATTCATTACATCGAGCAGAACGGTTATGTGGAAAGCAAAGCGGTGTTGATGAAACCACCCTTTGACCAGCCCATCCTGTTTACCCGCCTGTTTGATGGCAAAACGGGCAGTGAACTGATGGATACGATCAATTCGGTGAAAGAGAATGCCACCCATGTGACTGCATAAAGCGGTGGAATGTACTGATAAAATACGGTATAATACGCTTGAACTTTTCAAGAGATATCGGTATCAATATCAGTTTCGCAGCATAAACGTTGCACAGCTATATGGCGTTCAGAAATCGCGTGCATCCTCTATCATCAAGAATCTTATCAAGCATGGATTGGTGACGTCACCAGAATATGGCGTATACCAATTTGTGAAGAAGTAACACCGCTATCAACAGGTGATTTTTGAAAACCAAGCGGTGAAGCTGTTACGGCCCATGGAACGTCTTAATATAATTTGAATTATCATAATCGAAATTATATTAACCACTTGTGTGAAAATGCCCACTCCCCTGAGAACTCCTCAGACGAGTGGGCATTCTTCTTCCTATATATCAAATATACCTTTGTGGTCACTCAAATCGCCACCAAGTCATGGATCAAAAATCATCTTTTTCCATTTTCTGGGGCTCTGCACACTTTTGCACACCGGCGGGAAGTTCAAATTTTGTCAACCTGCCCAAAATACGCCCTGAAAAGTTTACTTGACGCGATTTTAAAATCAATATATAATTGGGTCAGAAACCAATTATAGAAAAGGATGATTTCCAATGGCGCGCAGATACGACAGCAAAGAAGCAAAACGGCGGATCCTGACCGCCTGTGTCCGGCTTTTTCTGGAAAAAGGCTACACGAACACCAAGGTGGCAGAAATTTTAAAGGAAGCAGATGTTTCTGCCGGGTCGTTCCAGAATATTTTCCGCACCAAGGACGGTGTGCTGACCGAGCTGATCGGCATGATGTTCAGCAGGCAGTTCGGCGCGGTAAGGCCGCTGGCGGCAAACGCCCCCTCGCCGGTGTACCTCTACGCGGTGGAAACGGCTTTGCAGCTGGCGATGACCGAGCTGAGCGAGAACCTGCGGGATATCTATGTGGAAGCGTACACCTTCCCCGCCACGGCGGAGATCATCCACCGCAGCACCACGGCCGAGCTGCAGGCGGCGTTCAGCGCGTATCTGCCCGGGTGCGCCGAGTGCGACTTCTACGAGATGGAGCTGGGCACGGCTGGCATGATGCGCGGCTACATGGCACGGCGGTGCGACCCCTACTTTACGCTGGAGCGCAAAATACGGCGCTATCTGAGCATGAGCCTGAGTGCGCTGCAGGTCCCCGCGCAGGAGCGCGAGCAGGTCATCGCTTTTGTGGCGGAGATCGATATGCTTGCCCAGGCGCGGAAGGTGGTAGATGCCGTGCTTGCATCGCTGTCCGTGCAGTTTGATCTGAAAGGATAACAAGGTTTGATGACAAGGAGGGAGTAACATGAAAAAATGGCTGATCCGGTGTTTGACGGTGCTGGCAATGGTGTGCCTGATACCGGGGATCGTGTTAAACGTTAAAGCGGCAGATTATTATATCTATACGTACTGCTTCGTCTGTACGAAACAAACAATCTGTGAGATTCTCGGATACATAAAAGCTGATTCAAACAATCATAGGGTCCATATAAAATGCACAATCTGCGGCAGGGAGAACGAGATCATTTATGGAAATCTTTCGAGGCATACCGGCGGCACCCAAACCCCCACCTGCATCACAGGAAAAATCTGTGAAAAATGCGGCGCGGAATACGGCATTCTCGGTCACGACTGGGGCGCGTGGACGCCTAACGGCAACGGCACGCACACCGGCAGCTGCACGCGCTGCTCCGAAGTTAAGACCGCAAGCTGTACCGGTGGCACAGCAACCTGCACCGCCAAAGCGGTCTGTGAGGTGTGTGGTGGGGAATACGGCGAAAAAGACCCCGATAACCATGCTCTGGTGCATCCCCGTGCAAAAGCCCCCACCTGTACGGAAATCGGCTGGGACGCTTACGACCTCTGCGTCCGCTGCGGCTATACCACCCGCAAAGAGCTGCCCGCACTGAACCATGATTTGGTGCGTCACGTAGCGCAAGCCCCCACCTGCACAGAAAAGGGCTGGGCTTACGATACCTGTTCCCGCTTGGGCTGCAGCTATACCACCCGCACAGAGCTGCCCGCACTGAACCATGATTTGAAGCAATACGCAGCAAAAGCCCCTACCTGTACGGCAATCGGCTGGGATGCTTACGAAGCCTGCTCTCGCTGCGACTATACTACCCGCAAAGAGCTGCCCGCACTGAATCATGATTTGAAGCAATACGCAGCAAAAGCCCCCACCTGTACGGAAATCGGCTGGGATGCTTACGAAGCCTGCTCCCGCGGCGACTATACCACCTATGCAGAGCAGCCCGCACTGAACCATGCTCTGGTGCAGCACGACGCGCAAGCCGCCACCTGTACGGAAATCGGCTGGGATGCTTACGACACCTGCTCCCGCTTGGGCTGCAACTATACCACTTATCAAGAAATCCCCGCGCTGAACCACGATTTGGTGCAGCACGAAGCAAAAGCCCCCACCTGTACGGAAAAGGGCTGGAACGCTTACGAAACCTGCTCCCGCTGCAACTATACCACCTACGCGGAGCTGCCCGCGCTGAACCATGACTATCAGGCTGTTACCGTAGAGCCTACCTGTGAAACAGACGGCTATACTGTTTTTACCTGCTCCCGCTGCAAAGACAGCTACACCGCAGACCCGACCGATAAGCTGGGACACCAGTTCGGTGCATGGTCTCCGAACGAAACCGGCGCGCAGAGCGCCGATTGTCTGCGGCAGGGCTGCGCGCACACGGGCAGTACCGATTGCCGGAAGTTTACTTTCCGCACTGCGGAAGGCGAAACGCTGACCTTCTGCCCCGTGTGCGGGCAGGCAGAAAACGCCGCGCAGCTGGAAAAGATCGACGCCGCAACGGCGTGGACTATCAGCGGCAGTCTTTCTGCGGAGGATGTGACCGCACGGACGAACGGGGAATACCTGAGTGTGGCATTTGAGACTGCCGGCAGCCTGACGCAGCCCACCGGTCGGGTAAGGCTTGCGCTGCCCGCCGGATTGCTGGAAGGCAAAAAGCTTGTGCGCATTGCCCCGGACGGCACGCAGACGGAGCTGCCTTTTGAAGCAAAGAACGGCAAACTCATCTTTACGCTGGATTTTGCAAACAGCGAGCTGCCCGTAATGCTCTTCCGCCTGCTCCCCCAGACCGCCGCCCTCTGAGCGCTTTTACAGCGCACAAACGATAGACCGCAAAATGCCCGCCCACCTGTGGGAAACCACGGTGGGCGGGCATTCTTTTATGTTATGGTTATGTGCGTTTTGCCCTCAGCCGCACACGCTGCCATCCGGGGCAAAGAACTGCACGTGCTTTTGCCACTGGGTAGGGCTGATGGTGCGGCGGTAGCAGTCGGTCAGGGCTTCCACTGCAGTCTCCGGGGCAAGGGGCGCGCAGCCCGGGCAGTCCAGCACCAGAATGCGGAACCACGCGTCAAAAAGATGCTCGGTGTAGTGGGTGTCCCACGCGCCGCAGCGGGCGTAAAAGCCCAGCCGCCGCACTGCCATGGCTGCGTCCTCGGCCTTTTCCGGCATCTCGGCTTCAATTAAAATGGCCTCGGCGGTGTCCTCGTGGGCGGGCAGCTGCGCCAGCAGCTGCGCCCCAATGCCGTGGGCGCGGTAGGCGGGCACTACGGCAAAATAATCCAGCTGGCTCATCCGGCAGCCCTCGGGACGCACCATCAGCAGATAGGCGGCAAGGGTGTCCCCGTCAAACACGCCCCATGTGTGGGCAGTGCCATCCGCTTCGCTGTTCAGGATCATGCTCAGGGGCTTCAGCTCCCCGGCAGGAAAGTCCCGGCGCATCTCGTTCAGATACACATCGGTCAGCTCCGGGCCGGTGAGCAGCCGCCAGATAAACGCAGGCTCTCTCATACGATCCGGTTTCCTTTCTGGATGACAGCCTTGATGTTCAGCTCCTTGTCCGCAAGGATCACGTTGCCGTAGCGTCCGGCGGCAAGGCTGCCGTAGTCGTTGTCCACGCCAATGCTCTTGGCGGGGGTCTCGCTGGCGGCGCGGACGGCGCTTTCCAGCGGCACGTTCATCTCCAGCACGGCGCGTTTCATGCAGTCGTACAGGCAGGTGTTGCTGCCCGCAATGGTGTCCGGGTGCTCGGTCAGGGTGGCGCGGGGTCCCTTGACCGTGATAGCCTGTCCGCCCAGACTGTACTGACCGTCCGGCAGGCCGCAGGACATGGCGCTGTCCGCGATCAGGCAGACGCGGTCGTCCCCGAAGGTGTTGAAGGTGAACCGCACCATGGCGGGGTGAATATGCACGTTATCGGTGATGAGCTCCACCTCGGCATCGTGCTCCATGGCTGCAATGATGGGGCCGGGCGCACGGTGGGTGATGCCGGGCATGGCATTGTACAAGTGGGTCATGTGGGTGGCACCGGCTTCAAAGGCCTTGACGGCGGTGTCGTAGTCGGTGCAGGTGTGGGCGATGGAGATGCGCACCTCGTTATGGCACTCCTTGATAAAGTCCAGATTGCCCGGCTCTTCGGGTGCAACGTCCACCAGCTTGATCAGGCCATTAGCGCGCTTCTGCAGGCGGCGGAACATGGCGGCGTCTGCGCCCTGCACATACTCCGGGTTCTGTGCGCCCACCTTTTTGGGGCTGATGAAGGGGCCTTCCATGTTGATGCCCACAAGGTCGGCACCCTTGCCGTTTTTATGGGCGGCAGCGGCGTCCATTACCTTGTTCAGGATCTCCTCGGGGTAGGTCATGGTGGCGGGGCAGATGGCCAGCACGCCCTTGCTGGCCTCAAAATCCGCCAGCGTCTGGATGGCCTCCTCGGTGCCATCGCAGAAATCCTTGCCCATCGCCCCGTGGAAGTGGATATCCACAAGGCCCGGCAGGGCGTACAGCCCCTCGGCGTCCAGCACCTCTTCGCCCTCTTCCGGGGCGGCAAAGGGCACGATACGGCCATCGCGGATGATGATGGTGCCGCGCTCAAAGGTGTGGCGCGGGGTATAGACCAGTGCATTCTGAAGGATCATACAAAACACCTCGTTCTTTCCTTGAAGCCGTTTTCATAAGCATTGCACACCGCCCAAACGGTCTTTTTGCTCGCATACTGCGTTGCTTTCCCTTGCGATCCACCAAGGATCGCTGCGGAAAATCGCCTTGTCTGCGGACAAAAATCCTCGTCGTTCAGCGCACCCCGCTTACGAAAACAACTTTTTGCTTTTCACCCAGTATAGCACGCCGGGTGTTTTTTCAAAAGTCCTTTTGTGTGAACATTGCGGAAATCAGCTTATAAAGCTTGACCCAGAGCAAAAGCCTTCACCCCTTGGGGGGAAGGTGGCTGCGAACGCAGTGAGCAGACGGATGAGGGGTACTTCCGGCAGCAGCGCCCTCATCAGTCACCTGCGGTGACAGCTTCCCCCGACCGGGGGAAGCCTTCATTCGCAATATCGAAAAAAGCGGGCCGCCGGGAGGGGGCGCTGTGCACCCCGCCCCCGGCGGCCCGGTTCATACTGCAAAATCAACCAGACTTTTGCAGTTCATTCTTTTCAGAAGTGCAGGATCACAGCATCTTCTTCAGCTCGTCGTACACGAACTGCACCTTGGTGCCGATGATGACCTGGCAAGCGTTCTTGCTGGGACGGATAACACCGGCAGCACCGGCAGCCTTGACAGCCTTCTCGTCGACCTTGGCGTTATCCTTCACCTCAAAACGCAGACGGGTTGCGCAGTAGCCAACGTCCTTCACGTTCTCCTTGCCGCCGATAGCAGCCAGAACAGCAGAAGCGACTTCGGTGTAGTTGTTGTTAGCCAGAACGACCTTCTTCTCAGCTTCCTCGTCGTCATCCTCACGGCCGGGGGTCTTCAGGTCGAACTTGGTGATAGCGAAGTAGAACACGAAGTAGAACACCAGGAATGCTGCGATGCCCAGAGGAATGATCATCCAGGTCTTAGCAGCTGCGGGCAGGGATGCAGAGAAGATCAGGTCGGTAGCGCCTGCGGAGAAGCAGAAGCCAGCACGGAAACCGGTGTAGTAGGTGATGATGGTGAAGATGCCGTACAGAGCGGAGTACACAACGTACAGC
>OJRB01001677.1_pt1 | contig 10369 bp, 10 predicted proteins | sample 1599061 | NCBI WGS metagenome assembly OJRB01 (sample SAMN03922522, study PRJEB24848) | human gut metagenome | isolation source: stool sample | host: Homo sapiens | place: Germany | collected 2010-02 | reverse complement strand
AGCTGTTAGGTGAAGTCGTAACCGATTCCACCAAGAAGAATCTGGAGATGAGAGTTGCTGCAGAGCACGGCGCAACCGAGGGCAAGTTCGACCTGGCTAAGCGTGCGAAAGCTGCAAACCTTGACGCGATCCATGACACCGTTCATGAGATGGCAAAAGACGAGGCAAGACATGGCAAGGCATTTGAAGGACTTTTAAAGAGATATTTTGATTAATTAGGAGATGCGTATATCCGCGGATTCCGAATTTGAAGAATAGAAAGAAAAAGGTGACCGTAAAACACACGGCCGCCTTTTTCTTTCTCTTTCCCACGACAGGAAATTCTTCTATTTCCAGTTAGTTTTGAGCCGGATCTGCCATCAGCTCTTTAAACGGTATCGTATTCAACTGCAGATATTTTCATGGACAATTGAAAAAAAGCAGGGGAATATGACATGACAGAAAATGCGTTCCGCACAGAACTCATGAAAGATTTGCCGGTTTCGGATTGACAAGATCAGATTTTTGTGTGTATAGTATTCGATAGAAAATTTTGTGAAAGAATCGAGGAATTATACATATGGAAAATCTGATATTCAGCCTGAATGGCACGATGCCGATCTTTCTGATGATGGTATTGGGAATTTTCTTCAGAAAAACCGGAATCCTGAAGGAAAATATGATTGATGGCCTCAATCAGTTTGTGTTTAAGGTTGCCCTTCCCGTACTTTTATTTGGAGATCTGTCAAAGCAGGATTTCGCAGAGGCATGGAATGGAAAGTTTGTACTGTTCTGTTTTGCGGTCACGCTGTTAAGCATTGGTCTTGCGACGCTGATGTCCATGGCGCTGAAGGATAAGTCCCAGCGAGGGGAATTTATTCAGGGCACATACCGCAGCAGCGCGGCGATCCTTGGAATTGCGTTTATCACAAATATTTATGGAAATTCCGGGATGGCCCCGCTGATGATCATAGGCAGTGTGCCGCTTTACAATATTATGGCGGTTGTGGTGCTTTCCTTTACCAAACCGGAGCAGAGCGGCGTGAGCCCGGCGCTTCTGAAAAAGACGCTGAAGGGTATTGTGACGAATCCGATCATTCTGGGCATTGTGTTTGGCGGTCTCTGGTCAGTGCTTCATCTTCCGCTGCCAACGATTCTTTCAAAAACCGTTTCCAATCTGGGCGGTATGGCAACACCGCTGGGCCTGATGGCCATGGGAGCATCCCTGGACTGGAACGAGGCAAAATCTGGTATGGTGCCGGCTTTTGTGGCAAGCTTTATGAAGCTGATCGGACTGTGTACGCTGTTCCTTCCGGTGGCGGTTTTTCTGGGCTTTTGCGAGGCAGAGCTGATTGCGATTCTGGTCATGCTGGGATCCAGCACCACCGTCAGCAGCTATGTCATGGCCCGGAATATGGGACATAAGGGCGTCTTGAGTGCCAGTATTGTGGCCATTACTACGCTGGGCAGTGCCTTTACCCTGACATTCTGGCTGTATGTGCTCAGGACACTGGGACTGATCTAAACGGATCAGACATGAATCAGTTAATTATAAATAACTAAAGTATAAATAACTAAAACGTAATTGACGAAAACAAAACACCCGGGGCGCAGCTTCTACACTGTGTTCCGGGTGTTTCATCGTCTTTACTTATCAATATTTACTTGGACTTAACTTCTTTCCATGCCTCATTATAGATCTCATCCACATCATCGCCCAGGTACTTTAATACCTCGGCATTCTTAATGGAGTCGATGTCCGGGAAGACTGCCTTGTTGTTCTGCATGTCCTCATCTAACAGCTCAAACGCGCCCTTGTTCGGGGTGGAGTAGGTGATGTACTCAAAGTTCTTCTTTGCGATGTCCGGTCTGCACAGGAAGTTGATCCACTTTTCTGCATTCTCTTTGTTCTTCGCGTTTTTCGGGATGACCCAGCAGTCGATGAACAGATCGGTTCCCTCCTCCGGGATCACGTATTCCAGATTGTCGGTGCCATCCTCGTCCTGGATGTAGAGCATTTCGCCGGAGTAGATGATGCCGACAGCGGCCTCGCCGCCAATCATCTTGTCACGAACCTGGTCTACCACATAAGCCTGGACCAGCGGCTTCTGGTCGATCAGATCCTGCTTGGCCTTGTTGATCTCATCCGGGTTGGTGCTGTTTAAGGAGTAGCCGTTTTTCTTTAAGCCGGTCATGAAGGCACTGCGGATGCTGTCCTGCATGAGGATCTCGCCGCTTAAGCGCTCATCCCACAGGTCTGCCCATTTGGTCGGAGCCGGAACGCCAAGCTCCTGCAGGCGCTCCTTGTTGTAGAGGATGCCGATGGTGCCCCAGGTGTACGGAACAGCGTACTTGTTTTCCGGATCGAAGGACTTGGAAAGCTCCATGTAAAGCGGATCAATCTGGTCGATGTTCGGTACATTATCAAAGTTGATCTCAGCCAGAAGGTCATGCTCGCGCATTTTCTGGATCATGAAATCAGACGGACATACCGCATCGTAGGCGATGCCGCCGGCCTCGATGACCGGGTACATCTCCTCGTTGGTCTCGAACAGGTCATAGACAACCTTGATTCCGGTCTCTTCCTCGAACTCATCAATGACGCTCTCATCAATGTATTCGCCCCAGTTGTAAACGTAGAGCTCGCCGGCGTCACCGGATGCGGCAGAATCACCGGAGTTACCGGAAGCAGAGCTGTCAGACGCGGAAGCGCCGCAGCCGGTTACAGCAAGTGCCGCTGCGGACAGTGCCGCAGCAGATACGATCCATCTTTTTTTCATTTTCTCAATCTCCTCTTGTATTGTGTAATATGTCTGAATTTTATTTAGTTTGCTTTGACTTCTTTCCAAAGCTCATTGTAAATAGCATCGGTGTCATCACCCAGGTACTGATAAACCTCAGAATCCTTCAGGGAATCGATATCCGGGAAGACAGCCTTGTTGTTCTGCATGTCTTCATCCAGCAGCTCGAATGCGCCCTTGTTCGGAGTCGGGTAGGTGATGTACTCAAAGTTCGCCTTTGCGATTTCCGGACGGCACATAAAGTCAATCCATTTTTCTGCATTTTCTTTGTTTTTCGCGTTTTTCGGAATGACCCAGGAATCCAGCCACAGGTTGGTTCCCTCTTCCGGAATCACGTATTCCAGATCATAGTCCAGTCCAAGGCTTGCGACCTCATCCTGGATATACAGCATTTCGCCGGAATAGATGACACCGACAGCAGCCTCGCCGCCGATCATTTTATCTCTTACCTGGTCGATCACGTAAGCTTGGACAAGCGGTTTCTGGTCTATCAGCTCCTGCTTTGCCTGCTCAAGCTCGTCCTTGCTTTCGCTGTTCATGGAGTAGCCGTCTTTCTTTAAAGCAACCATGAAGGCGTCGCGGACGCTGTCTTGCATGAGGATCTCGCCGCTTAAGCGTTCATCCCACAGATCAGCCCATTTGGTCGGTGCCGGAACGCCAAGCTCGTCTAACAGTTTGGTATTGTACAGGATACCGACCGTTCCCCAGCAGTAAGGAACAGAGTATTTGTTTTCCGGGTCAAAGGCCTGGGACATTTCCATGTAAGCCGGATCGATCTGGGCAATGTTCGGAATGTTGTCGAAGTTTAATTCAGCCAGCAGGTCGTTTTCGCGCATCTTCTGGATCATATAATCGGACGGGCATACGACATCGTAGTTGACAGCGCCGGCCTCGATGACTGGATACATTTCCTCGTTGGTCTCAAACAGGTCGTAAACAACGGTAATGCCGGTCTCATCCTCAAACTGGGAAATGACATCCTCGTCAATGTACTCGCCCCAGTTGTAAACATACAGTTCGCCGCCATCCGCACTGCCGGAAGCAGCGGAATCCGTGCCGGAGGCCCCGGCGTTTCCGGACGCACCGCAGCCGGACAGAAGGGCGGAAGCGGCAGTAAGGCCTGCCATGGAAATTGCAAATACTCTCTTTTTCATAGTCATCTCCTCTTGCTCATGGTTATGGTAATATTAAGCCTCCTGCTTTTTCTTCGGAGCAAAATTGCTGATCAGAAGCAGGGCCAGGACAGCCACAAAGATCACGGTGGACAGCGCGTACATGGACGGCTTGATGCCGCGGCGCACCTCACTGTAGATCAGGGTGGACAGGGTGTTGATGCCGGCGCCTCTGGTAAAGTGGGTGATGATGAAATCATCCAGGGACATGGTGAAGGCCAGAAGAAAGCCGGAAAGCACGCCCGGTAAAATGTCCGGGAACACCACCTTAAAGAAGGCACGAAACGGGCTTGCGCCAAGATCCAGTGCTGCCTCGTAGGTGAAGCGGTTGGTCTGCTTTAATTTTGGCATGACGCTCAGGATCACATAGGGAATATTGAAGGTGATATGGGCGATCAGCACGGTTTTAAAGCCAAGGGATACGCCGAAGGCGATGAAGGCCAGCATTAGGGAGATGCCGGTCACGATATCGGCATTTAACATCGGGATATTGGTGATTCCCATGACGATGGTCTGGGGAACCTGTTTCATGCTGCTGATGGCAATGGAAGCCGCAGTGCCGATGATGGTGGCGATCAGTGCGGATAAAAATGCGATCAGCAGGGTGTTCTGCAAAGCGGCCATGATGTTGCGGCTGGCAAACATCTGGGTGTACCACTGCAGCGTGAACCCGCCCCACTGGGTACGGGATTTGGAGCTGTTAAAGGATAACACCACCATGGTGGCAATCGGCGCGTATAAAAACAGCATGATGAGCACCAGGTAGAAATCCTGCAGGAACCGTCTGAAATTCTGTCGGATCTTATTCATTAGAATGTACTCCCTTCGCCGTTTTTATCGTATTTCGCGATCAGCGCCATGCTGATCAGGATGAAGACCATAAGAACCAGGGAGAGACCGGAGCCTAAGTTCCAGTTGCTGCCCTTAGTGAACTCCTGCTCGATGACATTGCCGATCAGGAGGATCTTGCTGCCGCCCAGTAAGTTGGAGATTACGAAGGTGGTCAGGGATGGTACAAATACCATGGTAATGCCGCTGATGATGCCCGGCACACTAAGCGGGAACCACACCCACAGTAAGGTCTGAGTGAAGCTTGCGCCCAGGTCTCTTGCCGCGTTGATGGTGTTGTCATCGATCTTGCACAGTACGTTATAAATAGGAAGCACCATGAAGGGCAGGAAGTTGTAAACCATGCCCAGGATGATGGCTCCCGGGGTGTTGATGAGGTTCTGGTTCGGCAGGTGCAGGGCAGTTAAGATGCCGTTGATAACGCCGCTTTTTTCCAGAAGGGTCTGCCATGCCAGGGTGCGCAGCAGAAAGTTCATCCACATCGGAAGGATGAAGATGAAAACAATGAAGCTGCCCTGGCCGATGCCGCGGTTACGAAGGATCATGGCCAGTGGGTAGGCTAAAAGCAGGCAGATGACGGTGCTCACCAGGGAAAGTCCCAGGGAAAGCCACAGGGCTTTCACATGCTCCGGGGTGGAGATTGAGAGCACGTTTGCCAGGGTAAAGGCCCCGGACTTATCCGTCAGTCCGTAATAGACGATCAGAAGCAGCGGAATGACGATGAAACCAACCATCCAGACCAGGTACGGTCCAGCTAACCATTTCTTATTCATTGACTCCCACAGCCTCCTCATCCTCTGATGCCGGTTTGTTCATGATCTGGATATCGAACGGATCCACCTTGATGCCGACCTGTTTTCCTACCGGGCACATATCGGTGCTGTGGACCAGCCATTCGAAGCCGTCCGGAGTGGTAACCTCCATTTCGTAGTGAACGCCCTTGAAAATCAGATGCGTGCAGGTGCCCACCAGAGTGCCCTCGGACGGGTCAACCAGATCAATGTCCTCCGGGCGGATCACTACGTCAACCGGCTTATTGTTGCCAAAGCCCTTGTCCACGCAGGCGAATCTGGCACCGAAGATTTCCACCAGCTCATCGCGGAGCATGATGCCCGGAACGATGTTGCTCTCGCCGATGAAGTCTGCCACAAAGGCGTTTTCCGGCTCGTTGTAAATCTGCTCTGGGGTGCCCATCTGCTGGATATAGCCCTGGTTCATGACGACGATGGTGTCAGACATGGTCAGTGCCTCTTCCTGGTCGTGGGTAACGTAGATGAAGGTGATGCCCAGCTCGTTCTTTAAGCGGATCAGCTCATACTGCATGTCCTGGCGCAGCTTTAAGTCCAGGGCGCCTAACGGCTCGTCCAAGAGCAACAGGCGCGGCTCGTTTACGATGGCGCGGGCAATGGCGATACGCTGCTGCTGGCCGCCGCTTAAGGAATCTACGGTACGCTTCTCGTAGCCGTCCAGGTTTACCAGTTTCAGTGCGTATTTGATCTTATCATCAATGTAGGCCTTGGATTTTCCCTTGATCTTTAAGCCGAAGGCAATGTTTTCCGCAATGTTCATGTGGGTAAACAGGGCATATTTCTGGAATACCGTGTTTAACTGGCGCTTGTTCGGCGGCAGCTTGCTGATGTCAGCGCCGTCGAAGATGACCTTTCCGGTGTCGGCGGTCTCAAAGCCGCCGATGATGCGCAGGGTTGTGGTTTTGCCGCAGCCGCTGGGGCCAAGTAAGGTCACAAAAGAATTTTCCTTTACGGAAAGGTTAAGGTCATCTAAGACCATGGTGTTGTCGAAGCTTTTTGAAATATTGACCAGATCAATCAGGGGCTGTGCCATCGCAGTATTCCTCCTAAAGTAAGTTTATAAAATCACATGTGATATTCGTGCCGGTTTTCAAAGTTTTGTATGCTGCAGCCTGGCAGTGTGCGGGCTGCATGCCGGATGGTTTAGAAGCTGGGCGGCGTGCTGACCCAGATCAGCGATGCGCCGTGACGGCTTGTGAGATAATGCTTTTTGTCCGGGGTAAAGTAGAAGGACTCGCCCTTCTTGGCCCGGTAGGTTTTGCTTCCGATGTGGATGCTGATGCTGCCCTGCAGGACATAGCCGAACTCTTCGCCCTCATGTGGGTTGTCTGGGTAAGTGCTGCCGCCGGCTTCCAGCGTGATGAGGATTGGCTCCATCATGTTTTTCTGCGCGTTCGGGATGATCCAGCGGATCTCATTTTTCAGCTCCGCATCGTATTTTTCAAAATAGTCAGCCTTTCCGAATACGACCTGCTCCTCCGGTGTTTCATTAAAAAACTCACCGAGGGTGGTGCCGAGGCACTGCAGGATGTCGGTGAGCGTCGCGATAGAGGGAGAGGTCAGGTTGCGTTCCAGCTGGGATATGAATCCCTTGGAAAGCTCTGCCCGGTCCGCAAGCTCCTCCTGTGTCAGACCCTTCAGGGTCCGTATCTCCTTCAGCTTTGATCCGATATCCATAACAGTCCTCCATGATGATACTATCCGAAAAGTTTAGAAATATTAAATGAATGTAAAATGCACTTCAAAGTTTAGTTTTAGTAAACACAAAGCAAACTCAATTATACTGAAAAATATCTGTATGTCAATAGATTCAGAATAGATTTTTTTGAGAATCTGTGGTATGCTGAATATTAGTTTCCGGTTTGCCTGTTTTTAGCGCGGACCGGGTGAAAATTCTGAATTTCAACAGAAAATTTAAGCAATGTAACAGGAGGAAGGACGATGGCTTCAGAAGGAAAGTATATGGCGTATGTCGGTTCCTATTCATATAATGGCAAGGCCAAGGGAATCACCGTTTATGATGTAGATGTGGAAAAGGGAACATTCAAGGAGCGCTGTGAGGTGGAAGTGGACAACTCCTCCTATGTCACAGCATCCAATGATAACCGGACTCTGTATTCTGTAGCGGATGAGGGTGTTGTTGCATTCCGAATTCTGGAGAACGGAAGCCTGTCCCGCTTAAACAGCGCGAAGACCAAAGGCATGAGAGCCTGCCACCTTTCCATGGATAAAGAAGACCGTTATGTATTCGTATCCGGCTTCCATGACGGAAAGGCAACCGTGCTGCGTTTAAGAAAAGACGGCGGTGTTGGCGAGATCGTGGACGGTGTGTTCCACAAGGGTCTCGGCAGTGTGGCAGAGCGTAATTTCCGTCCGCATGTTACCTGCTGCAGACGTACGCCGGACAACAAGTATGTCATGATCGTGGATTCCGGACTGGATCAGGTCAAGATCTACCGTTTCAGCGAAAAGGACGAGCATCTGGTCCAGGTAGACACCATTCCGTGTGAGATGGAGTCTGCGCCGCGCAATCTGCGTTTCAGCTCGGATGGCAAATTCTTCTATTTAATGTATGAGCAGAAGAATGTAATTGATGTATTTACCTATGAGACCGGTGACCGTGTGCCGGAGATTGAAAAGATCCAGACTATTTCTACCATGGGCGAGAAGCACAGTTCCCTGGCAGCTGCATGCTCCTTACGCTTCTCTCCGGATGAGAAGCATATGTTCTGCAGCAATGCGGGAGATGAGAGCGTAGCCGTCTACAGCCGTGATGAGAAAACCGGCCTTCTGGACATGCTGTGCTGTCTGCCGATCAGCGGTGAGTATCCAAAGGATATTTCCGTCTTCCCGGATGATAAGCATTTGGCTGTCATCAACCATGAGAGCAACAGCATTACCTTCTTCAAGGTTGATTATGAGAAAAAACTGCTGATTATGAGCTCCAATGCCATCAAGTGCAATGAGCCAAACAGTTGCATTATTGTGAAAGTAGATGATTAGATTCTGCTGGAGTCTGGGGCTGAAGGAGCTGTCCAGGCCAGAACGCAGACAAATGTGACAAAAAAACGGAGGAAAATATGGCAGGATCCACATATGGAACCATCTTCCGCATTATGACCTGGGGGGAGTCTCACGGGAAGGGCGTCGGTGTCACCATCGACGGCTGCCCGGCGGGACTTCCGCTTTGTGAGGAAGATGTTCAGACTTATTTAAATAGAAGAAAGCCGGGGCAGAGTAAATTTGCCACCGCAAGAAACGAGGGCGATCAGGTGGAAATCCTTTCCGGAGTATTTGAAGGAAAGACCACCGGCACCCCGATTGCCATGATGGTGCGAAACACCGACCAGCGTTCCAGGGATTACAGCGCGATCAAGGATGTGTACCGTCCGGGGCATGCGGATTACTGCTTCGAACAGAAATACGGATTCCGGGATTACCGGGGCGGCGGGCGTTCCTCTGCCCGCGAGACCATTGCCCGGGTGGCAGCGGGAGCGGTAGCCTGCAAGCTGCTGGCACATTGCGGCATTACCGTGAATGCTTATGTGAAGAGCATCGGCGAGTTCGAGATTGATCCAAAACGCTTTGACTTATCCGAGCGGGACAACAACAGCCTGAATATGCCGGATAAAGTAGCGGCAGAAGAGACGGCAGAATTTCTGGAGCGCATGATCGCAGCCCAGGATTCCGTGGGCGGTGTGGTAGAGTGCCTGGTAGATGGCATGCCGACCGGCGTTGGTGAGCCGGTCTTTGACAAGCTGGATGCAAGGCTGGCCGGTGCCATCATGTCCATCGGCGCGGTAAAAGGCTTTGAGATCGGAGATGGCTTTGCGGCAGCGAAGGCTCTCGGCTCCCAGAATAATGACGAATTTTATGTCGATGCTTATGGTAAGGTCAATAAAAAGACCAACCACGCAGGCGGTATTTTAGGCGGCATGAGCGATGGCAGCCAGATTGTGCTGCGGGCGGCCTTTAAGCCGACTCCGTCCATTGCGCAGCTGCAGAAAACAGCCAACAATCACGGTGAGAACGTGGAAATCGCCATTAAAGGCCGCCACGATCCGGTGGTAGTGCCGAGAGCCGTCGTTGTGGTAGAGGCTATGACAGCGCTGACCATTGTGGATCTGCTGCTGATGGGCAAAAACGCGAAACTGGACTGAGAATTACGTTTTGCGCTTATTATGAATAATGTACTGGGGAGAGAAAACCAGATAATTGGAATCAACTCAAAATGAAAGGCAGGAAACAGGAAAATTATGAAGAAAATCGCTATGGGAAATGACCACTCCGCAGTGGAGATGAAGGAAGCAATCAAGGCATATGTAGAGCAGAAGGGCTACGAGGTCATCGACTTCGGAACCAATTCCAGCGAAAGCTGTGACTACCCGGCATATGGAGAGAAGGTAGGCCGCGCAGTAGCATCCGGCGAGGCAGATTACGGCATTGCCATCTGTGGAACCGGCATCGGCATCGGTCTGGCAGCAGGCAAGGTAAAGGGCGTTTTAGTCTGCACCTGCAGCGAGCCATACAGCGCAAGAATGTCCCGTAAGCATAACAATACCAACGTCCTCACCTTCGGTGCCCGCGTCGTAGGCGTGGAGATGGCCAAGATGATCGTGGATGAGTGGCTGGATAATGAGTATGAGGGCGGCCGCCACCAGAGAAGAGTGGATATGATCTTCGATATCGAAAACAAATAAAAATTTAAGAGCAATATCAATATAGGTCCGAAGCCGGTAATCCCGGCATACCGCTGCGC
>OJRB01001675.1_pt1 | contig 10372 bp, 6 predicted proteins | sample 1599061 | NCBI WGS metagenome assembly OJRB01 (sample SAMN03922522, study PRJEB24848) | human gut metagenome | isolation source: stool sample | host: Homo sapiens | place: Germany | collected 2010-02 | reverse complement strand
TCTTCACCCTCCGTACCATCTCCGCCTGCTGCTCGATGGGCTGGGAGACATAGATGAAGGCGATGCCGCCCTCCTTCGCCAGGGCGATGCCCATCTGCTCTCCGGATACCGCCTGCATGACGGCGGAGACCATGGGCACGTTCATGGTGAGAGCGGGCTCCTCCCCCCGCCGGTACTTCACCACCGGGGTCTTGAGGGAGACGTTTGCGGGAATGCACTCCGCGGAGGAGTAGCCGGGCACCAGCAGGTACTCACTGAAGGTACGGGAGGGCTCGGAGAAAAAATAAGCCATAGGGCCACCTCATTTCATCAGATTTCAAGTGGAAGCTGGATTTACAGGTCCAGCTGGAAAAACAGTGTGGACTCCACAGGACTGTCGTTGTAGCAGGGGATCTCGTAAAATCCCAGCTGCCGGTAGAGGCGGACGGCATCCTCCAGAACCGGCAGGGTGTCCAGCAGCATACAGCGGTAGCCGATCTGCCGCGCGTCCTCTGTGATCCGGCGGATCAGCTGCCGGGCAAGCCCCCGGCCCCGGTACTGCGGCTGGACGTACAGGCGCTTCATTTCGCATCGCTCGCCGTCCAGCCGCCGCAGGGCGATACAGCCCGCCGCCCGCCCGTCCACCCGGGCCAGGTACAGCCGTCCGTCCGGCGGGGCGTACTTGGCGGCGGGGGCGCGCAGCTCGTCCGCATAGTGCTGGATGTCCAGATAGATTTGAAAAGCTGGGTCGTGCGTCACCAGCATGGCGGTGTACGCCTCAAACAGGGCCCGAACGTCTGAGAGGGCATTATAGGCCGGTTCGATCACAACGGTTGAATCCATATTCAAGCACCTCCCGGCGGATGTTTCAGATATGATACCCGGTTCCGGCCGGTCTGTCAACCGTTAGAGAGAAAAATAGTCCTTTGCGGCATCGAACAGGCCAAGATCGTAATTCCCCGGGATATTTCGGTACAGGCAGGGCCCCACCCGCTCGGCGTGCCCCATCTTGCCGAAGACCCGGCCGTCGGGTGAGGTGATGCCCTCTACCGACCAGACGGAGCCGTTGGGGTTGCCGCCGATATCCATGGTGGGATGGCCGTCCAGATCCACGTACTGGGTGGCGATCTGGCCGTTTTCCGCCAACTGTGCCAAGAGATCCGGCGGGCAGAGGAACCGCCCTTCCCCGTGGGAGATGGGGACGCTGACGATGTCCCCCACCTGGACCTTGGTCAGCCAGGGGGACCGGTTGGAGGCCACCCGGGTCCGGACGATCCGGGACTGGTGGCGGCCGATGACATTGTAAGTCAGCGTGGGGCAGGCGGCATCTGTGTCCCGGATTTCTCCGAAGGGCACCAGCCCCAGCTTGATGAGGGCCTGGAAGCCGTTGCAGATGCCCAGGACGAGGCCATCCCGGTTTTGCAGCAGGTCCATCACCGCGTCTGCGGCCTGGGGGGACCGGAGAAAGGCGGTGATGAACTTGCCGGAGCCGTCTGGCTCGTCGCCGCCGGAGAAGCCGCCGGGCAGGAAGAGGATCTGACTGCTCCGGGCTGCCTGGGCAAACCGGGCGGCGGATGCCGCCACATGGTCCGGCGTCTGATTATTCAGCACCAGGATCTGCGGCTCCAGGCCAGCCCGTAGCGCCGCCCGGGCGCTGTCGTACTCGCAGTTGGTGCCGGGAAACACAGGAATCAGCACCTTTGGCTTTGCCGTACCTGTCCGGGGAGCGGCGCGGGAGAAGGCCGGGGCCTCCAGTACCGGCACCGGCGCAGGATCGGCAGGGACTCGGCTGGGGTATACATCCTCCAGCACGGACTCGTTCAGGGAGAGCAGCTCGTCGATGGGGACGCTGTCAGCGCCGGTGGTGAGGACCGGCTCCGCCGTGGTGGTGCCCAGCCTGACGGCGCAGAGGAGGTCTGTGTCCTCCGTCAGCTCCGCCACAATGGCGCCAGGGCACGGCAGGTCCCAGGCGATCTCACGCCCATCGGCCTGAAAGCCGATGGAGTTACCGAAGGACATCTGCATAATCCCCTCGGCGATGCCGTGCTCCACCGCCCAGGCGGAGCACACCCTGCCCGCCCGGCAAAGCTGGTGGAAGGTCTCCCAGGCTTCCCTCTGGCTCTGGGCGCCGCTGTTGGCGGGAGCAAAGAGGTACACCGGATGTCCCGCCTCCTTGAACTCGGGGGAGAGCACCTCCCCGGCCCGGATGGGGGCGATGGCAAAGGAGATGAGGGTGGGGGGCACGTCCAGATCGTTGAAGGTGCCGGACATGGAGTCCTTGCCGCCGATGGCCGCCGCGCCGAAGTCCAGCTGGGCGTCCAGAGCCCCCAGCAGGGCGGCGAAGGGCTTGCCCCAGCGTGCGGGGTCCTCCCGGAGCTTTTCAAAGAACTCCTGGAGGGTGAGGTAGGCCCTTCGATAGTCTGCCCCGGCGGCCACCAGCTTGGCAAGGGAGGTGACCACACCGTTATAGGCCCCCCGGTAGGGGTCCGCCGCCATAGCCTCCGGGTCGAAGCCCCAGGCCATAACGCTGGCCTGGTCTGTCTCCTGCCCCGGCAGCACCGGCAGAAGGGCGGCCATCACCTGGGCGGGGGTTCTCTGATTTCTGCCGCCGAAGGGCATCAACACGCTGCCACAGCCGATGGTGGAATCGAACCGCTCCGCCAGCCCTCTGCGGGAGGCGGACGCCAGACTGGAGGCTATGGAGCGGAGGGAGGAGTTTTCGGCATCCTGGGAGACCGGGGACGCGGGAATGGGGGCAGGAACCGCCGCCCGGGCGTGCTTCACGGCGCCGTTGGTGTTCAGGAAGTCCCGGCTCAGGTCCACGATGGTCCTGCCCCGCCAGCGCATCACCATCCGGGGGGACGCCGTCACCACCGCCACGGGGTACGCTTCCAGATTCTCCGCCTCCGCGGCGGCGATGAATCGGTCTGCGTTTGACCGGGCCACCACCACTGCCATTCGCTCCTGGGACTCGGAGATGGCCAGCTCTGTGCCGTCCAGGCCGTCGTACTTCTTCCGCACTGCGTCCAGATCGATATCCAGGCCGTCCGCCAGCTCACCCACGGCCACGGATACGCCGCCTGCGCCGAAGTCGTTGCACCGCTTGATGAGCCGGGTGACATTCCCATCCCGGAACAGCCGCTGGATCTTCCGCTCCTCCGGGGCATTGCCCTTCTGGACCTCGCTGGCCATGGTGGTGAGAGACTGCCTGTTGTGGCTCTTGGAGGAGCCGGTGGCGCCGCCGATGCCGTCCCGGCCGGTGCGCCCCCCCAGCAGGATCACCACGTCCCCGGGCTGAGGCCGTTCGCGGACCACATTCTCCGCCGGGGCGGCGGCCACCACCACGCCGCACTCCAAATGCTTGGCGATGTAGCCGGGGTGATATACCTCGCTGACCAGCCCTGTGGCCAGGCCGATCTGGTTGCCGTAGGAGGAGTAGCCCGCCGCGGCGGTCTGGGCGAGCTTGCGCTGGGGCAGCTTGCCGGACAGGGTCTCCGCCACCGGCGTCCGGGGGTCGCCGCAGCCGGTGAGCCGCATGGCCTGGTGGACGTAGGCCCGGCCGGACAGGGGATCCCGGATGCAGCCGCCGATGCAGGTGGCCGCGCCGCCGAAGGGCTCGATCTCCGTGGGGTGGTTGTGGGTTTCGTTCTTGAACATCAGCAGCCAGTCCTGGGGCTTGCCGTTCACCTGGGCGGCGACATGGATGGAGCAGGCGTTGATCTCCTCACTCTCGTCAATTTCCGACAGAAGCCCCCGTCGCTTCAGCACCTTGGCGCCGATGGTGGCGATATCCATGAGGGTCTGTGGCCGCTGGGCAGCTTTCTCTGTCCCATAGACCTCCTCCCGGGCGGCCAGATACCGGTTATAGGCGGCCTGGACCGCCGGATCGTTGATCTCCACGTGGTCCAGATGGGTGGAGAACGTGGTGTGGCGGCAGTGGTCGGACCAGTAGGTGTCCACCACCCGGATCTCCGTCAGGGTGGGGTCCCGGCGCTCCGTGTCCCGGAAGTATGCCTGGAGGAACGACAGGTCCTCCAGGTCCATGGCGAGACCCAGCCGCGCCAGCAGGGTATCCAGGCCCGCCCGGTCCAGGGCAGTGAAGCCCGTGACCGTTTCCACGTCTGCCGGGACGGCGGTCTCTGCCGCCAGCCGCTCCGGCAGGTCCAAAGACGCCTCCCGGCACTCCACGGGGTTGAGGACATACCGCTTCACCGCGTCCACATCCGCCGCCGTCAGGGGACCGAAGAGCAGATAGATCCTGGCGGTGCGGACCGTGGGCCGCTCCTCCTGAGTCATCAGCTGAATACACTGGGCGGCGGAGTCCGCCCGCTGGTCGAACTGTCCCGGCAGGGGCTCCACGCCGAAGGCGATGCAGTCCCCGGCGGGCAGGGCTGCGGCAGTATCGTCCACCTGAGGCTCAGAGAACACTGTCCCCACCGCCCGGCGGAAGGCGGCCTCGTCCAGGCCCTCCACGTCATAGCGGTTCAGCAGGCGCAGGTCCTCCAAGGCGGAGACGCCCACCACGGTCTGCAGCTCGTGCAGCAGGCCCCGGGCCTCCTGCCGGAGCCCCGGCTTCTTTTCCACATAGATCCGTCTTACCATCGTATGACCTCCCGGCGCCGGTTGGGCGCTCATCAAAATATGCGTTTCAGTCCGCCAGAGCCGCCAGAGCCCGCTGGCCGATGTCATGGCGCAGGTATTTGCCGTCAAAGTCCACCGCCCTGGCGGCGGCGTAGGCGTCGTGCAAAGCCTGCCGCAAAGTGGGACCGGTGGCGGTGACGCCCAGTACCCGGCCGCCGCTGGTGACCAGCTGCCCATTCTCGTCCAGTCTGTCCCCGGCGTGGTAGATGGTCACGTTTCCCGGTGCCGACGCGGGCAGAGAGATGGGCTTACCCTTTTCGTAGTGCCCTGGATACCCGCCGGAGGCCAAGATCACACAGGCGGCGGAGGCGTGCCGCCACTCCACGGTGAGCGATCCCAGGGTCTCGCTTTCCACCGCCTGCATGACCGTCAGCAGGTCTGTTTTCAGCAGGGGCAGCACCACCTGGGTCTCCGGGTCGCCGAAGCGGCAGTTGTACTCGATGACCTTTGGCCCGTCCGGGGTCAGCATCAAACCGAAGTACAGGCAGCCCTTGAAGGGGCAGCTTTCCGCCCGCATGGCGGCCAGAGTGGGCAGGAAGATGGTGTCCATGCACACCCGGGCGATGTCCTCGGTGTAGCAGGGATTGGGAGCCACGGTGCCCATGCCGCCGGTGTTGGGGCCAGTATCTCCGTCCCCCGCCCGCTTGTGGTCCATGGAGGACACCATAGGGGCAATGGCGGTGCCGTCGGTGAAAGCCAGAACGCTGACCTCCGGACCAGTCAAAAACTCCTCGATCACCACCCGGCTGCCGGAGTCCCCGAAGGCCCGGTCCTCCATCATGGTCCTGACGGCATCCTCTGCCTCTTCATAGGACCGGGAGATCAGCACGCCCTTGCCCAGGGCCAGACCGTCCGCCTTGATGACGATGGGGAAGGAGGCGGTTTTCAAATAGGCGAGCGCCGCAGCGGACGTATCGAACACCTCATATTGGGCGGTGGGGATGTGATATTTTTTCATCAGGTCCTTGGCAAAGACCTTGCTGGACTCGATCCGGGCGGCTCTGGCGTCCGGCCCGAAGCAGGGGATGCCCGCGGCGTGGAGGGCGTCCACACACCCCAGAGCCAGAGGATCGTCCGGCGCCACCACCGCGAACCCCACGGCGTGGGAGACGGCGAAGTCCACGATGGCGCCGATTTCCGTGGCGCCGATCTCCGGCACACAAACGGCGTCAGCGGCGATGCCGCCGTTGCCCGGCAGGGCGTAAATCGTCTCCACCACCGGATTTTCTTTCAGTTTTTTGATGATGGCGTGCTCCCGGCCGCCGCCGCCTACTACGAGAAGATCCATCGAATCGTCCTCCTTGCTTCGTGTATAAAACAGTGTGAAGAGAGACCGGGGAAAACCGGACAGGCTTTCCCGGTTGATTTGCCATCGCAAATCAGAAAAGGAAACTTCATTGCCCCTATCCGGGCCCAGACTCGGCGGACCCGGCGGCAGGATGCCGGGCAGGCCCGCTTCTCTTCAAAGACGCTCAGTGGTGGAACAGCCGCATCCCTGTAAACGCTATCACCATGCCGTATTTGTTGGCTGTTTCAATGACATGGTCATCCCGGATGGAACCGCCGGGCTCAACGATGTACTGGACGCCGGATTTTCTCGCCCGCTCCACATTATCGCCGAAGGGGAAGAAGGCGTCGGAGCCGCATGTGACGCCGGTGAGGGCTGCGATCCAGGTTTTTTTCTCCTCCGCCGTCAGAGGATCGGGGCGCACGGCGAAGGTCTTCTGCCAGATGCCCTCCGCCAGCACGTCCTCATACTCGTCGGAGAGATATACATCGATGGCGTTATCCCGGTCCGGGCGGCGAATGTTCTCCACGAATTGCAGGCCCAGCACCTTGGGATGGTGGCGGAGCCACCAGGTGTCCGCCTTGGTGCCCGCCAGGCGGGTGCAGTGGATGCGGCTCTGCTGGCCCGCTCCCACGCCGATGGCCTGTCCGTCCTTCACGTAGCAGACGGAGTTGGACTGGGTGTATTTCAGGGTGATGAGGGCCACGATCATGTCCCGCTTGGCCGCTTCCGGCAGGTCCTTGTTCTCCGTGACAAGGTTGGTGAGGAGCGCCTCATTGATCTCAAAGCTGTTCCGCCCCTGTTGGAAGGTGACGCCGAACGCATCCTTGTACTCCTGGGGGGCGGGGACGTAGTCCGGGTCGATCTGCACGACGTTGTAATTGCCCTTCTTCTTGGTTTTCAATATCTCCAGGGCTTCGTCGGTGTAGCCGGGGGCGATGATGCCGTCGGACACCTCATATTTCAGATACCGGGCAGTGGCGGCGTCGCACACATCGGAGAGGGCCGCCCAGTCCCCGTAGGAGCACAGCCGGTCCGCACCCCGGGCCCGGATGTAGGCACAGGCGATGGGGGAGAGGTCTGCGCCCTCCTCCACAAAGTACATCTGCCGCTCCACATCCCTGAGGGGGTTGCCCACGGCGGCCCCGGCGGGGGACACGTGCTTGAAGGACGCGGCGGCGGGCAGGCCGGTGGCTTCTTTCAGTTCCCGCACCAGCTGCCAGGCGTTCAGCGCGTCCAGAAAGTTGATGTATCCCGGCTTGCCGTTCAGCACCGTGAGGGGCAGGTCGGACCCGTCCCGCATGAAGATGCGGGCGGGCTTCTGGTTAGGATTGCAGCCGTATTTCAGTTCCAGTTCGTTCATGCCTGGGTCTCCTTTCCGGAATACTTGTTGACGATGCGCTGCTGGAAGTCCCGGGTCTCCAGGTCTGTGAAGCGGACGAAGAGGGAGATCCTGTTGGCCTCGTCCAGAGCGTCCCAAACGGCGCTGGCGAGGCTGTCAATGTCCCCTTCCACGGCCACCTGCTCCGGCTCTCCGGCAAAGGAGGGCAGGGGATCGCCGTCTCCGGCGTAGGTGTGGAGGAAGTGGCCGGTCCCCGGCTGGCCGGGATACTCGAAGGTCTGCCGCAGGCAGCGTCTGCCGGTCCCGTCGGCGGCTTTCAGGATGGACAGCTTGTAACTGCCGTTGGGCCCCAGCAGCCCGGAAATCCGCGGGGTCCAGTTGGGACCGTCCGGCTCGAATTCCCGCGTGCGGAGGGCCTGCTCCATGGGAAGGCCCTGCTTTAAAAACTCCAGGATGGTGTCCGTCTGGTCCCCGTTGGTGACGATGAGTCCCCGGCCCATCTGCCGTACCGGGTGGTAGATGATGAGGCTGGGGTCCTCCATCCTGGCGGGGTCCGCCGCCTGGGTACGGATGCCGTCCGGCTCCTCCGCGAAGACGCGGTTGCGGCTGTTGGCGCTGCGGCCCATGATGAAATAGACGGCCACGGACGACTTGCCGTCCGACGTCATGCCCAGCACGATCCCACGGCCGGGATAGGGATTGCCCCGCAGCAGGGCACATAAATCCTGTTTCACAGATGCTCCTCCTTTTCCGTGGCGATGTGGGCGGCCAGCTGTTCTGCGGCCTGGGGCAGCAGCACCCACTCCGCCTGTTCCATGACCCGGCGCTGCAAGGTTTCCGGCGTGTCGCCGGGCAGAATGTCCACCGCTTTCTGCAGCAGGATGCGCCCCCCGTCCGGGATCTCGTTCACCAGATGGACGGTAGCGCCGGTGACCCTGACGCCACGGCGGAGGGCTGCCTCATGGACCTTCAGCCCGTAATACCCCTTCCCACAGAAGGCGGGGATCAGGGAGGGATGGACGTTGACGATCCGGTCCGGCCAGCGACGGACGAAGTCCGCGGACAGGATGGACAGGAACCCGGCCAGCACGACCAGATCCACCCGGTACTGCGTCAGCGCCTCCATCAGCGCCGCCTCAAACGGCTCCTGCCCCAGCTGCTTCCGGGACAGGGGAATGGCAGGCACGCCGCGGCGTTTTGCCCGCTCCAGAGCGTAGGCTTCGGGATTGCTGGAGAGGACCAGCACGATCTCCACGTGGGGCAGGGCGCCTGCTTCCTGAGCGTTCAGCAGCGCCTCCAGGTTGGTGCCGCCGCCGGAGACCAGCACAGCGATACGGGCCTTGTTCAGCATAGGATCACCCGTTCCTCTCCGGAGATCACCTCACCTATCACATAGCCGGGGCAGCCGTGCTGGGCCAGGGCGGAGAGGGCCTGGTCCGCCGTGTCCCGGGAGACGATCACCGCCATGCCGACCCCCATGTTGAAGGTGTTGAACATGTCCCGCTCCGGGATGTGGCCGGTCTCCCGGAGCATTTTGAAGATGGGTGGCGTCCGGACGGCAGCCTTCTCAATTTTCACCGTCATCCCATCCGGCAGGCACCGGGGGATGTTCTCATAAAAGCCCCCGCCGGTGATGTGGCTGATGCCGTGGACCTCTGCCGCGTCGATGGCGGCCAGCACCGGCTTCACATAGATGCGGGTGGGGGTCAGCAGGGCCTCGCCCAGGCTCTCCCCCAGATCTTCACAGTAGACCGTCAGATTGGCATGCTCCACGTGAAAGACCTTCCGCACCAGGGAGAATCCGTTGGAGTGGAGGCCGGAGGAGGGCAGGGCCAGCACCACGTCCCCGGAGCGGACCCGGTCCGGGTCGATGATATCGCCCTTGTCCACGATGCCCACGGAAAAGCCCGCCAGGTCGTAGTCCTCCGGCGCCATGATGCCGGGGTGCTCGGCGGTCTCGCCGCCGATGAGGGCGCAGCCCGCCTGGACGCAGCCCTCTGCTACGCCGGAGACAATGGCGGCCACCTTCTCCGGCACATTCTTGCCGATGGCGATGTAGTCCAGAAAGAACAGGGGCTTTGCCCCGCAGCAGATGATGTCGTTGACGCACATGGCCACGCAGTCCACGCCCACGGTGTCGTGCCGGTCCAGCAGCTGGGCGATGCGGATTTTGGTGCCCACCCCATCGGTGCCGGACACCAGCACCGGCTCACGTATGCCGGTCAGGTCCGGGGCGAACAACCCGCCAAAGCCCCCAATGCCGGACACTACCCCGGGGATCCTGGTCCGGGCCACGTGGGGGGCCATCAGCTTCACACCGGCGTAGCCTGCGGTGATGTCCACGCCGGACTTCCGGTAGCTCTCCGAATAACTCTCCATATCAGGTCCTCTCCCTCTCACTGATCTTGCACTCGAATCGGTCTTTGCCGCCGTCCTGGGGCACGGCGGTGGGGTAGCCCCCGCCGAAGCAGGCGGTGCAGAAGCCGCACTGGGTATTGTCCGCCAGCTTCACCACGTCCTGCAGGCTCAGATACCCCAGGGAATCCACACCGATGATCTTTGCGATCTCCTCCACCGAGTGGTTGTTGGCGATGAGCTTGCTGGGGTCATCGATGTCCGTACCGTAGTAGCAGGCGGCCACAAAGGGCGGCGCGCTGACCCGCATGTGGATCTCCTTCGCCCCGGCTTTCCGCAGCAGGTCGATGGTCCGGCGGCAGGTGGTGCCCCGGACGATGGAGTCGTCGATCAGCACCACCCGCTTGCCCTCCACCACGGAGCGGATGGGGTTCAGCTTGATATTGACCTCGTTTTCCCGCATGGCCTGAGTGGGGGAGATGAAGGTGCGGCCGATGTACTTGTTCTTGATGAACCCCATGCCGTAGGGGATACCGCTCTGCCGGGCGTAGCCCAGGGCGGCGTCCAGGCCGGAGTCCGGCACGCCGATGACGATGTCCGCCTGGACCGGGTGCTCCAGGGCCAGGAAGGCCCCGGCCCGCTGCCGTGCCACGTGGACGCTGGACCCGTCGATGACGGAGTCCGGCCGGGCGAAGTAGATGAACTCGAACACGCAGAGCCGCTTGGGGACCTTGCCACAGTGGCGGGTGTCGGACTTGACGCCGGAC
>OJRB01001667.1_pt1 | contig 10388 bp, 7 predicted proteins | sample 1599061 | NCBI WGS metagenome assembly OJRB01 (sample SAMN03922522, study PRJEB24848) | human gut metagenome | isolation source: stool sample | host: Homo sapiens | place: Germany | collected 2010-02 | reverse complement strand
AAAGTACGAAGTTCCCCACCCTGTTATGTTGTAGAGTTCTTCCGAATCTTCAATACGCCATTTTCTCATTTCTTCTTCTGTACAAAGAGTGTGTATTTTACTATATATAATTATTTATTCAATTTCTTTCTCAAGCTGTCAACAGAGGCTTGAATTTGTCTTTTATCCTCCAGCTCATCAGCCTTAAACAGATGTTTCGCCTTTGAATAAAACGGATGTCTTTTCTGTAACGCCTCACAGATAAAATCCATCAGTTCCTCATCACTTTTATTTGCTAACAATGGACGTTGCTGCTTGGCCACTCTCAGACGGCGGAACAATACGGCAGGTTCCACATCCAGAAACACCGTATCACCGCAATCATTCATATACTCCATGTTATCAAAAAAACAAGGTGTTCCTCCACCGGTCGAAACAACCACATCTTCAAACTCGGCCACTTCGTGCAACATTTTCCGTTCCAGTTCCCGGAATCCGTCTTCTCCGCGTTCCAAGAACAGCTGTTGAACGGTTTTATGGAAACGTTCCTCGATAAACCAGTCCAAATCAATGAAATTCAGACTCATTTCACGGGCAAACGCCTTACCTAGAGTCGTTTTGCCCGCGCCCATATATCCTATTAAAAATATACGTGTCATTTTTTTGCTTTTGCAGTGCCCTTTACCTTGGAAGCCGCCTTACTTTTTGCGGATTCTTCGGGCTTTTCGGACTCCTCTTCCATATTCACGGTTCCCCTGTTTCTTGAAGCCGCTTTCGTTTTACGCGTTTCCGCCTTGCTTTTCTGCAATTCAATCACCTTAAAACAAGCCTCCAGACTTAAATCTGCCGGTTCTACATTCTCAGGAATCTTATAATTCTTTTTCTGATAACTGATGTATGGGCCGTAACGTCCGTTCAAGACCTGCATATCAGGGTCAGCATCGAATACTTTAATAAACTTCTTCTCCTGCGCTTCTATCTTATTCTTGATCAACTCTACCGCCTCATCCAAAGAAATCTCCATCGGATCCGTTCCTTTAGGAATAGAAACAAACAGTTTGTCATAGCGCACGTATGGTCCGAAACGCCCTACTCCTACCGTTACCGTATGGCCGTCATAATCCCCCAACGTACGGGGAAGCTTGAACGCATCCAATGCTTCTTCCAACGTAATGGTTTCCATCGACAATCCCTTTGCCAACTGCGCAAAACGCGGTTTTTCCTCATCATCGGCAGTACCAATCTGAATAACCGGACCGAAACGACCGATCTTAACCGATACCGGCTTACCGCTTACAGGATCTGTTCCCAATACCCTTTCACCCACCTTATGCTCAGTCTTAGAGTGAATGGTCTTATCTACCAACGGATGGAAGCCTTTATAGAAACTGTCCATCATGCCAGTCCATTCCTTTTCTCCTTCCGCCACTTCATCGAACTCTTTCTCCACATTCGCTGTAAAGTTAAAGTCCATGATTTCAGGAAAGTATTCCATCAGGAAATCGTTTACCACGATACCGGTATCAGTAGGCAACAACTTGGCCTTTTCATTTCCCGTCATCTCTGTCTTGGTAGTTTCCGTAATCTTGCCGCCTTTCAGTTTCAAGATATCATACGGGCGTTTCACACCTTCACTGTTTCCTTTTTCTACATAACCGCGTTGCTGCACAGTAGAAATGGTAGGTGCATATGTAGATGGACGACCGATGCCCAACTCTTCCAGTTTGCGTACCAGGCTGGCTTCCGTATAACGGGGCGGACATTGGGTAAAGCGCTGAGTCGCCAGGATTTCTTTTCTTATCAGTTTTTCCCCTTTGCTCAGAGGCGGCAACAGACGGCCCTCGTCTTCCTGCTCATTGTCATCATCGTATGATTCCTTGTATACACGCAGGAAACCGTCAAAAGTAATCACCTCGCCGGTAGCGATAAATTTCTCGCTACTGTTGCTGATTACAATAGTAGCCGTTGTTTTCTCCAGCTCCGCATCTGCCATCTGTGAAGCGATGGTACGTTTCCAGATCAGTTCATACAATTTCTGCTCCTGACCGGTTCCGTTCACCGTTTCATTCTCCATATAGGTAGGACGGATAGCCTCATGTGCTTCCTGTGCTCCTTTAGTCTTGGTGGCAAACTTACGGACTTTGACGTATCTTTCTCCCATCAGGGACAAGATAGTCTGCTTGCTGGTATTCAAAGCCAGATCCGAAAGGTTCACCGAATCCGTACGCATATAGGTAATTTGTCCGTTTTCATACAGACGCTGTGCCACCATCATGGTCTGCGCTACTGTAAATCCCAACTTACGGGCAGCTTCCTGCTGCAACGTAGAAGTAGTAAACGGTGCCGCCGGCGATTTCTTCACTGGGCGGGTTGTCATATCTTCAATAGAGAACTGCGCATCCTTACAAGTTTCAAGGAAAGCCTGTGCTTCTTCCTTGGTTTTGAAACGGTTGGACAATTCCGCTTTCACTTCAACTTCATTTCCATCGACATCAGGTACTTCAAACACTGCTGTAACGCGATAAGACGGCTCACTGACAAAAGCATGCACCTCACGTTCACGTTCCACAATCAAACGAACGGCAACAGATTGCACACGTCCGGCAGAAAGAGCAGGCTTTACCTTCTTCCACAATACCGGTGAGAGTTCAAAACCTACAATTCTATCCAGAATACGGCGTGCCTGCTGGGCATTTACCAGATTCACATCAATGTCACGCGGATTTTCGATGGCCTTTAGTATCGCTGTTTTGGTTATCTCGTGGAATACAATGCGCTTGGTCTTCTCAGGGTCCAGCCCCAAGACTTCAAACAAGTGCCATGAAATAGCTTCTCCTTCACGGTCCTCATCGGATGCAAGCCATACCATATCAGCTTTCTTTGCCTCCGCTTTCAATTCGGCTACCAATTTCTTTTTATCTGCCGGTATCTCGTAAGTCGGCTCAAACCCATTCTCTACATCGATACTAAACTCCTTCTTTTTCAAATCCCGGATATGCCCGTAACTGGAAAGGACTTTATAATCATTGCCCAAGAATTTCTCAATGGTTTTAGCCTTGGCGGGTGACTCAACTATTACTAGATTTTTTTGCATAATACTATGTATTCCATTTTATTTTGGGGCAAAAGTAGAAAAAAAGCAGAAGCACACCTATATAATAAGGTATGTTTCTGCTTTTTTTTCTTAAAAAAGTCCTTTCCGAGTGCCTATTTAACTAAAAAGCCAAAGAAAGCCCGGTTAGAACATTCAGTTTTTCAGCAGGATAGCCGTACTCATAATAATATTGTTTATTCAACAGATTATTCACACGCCCAAAAACAGACAGATCTTTCAGGAAAGTATAACTGGCTCCCACACTCAAATTGCTGATATTGCCCAAACCAAAATCCCTGCTGCTATTCCCTTCTTCTATCACATATTCTTTCCGCTGTACATATTCATAGCCCAAATTAACCTTCAATCCTTCAAACACCTTAGCCTCAGCATAGAAATTCAATTCAAACTTGGGCTTGGTCACTAAATACAGCTCTTCATTTTCATTGTCTGTCTTCCAGCTATAAAATGTACCTTTCAATGAAGCGTCAAACCAGTCCTTATAACCGTATTTCAATTCAGCACCTCCATACGCGGTTTTCGCTTTATCCTGCAAGAAATGAGTAAAATAATACCCGTCCGCATCCACCAGATTGCAAAACAACTCATCTTTACTGATCCGATATCCACCAAAGACATTAAACCACAAACCATTTACCGGAGATGCTTTAAAACCCAATGTAGCATTCAGTGGCACATAGGTAGAAGGCATCCGGGCGTTTAAAGACCAATAAGGTGAAAAAGCATTCAACCGGCGATAATCATTCAGTTCACGCCCTCCCAGCGCATGTAAATAAAGCACATAACTCTCCGAGAACAAGTATTCGGCTTTCACGTCAGGAGACACATCAATACCACTGTCCTCTCCCGACTGCCAATCCACATGAGCACCGACACGGACCCGCCAGTCATCACTTTCCAACATATAATAAGGATTCAAACCCAGTGAAGTATAGTTGCCCATTAAACTGTCCGAAGAATAAAACAGGTTATCCATCTCGAAACGGATGCCTACCCGTTGCTCATTATCCAGCTTGCCCCATACATCTCCTTCAGTGTGGACAATCTTCTCCTTACCTGTAGATGCATTGCCTGAATAATCCAGCGGATATTTGATACCAAAATACTTCAATCCGGTCTGCAAAGTGAATTGCAAAGGAAGCGATTCATCTCTGGAAGAAACACCTATGTGAAAATCGCCTAAAGTATGATGCTGTTTATCAGTAGCTCTGGCAGAAGCCGTATGCATTTCGGAATCAGGCATATAGTTAAACACTTGTGATTGCAGGCCGCCACCTAAATTCAAAGTTACCTTGCTGAAATCATGAGAATAGTCCAAACGGAACTCAGTAGAATAAAAACGTGATTTCCAATCCTCAGCATTCCAATGCTTCAGCTTTCCGTTCATGCCATCCAGAGATACCCCGACTTTCAGACGGTCCTTTCCGGTGATATCCCACAGATACCCAGCCTTAAAATCCACATTCCCATAATTTCCATATCCGGCACGGACATATCCACGTTTCGCGCGGTTCATAGCCCATTCACGGGTTATAGGAGACATACTTTCATACGTCCAGGCCGAAACAGGGCGCAAGGCTGTAGCATATTCTATGCCTTTCTTCATTACAGCCGGCTCCTCCACCCTAGGCAGGACATTAATCTTTGAGGCATCCATGATATTGGGATTATACTCATTCTCTACCACCACAGTGCGGTTCAACGTACTATCTTGCTGCGCATATGCAACAGACAGAGGCAAAAAAGCCAATATAATGGACAATTGACAATGGACAATTGACAATTTCTTACTTATCATATTCAGCACTTATTTTTTAATTTTTAATTCTCTGTTTTCAAATTCTCCAGTCTGCTTTCAATCATTCCGGCAATATCATCATCGGCCTGATAGTTCTGCTTCAATGAAAGCAAATATTGTTTAGCATCCAAGTTACGCCCCAACTTCATATACACATCAGCCAATAACACAAAGCTGCGCGCCAGCCAATAGGTATGCGGTGTACTTACCTCAATGTAATTCAGCACCTCCTGCTCCGCCTTATCCGTTTGTCCGCCGTCAAAGTAAATCTGGGCGACTTTATATTTGGCCTCCGCTCCATATACATTACGGGTGTCTTTCGCCAAGACCTTCAAATCTTCCATAGCTCCATCCGTCTTGCCGGCATCCAAATAAGCTTTTGCACGGTAATAATGTGCCTCGTTAGACAATTCCGGCGCCAGTTTAGTATCGGCCAGCAAATCTGTTGCGGCAAAGATAATCTCTTCCTCATTTCCCAGCATATGCGCACTGCGTAACATTCCGGTTTTTGCAAGCCGGCGACGCTCCATAGAAGCGGCTTTATCTTTCAATTGCTTGTAAATATGCAAGGCTTTTTCATAATCCTTCGCCGTATAAGCCATTTCGGCCCCCATCAACATGGCATCTTCAGAATATTTGTTGTTGGGATATTCCAATACTTTATCCAAATGCCGGGCTGCACTTTCATAAGCTTTCTGATTATAGTCTATCAAACCGATATAATAGTTGGCATTCAGACTGAAAGCACCTTCGGGGAAAGTCTGTAAATAACGGGTAAAGCTGTTGCGGGCCTCGGCGACCTCACCCCGCATATATACCCTTTCGGCAGCCACATAGGTCAATGAGTCACGCTCATTCACATCAAAGTTGGCACCGCCGGGGATAGTTGAAGCAAAATTGGCATACTCATCCACCTTATTCAAATCAATATAGATCGATTTCAAGTCACGCTGCGCCAAACGCGCCTCCTCACTGCCCGGATAACCGGCTATGACCTGCTTATAAGCCTGGATGGCTTCAGGATACTTGTCATCCTGATAGTATAGCAAACCGATCTCGTTAGCCGCCCGCCGTGCGACATTGCTCTCCGGAAATTTCTTCACCAGAATATTGAAACGGGCAATGGCATTGGCATTATCCTCCATCTGCACAAAAGCACGTCCCTGCTCGTAAAGGGCATCATCCATGTATTGTGATTCCGGATAATCCGAAATCAAGCGGTTCAACGTCTGCACTTTTCCATTGTAATCACGTTGCAAACCACGCACAAACGCCTCCTGATACAAAGAGTAATCCCCCAGTGACGGATCAATCTCCACCGCACGGGCATAATCCTGACGAGCCTGTTCAAAACGGCGGTCATAGAAGTTGCAGTCACCTATGCGGTTATAGGCATCTGCCTGCATGGTGCGTTCATTGATACTTCCCCTGTCCACAAAACGGGTAAACCAAGTGCCCGCATTTCCATAATTTTTCTGTTTGAAATAAGTATATCCCAAGTTATAGAGCGCCAAACCATATTCCTGTCCGTTCTTGCTGGTGGCAAATTCCAGATACAAGCGGTAATCGTTACCCGCCTGCGGAAAACGGTCCAGACGATAATTGGATTCCCCCCTCCAGAAATAAGCGTCCGCCTTTGTCGCCTGATTGTATTGCCCCACAGCAAGCGATTGGTTGAAGAACTCCAGAGCCTCCTGGAAACGGGCATTCGCAAATGCCTGTGTGCCCAGCCGGAACAAAATCTTCTGCTTGGCCTCCATAATGCGTGTGCCCGGATGCTCAATCTTTGCTATAGATTTTAAAGCAGCTTCATAACTGCGGGTATTCATATACACCTCTATCAAATAATCATTGACACGCTCCGTATAAGGTGAATTCGGGAACTCATTCAGAAAACGCTCAAACACGGTAACCGATTCGGCAAATGGAGAATAAGAGGTTTCATGAATACACAAAGCATAATTATAAAGAGCCTGTTCCTTTACTTTCGGATCAAAACTGAAATTGGCAGCCTGCTCGAATGCCATGCGTGCCCTGTTCCTCTCCTTCAAGTTCAAATAAGCCAGCCCCATGTGTAGATAAGCATTCTGTGACAAGGCATCATGTACCGAAGCCATTTCCCCCAAAGTAGCGGCAGCCTTGGAATAAACACCAGTATAATAATAACTCATACCGAGTTCATACAAAGGCTTACGCTGCGGGTGGGAAACACTTTCACGGTATCTTTCCAAAGGAGGTATCGCCGCTTGGTAATCATTCAATCCGAAACAAGCCTCTCCCCAAATCCGTTCCATCTGAGGAACATCCTTTTTAGCCGGATATTGCTCCAGATACGCTTTTGCCACAGTACGGGCCTGCTGATAATTTCCTTTCACCAAATAAATCTCTCCTATATAATAAGGAACCAATGCTGCATATACGGAATCATTCTGCAAAGACTGGAAACTTTTCAGCGCCTTGTCATAGCGTTTCTCCACATAATCAATATAAGCCAGATTATAGACAGCGTCATCCTGATATAATGGGCTTACCTCTTTCAGCAAGGTAAACCATACAGCCGCTTCACGCAGATTGTCTTCTTTCAGATAAGAGGTGGCCAGACGCATGGCACAATCATCTCTTTCCTTATCAGGCAAAGCCTCCAGATCACACGACCGGAACAGGGCAATGGCCTCCTTGTATTTTCCCTCCATAAAATAAGCAGAGGCAATCAGTGACAGCACCCTGTTTTTATGGCGGGAATCAGGATATTTGTCCAGATAAGCCTGTAACAGCTCCATGCTGTCCCCGCCTTTCAACTCATATTCCCGGCATACCCGGTTATATTCCTTGTCACCTGCCACATCCTTGGGAGTGATCTGCTGCGCCATTCCCTGCAAGGAACAGCCTCCCATCAATGCGGCCATCAATAAGGTTTTTCTTTTCATATCTTATCATTAAAGTTTATGTTCTTTCAAAAAACGCCGGACTCCTTCACGCACAGAATCCAGCCCGAATTCTTCGGGACTCACTTCATCCAACGGAAGCCAGAAAGACTCCGCCACATCATCCATCGCCTTTATCCGGCTGGTATCTTTCACTTTACAAAGAAAGAACTGATCCAATGTATGTACCAGAAATCCTGAATAAAGATAAGTGTTGGGCAATGAGAACTGATAAACAGCCTCCTCCACCTGCAAACCGGTTTCTTCCAACACCTCGCGTGCCACACCTTCCTCGCCGGTTTCATGCATATCAATAAACCCGCCGGACAGGTCCAATGTTCCCTTCGCCGGTTCTTTTCCCCTGCGGCACACCAACAACTCATTCTTATCATTCAAGATAAAAGCTACAGTAGCGGCACTGGAATTGAAATAATACACAAAGCCACAATCAGCGCAACGCTTTGATTTCTCATTGTTCACTTCAAAGTGCGGCGAACCACACTTCGGACAATATTTGAATAGTTCCAACGGATGCATAATTACTCCTTTCTAAGTATAGACACCGCAAAGATAGCGCAAATGACAGATAATTCATTAATTAAATCTAAAAGAAGAAAGAGAAAACACAATTCTTAGTACATTTGTTAGCAAAACAAAACGTAAATTCTTACATGGAAATTGCCATTATTATCGCACTTATCTTATTAAACGGGGTATTCGCCATGTCCGAAATCGCCCTGATCTCAGCGCGTAAAAGTAGTTTGTCCAATGATATCCGTCATGGAAGCTCTACAGCGCGTATCGCTTTAAAGCTTGCCAATGACCCGGACAAGTTTTTATCCACCATCCAAATCGGAATCACCCTGATTGGTATATTGACCGGTATTTACTCCGGTGACGTGCTGGCCACCGACTTTGGGAACATACTGACTGACGCCGGCGTACCCGCCACATATGCCTATTTATTGGCTCAAACCCTGATTGTCATCCTGGTCACTTACCTCACTATTATCTTTGGCGAGCTGGTGCCCAAACGCATTGGCATGAGTGCCTCCACCCGTGCTGCCAAGCTATTGGCACGTCCCATGTACTGGCTGTCCGTCATCGCCTCTCCTTTTGTATGGATACTTGCCAAAAGCACTTCACTTATCTTCAACCTGCTGCATATCAACACAGCGGAAGAAAAAGTGACTGAAGAGGAAATCAAATCCATGATAGACGAAGGAACCGAGAACGGTGAAGTGCAGGAAGTGGAACAGGATATTGTGGACCGTGTTTTCTCTCTGGGCGACCGCAGTATCAACACCATCATGACCTATCGCAGCGATATCGTATCCATTGACATAGACATGAACAACAAGCAGCTGTATGACATCGTATGCCAACACCTGTACCAAGTTTACCCTGTAACTCAAGGAAACACCCTGGACAACATCATCGGAGTAGTTTACCTGAAAGACCTCTTCGGGAAGCTGAACAGTTGCGAATTCAATCTGCGTGATGTGATCCGTCCGGCACAATACTTCCACGAAAACATGGATGTATATAAAGTATTGGAACAAATACGCCAGCACAACATCAAATACGGATTAATCTGTGATGAATTCGGCAGTCTGCAAGGCATCATCACCATGAAGGACATTCTGGAAGCCCTGGTAGGCACCTTGCCCAGTGACTCGGAAGACCCCGATATCGTTCCCCGCAAGGACGGAAGCTGGTTGATAGACGGCCAATGTTCTTTCTATGACTTTCTGAGTCATTTCGAAATGGAGGATTTATACCCCGATTATAATTACAACACGTTGAGCGGCCTCATCCTGCAACAACTAGGCCACATTCCCAAGACCGGTGAATCCATGGAATGGAATGACTTCACACTGGAAATAGTCGACATGGACGGAGCCCGGATAGATAAAGTATTAGTAACACTAACCCATAAAAACGAAGAGGACAATTAACATGCTGCAAAGAGATTACATTATGCGGTTGCTTCAACAATTTTTCGAAGCATTGGAAAAGTTGGTAGAAGAAAGAGATAAAAAGGACGGTCCCGAGCTGCAATTGCAACTTCAAAGCATTTATCGTGCCTACTTCAATCATCCTTCCACCTTCTATTATGATCAGGATGCGGAATATATACTGAACGAGATGGGACAGAACTATGGTGGCGAGGAATTGCTCACGCGCATCGACATGTTATCCGAACTGCTCTATCAGGATGCTTTGTTGAAAGAGTCCGAAGAACAAAAATATTTGTTAAGAAAATCGCTATTCCTGTTGAACTATTTAGATACACATAGCGATACCTTCTCATTTGAAAGAAGAGGGAAAATCGGCGAAATAGAGAAGAAAATAGGTGATTAGCTCCTCTTATTGCACTTTTTTTCAAAGAAATCCTGTTTTTTCTTGCAAAATAGTAGATAAATTAAAAAGTATTCCTATATTTGCTTACAGATTGATAACATTAAAATCGGTATATTATGGAGAAAATTGATAGTCTCGACAGACAAATTCTAGAAATTATATCCCAAAATGCCCGCATCCCGTTTAAAGATGTCGCAGCAGAATGTGG
>OJRB01001663.1_pt1 | contig 10397 bp, 9 predicted proteins | sample 1599061 | NCBI WGS metagenome assembly OJRB01 (sample SAMN03922522, study PRJEB24848) | human gut metagenome | isolation source: stool sample | host: Homo sapiens | place: Germany | collected 2010-02 | reverse complement strand
TCTACAATAAATCCCCGGACTTCTGCATAATTTTTCAGACAATAATAAAAATCCCGATAATTCCGGTTTTCCATGGAAGGGACGATCACACAGATGATATTTCCGCTTCCCTTGCGAAGAATCCTGGCCCTTTCATTTATCGTATAGCCCAGTCTGCGCGCTGCTTCTTCCACCGCACGGATTTTTTCGCTGCTGACATTTCCCTTACCGTTTAAAACATTCGACGCTGTTCCCTGTGACACACCGGCAAGCTTTGCAACATCGATGATCGTTGCCATCTTCTCCCCCCTGACATCCTGCTTTTATCGTAACTGCTCATCCGCATATCCGTGCTGCAAAGGCACAGATCTGCTGAACAGTTTCCTTTTATCCATATTGTAACAATCCGCTGTGCAAAAAACAAGAATGACTTCCGGATTTACAAACTGCTCTGCAAATTATATAATAGAGCCATTGCAGCAGCTGCTCCTCCCTGCGCAGCTGCCAAAACATGATTCAGAAAGGATTTTTACCATTGATTACAAAGCTTATTGAAATCGTTTATGCCTTTTTATGGGGTGATCTGTTTACCCTTCCGGTCATGGGAAGCTCTGTGGGCATCTCCCTGATGCTTCTGCTGCTCATCCCGGCCGGAATCTACTTTACCATCCGCACCCGGCTGCTTCCGGTTCGCCTGTTCTCTGACATGATGAAAGCCCTGAAAGAGAAAAAAGAAACGCCGGACAGCCTGTCCTCATTTCAGACGCTCATCATCTCCACTGCCACCCGTGTTGGCATGGGAAATCTGGTAGGCGTCGTAGCTGCAGTTTCCATGGGTGGTGCCGGTGCCGTATTCTGGATGTGGGTGACTGCCCTTCTAGGTGCTTCTACTGCCTTTGTAGAAGCTGCCCTGGCTCAAAAATACAAAGAACCAGACCCTCTTTACGGCGGCTATCACGGAGGACCGGCTTACTACATTCACCATTTTGTCGAAGCAAAAACAGGAAAAACCCTCGGACATTCCCTGACTGCCTCCCTGTTTGCCATCTCCGGCCTGATCTGCTGGTGCGGCATCAGCCAGGTAATCAGCAATTCCGTAAGCTCTGCCTTTGCCAATGCATTCCGGGTTCCGCCCATCGTCACCACGATCCTTCTGGTATTACTGGCTGCAGTCATTGTGCTTCGGAAAAACGCAACCATAAAAGTTCTGGATATTATAGTTCCCATCATGGCGGTTGGTTTTTTCCTGCTTACACTGTTCATTATCCTGGTTAATCTGCCAAAGCTTCCGTCCGTATTCAGCCGTATCTTTTCAGAGGCCTTCGGCATGCGTCAGGCGGTATCCGGCGGTTTCGGAGCTGTTCTTATGAACGGGGTCAAGCGCGGCCTGTTTTCCAATGAAGCCGGTTCCGGCTCCGCTCCCTGCGCGGCTGCCGCTGCCCAGAGCAAAGATCCGGTCCGTACCGGTCTGACCCAGTCGCTTGGTGTTCTGATTGACACCATTGTAATCTGCAGCTGTACTGCCATGATCATGCTGCTGGTTCCGGAAGAGCTGACAAGCGGCCTTACCGGCATGGATCTCTTGCAGACTGCCATGCAGTACCACCTGGGATATGCCGGTGTCATTTTTATTGCAGTAACCCTGGCTTTGTTCAGCTTCTCCACCTTCATTGGCATTCTCTTCTACGCCCGTTCCAACGTGGCATACCTCTTGGGAAACTGCTGGTGTTACCAGACTGCCTACAAGGTGCTGGCTCTTATCATGCTGTTTATCGGTGGTCTTGAGCAATACACGGTTGTCTGGGATCTGGGTGATGTCGGGATCGGACTTATGACACTGTTTAATATCGCGGTGCTGTATCCGATGTCAAAGGAAGCACTGGAACTATTAAAGCAGTACGAAGAAAACAAAAATCTGTAAGTATGAAAACAAAGGCTCTGTACTCCCTTTCGGAAAGTACAGAGCCTTTGTTGTTTACAACACACCCACAATCCTCAGGGAACACCAGACCAGAAGCAGTGCCATAACTCCATTCATCAGCCTGTAATGACTGCTGTAGCCGCGTTTCAGCACATTCCCGGCAAATGCCCAGATCAGATTTCCAAGCGCTCCCAGAATCATCAGATACACCGCAAATGCAAACAGCATGGGAACTCTGGTTTCATAAGGCAGAATGTACGCAGAAAACATGGTGAGTCCGTAGATGATGATCTTGACATTGATCATCTGAAGGAAAAATCCCATTTTCCAGGTAGGCATCTTCTCTTGTACCTGATCCGATGGAGGAAGCCTGCGCCAGGTCTGCCAGGCCAGATACAGGATATAAGCGGCGCCCAGATATTTCATGACTGGCTGAATTCCGGGAATAATGCTTCCAAGCGTACTGCAAAACAAGCCTGAAAGGCACATCAGCGTCAGGGAACCGCTCCAGATTCCGATCATAAAACGCAGATTTCCGCGCACGCCATATTTACTGGCATTGGAAAGCAGCAGGATGTTATTGGGTCCCGGCGACCATACGGTAAGAATGGCCGAAAGGGTCATTTCTATAAAAACAGATAGAGACATGGCATCGCTCCTTTAAAATTTTTCTCTGGCAATCCACTCCCGCAGCCTTTCCGCCACGCGCTTTACCAGCCCATGGTCTTTCCCATTCGCATTCACACCAATCACCACCGGACCTTTTTGCACAATAGCCGGGAACTGGAAATCGCACTGGGTCTGATCTCCTGCATGGTTGACCAGAATGTGGCGTTCATGACAGAGCTGTACAATGTGGTCGTTTACCGCCGGATCATCGGTGGCTGCAATGACGAGGAAGAACTGGTTCAATTCCTTCAGATCCTGCTCGCAAAACGCGTGACGCTTCCAAACTAGACGCCCCGCTTCCGCAAGTTTCCGCACCAGAATTGTTCTGCATTCCCAAGGAGATTTTTCACCTGCGGCGCATTTGTCTGGCTGTGCATACTGCTCCAGCACAGAATCCCCTACAGCCGTAAAGCTTTTCAGCTCCGCAGCATGGTTCACCTGCACTCCGCTGCCTGCCTCCGGCGCCACCACCGTCACCTTCGCGCCAAATTCCACCAGTACCGTGGCGCGCCGGGCCGCAATGGCTCCGGCACCCACGATCAGCACCTTTTTATCTTTCAGATCTATAAACAACGGAAAGTTCAAAGCATTTCCTCCACATCCGCCTGGATCACCGCCGCGATTCCTTCCGCCGTGTACTCCACTGCGTCCGCGTATACAGGAAGTCCAAGCTTCTCCATAGTCTTTGTAGTGGACGGACCTATGGAAATGAGCTTTGCCGTCAGATGCTGCCGCTGCTCCGGCTCCAGCATGGCAGCGAGGGCCTGGGCGGCAGAACTGCTGGCCACGGTCACATAGTCCACTTCCTGGATTGCGCGGTTCAATTCTTCCTGACGGCGCAGGTCTGTCCAGGTCTCATACAGTCCAATATCATCATAGGCGATTCCGGCTTCTGCCAGTGCCTCCGTCAAAACCCGGGATCCGTTTTCCGCCCGGAACAATGCCACCTTCTCCCCCTGTTGCAGGGTTGGAATCCATTCAGCCGCCAGATCAGCCCCGGAAAACTGCTCCGGCACAAAGTCACTCTGGAAGCCATGCTGCAAAAGCGCATCGGCCGTCTTTCGGCCAATCACGGCAAACTTGACCCGCATCAGCTTCCGCAGATCTACGCCCTGCTCCCGAAGCAGGGTAAAAAACAGCTCCACACCATTTCCGCTGGTAAACACGATCCACTGGTAGCTGCCAAGCTGTTTTAACGCTTCCGTGATCCGCTCATTCCAGAGCGGACGCACCTCAATCAGGCTTAAGGCCACCAGCTCTGCCCCCAGTGGATGGAAGGCCTCTTCCATCTCCCGAACAAAAGCTCTGGTTCCCGTTGCCAGCACCCGCTTTCCAGACAGTATGCCCCGGCCAAACCAGGACAGAGTATCCTTTAACCCAACCACCGGACCGACTACGGAGATAGCCGGGGTTTTCAGTCCGGCTTTCTCTGCCGCTTCCGCGATGTGCTCCAGATCTGCCTTCACACTTCTTTGGGCCGCTGTGGTTCCCCGCTCCAGCACCGCTGCCGGAGTCTTCGGATCTTTTCCATTTGCGATCAGGTTTGCGGCAATCTTATCCAGGTTCTTCAGTCCCATCAGAAAAACCAGCGTTCCCTCTTCCTTTGCAAGGGTCTGGTAATCCAGCGCAGAACTCGTCTTATTGCCATCCTCATGGCCGGTGATCACATGGAAGGAGGAGGCCAGTCCCCGGTGAGTCACCGGAATTCCTGCATAAGCAGGAACACTGTAGGATGAGGAAACTCCCGGCACAATCTCAAAGGGAATATCCATTTTGGATAATTCCAACGCTTCCTCACCGCCCCGCCCGAAGATAAATGGATCACCGCCCTTTAAGCGCACCACAGAATGGCCTTCCAGCGCCTTCTCCACCAGCAGGGCTGAAATTTCCTCCTGCTTCATATGATGGCTTCCGGAGCGTTTCCCCGCATAGATCAGCTCCGCATCCAGCCGGGCCTCATTCAGGATCGAGCCGGAAATCAGGTTGTCATATACGATCACATCTGCCTTCCGCACGCAGTCCAGCCCCTTTTCCGTAAAGAGACGGGCATCTCCCGGCCCTGCGCCCACCAGATAGACCGGTTTACAACGCACCAGAACAGCCAGGTCGTGAGCCAGCCTCTTTGCGGCTGTAAGCAGTGTACTTCGCACAGATTCCGATACATCATCCAGCGCCATCTCACTGTTCCGGTATTCCGGATGCACACCGTCCCTCGCGTACATCACATGCATGGAAAGCTTGCTCCCCTCTGCATCCAGTCGACAGTGTGCTCCGCAGGGCGCGTTGCATCCGCCGCCCAAAATAGTCAGAAATTCCCGCTCCGCAGTCAATTCCGCCTCAGTCTCCACGGAATGAATGGCCTTCATGACTTCTCCCAGTTCTCCCTGACGAATCTCTACCGCCAGAATGCCCTGCCCGGCCGCCGGAACAAACTGTTCCATCGGCAGATGCTCAAAGTGCAGGGAACCATCCGCCCCTGTCCCGCACTGCCCGCCAGACAGCTCCGAACCTGCCCCTGCTGCCAGATTTTCTCCACAAATTCCCAGCCGCTTCAGTCCCGCCGCCGCCAGCAGAATCCCGTCATACTGCCCGCTCTTTAACTTCTCAATCCGGGTCTGTACATTGCCCCGGAGAAGCTTTACCTTCACCTGGGGATTCATCTGCCGGATCTGGATCTGGCGGCGCAGGGAGCTGGTACCAATGATGCTTCCCGGTGCCATGTTTCTGACCGGAGTTCCATCCGTGGTCACCAGCACATCGGAAGCGTCCTCGCGGGAGAGAACTGCCCCCAGGGCCAGCCCCTTCGGAAATTCCATCGGCATATCCTTGGCACTGTGAACAGCCAGGTCAATCTCCTCCCGGAGAAGCGCCTCCTCCAATTCCTTCGTAAATACTCCTTTTCCTCCAAAGCTGGTCAGGGAACGGTCCAGAATCTGATCGCCTTTTGTGCTCATAGGCACAATTTCGACTTCTAAAAATGGAAAATGTGCCAGAATTTCTTCCCGCACAATTTCTGTCTGAACCATTGCCAGCCGGCTTTTTCTTGTACCGATCCGCAATGTGTTATTATTCATTTATACTTCCTCATTTAATAATCCAAGTTTCTCCATGGCATACCAGATGCCATCCTGCTCCACGGTTTTGGTCAGGAAGCTGGCATACGGCTCCAGCTCAGGGCTGTGTCTGCCCATGAGTACCGCATTCGGCACATGCTCAAACATGGCAATGTCATTGGTGCTGTCACCAAAAACATAGGCATCCTCCAGAGTCAGGCCGTAGTTCTCCAGTACCACATCAATGGCCGTGGCCTTGGTAAATCCTTCCGGAACACACTCATAAAAGCCCTCGCCCCGGTCAATCACCGCAATATCCAGATCCAGATTCCGAAACAGTCCTGTGCGGTCACTCTGCTCATCCGTCAGAAGGCAAAACTTGTTGACCTCGCCACATACTGCTTCCGGCTCCAGCCATTCAATGGTATTCCCGAAGTTTTTTCGCAGCTGCTGCCCAAAGGGCATACGTCCAAATTGGCTGCAGTAATAGCAGACCCCCGGGCCTTCCAGGAAAATATCCGCATCGGAGTCCACCGCAAGCCGGGCAATCCGCTGTACCTGTTTTACCGGCATCAGCCGGTTTAAAATCGTTTTGCCCTCAGACTCCACGTAGGTTCCACATCCGCAAAGCCAGCCATCTACCTCGGCAATATTGCGGACCTGATCAATTTCTCCATAAGAGCGTCCGGTATTGATATATACCAGATGCCCCAGAGAGCGCGCAATGGAAATTGCTTTCTTTGCGCTCTCCGGAACCGTCTTTGTCACCTCGCTCAGCAGGGTGCCGTCGATATCAAAAAACAATGCCTTTCTCTTACTCACGCTTCGTCTCCACGGAAGACAATGGTACCGGTCTTCTCGTCCATGCTGTCCACAATCGCCAGGGACTCCAGACGGATTCCCTTGGAACGGATGATGTCTCCGCCTACCTGGAAGCCCTTCTCAATGACAATACCAGCGCCCACCAGCTCTGCTCCGGATTCCTCAACTACAGCGGCCAGTCCCTCCAGCGCCTTTCCGTTTGCCAGGAAATCATCAATTAAAAGAACCTTATCACCCTTTCCAAGAAACTCTTTGGACACGATAATGTCATAGACACGTCCATGGGTATAGGATTCTACCTTGCTGGTATAAACATCGCCTGCAATGTTCTTGGTCTGGGTTTTCTTTGCAAATACAACCGGCACATGGAACTGCTGGGCTACCACGCAGGCAATGCCGATTCCGGATGCCTCAATCGTAAGGATCTTGTTGATCTCACAGTCCGCGAATCTGCGCTTAAACTCCTTGCCGATCTCTACAAAAAGATCGGTATCCATCTGGTGATTCAAAAAACTGTCCACCTTTAAAACGTTTCCTGCCTTGATCTTGCCATCTTTACGAATTCTGTCTTTTAAGAGCTGCATCTGGATATCCCCCTTGTATATTCTGGTATTTTGTGTTTGGATTCTGTGTTTATTTCACAACAGCATTGCTGCCGATGAATTCTACTACTTTGTAAATCAGCGCAGTCTGGTCTACCATATCCTCGCCGTAAGTATCCTGGAGAGTCTTTAAGTCTGTGCCATAATTCTCCGCAAGACTTTCGCGATCTGCATCCTCTACGGTAAGTCCCTCTTTTTCTGCTACCGCATCAATCAGAAGCTGCTGTTTGATCGCGTTTTCTGCTGCCGTATGTAAGGTTTCCTTGAACTCATCCTCGGTCTGGCCAATCATCTCTGCATAGCTCTCCATGGTGAAGCCATAGGAAGAGAACATATTCTCATAGTAGGTAAGCTGATTGTTGTACTGCTGCTCAACCGCTGCTTCATTTAAGCTGTACTCAGAGTTGTCTACCGCTGCTGCAAATGCGTCATCCTCAACCTGCTGTGCCGCACTCTGCTCCTTCTCTTCCTGAAGGGCAGCCATGGTATCTGCCTTGAACTCATCTACTGTGGAAAAATCTGAAACGCGCTGCACGAAGGCGTCATCCAGAATAGCGTTTTTCTTTTCTTCGATTTTGTTTACCGTAACATCAAATACAACTGCCTGTCCGGCCAGATCCGCATTGCCGTAGTCTTCCGGGAAAGTCAGGTTTAAGCTGCGCTCCTCTCCTACATTTGCGCCAATCAGTCCATCCTCAAAGCCATCAATGAACGCGTCAGAACCAAGCTCGAGATCATATCCCTCTGCCGTTCCGCCGTCAAAGGCTACGCCGTCCTTCATTCCGACATAATCAATGTTAACGGTGTCACCGTTCTGCGCCGGACGGTCTGTAATCTCCGTGATCTCCGGATTCGCCTGCAGAATACTTGCGATCCGCTGGTCGAGTTCCGCATCTGTCACGGTGGTATCTTCCTTTGTTACTTCAATTCCCTTATACTGGCCAAGTTTCGTCACTTCGCCTTTATCGGTGATCTCAGCTTCTGTTGTCTCAGCCGCTGTGGTCGTCTCAGTTGTATCAGACTTTTTTCCACATCCTGCAGCCAGCATCACTACTGCCGCGCAGCAAAGAATCAGTCTCACATTTTTTTTCATAAATGTCTTCCTCATTTTGTCTTTCTCATTATTTTCTACAGTTATAGCATATTGCCGCTGTTAAAAAAAGCATTTCCGCGTAATTTCATAAAATTTTATGAATCATTCCATTATTTGTAAAAAGCGCAGAAGGCTTTGTATGTATTGTATACATCCAGCTTGGAAGAAAGCTCAAATGGCGCATGCATGGAAAGGATCGGCACACCAAGATCTACCACATCGATGTTTAAATGAGCCACATATTTGGCAATGGTTCCGCCGCCGCCCTGGTCAACCGCGCCAAGCTCGCCGGCCTGCCAGTACACACCTTCCGCTTCCATGATACCGATGACCTTCGCCATGGTCTCCGCGCTGGCATCGTTCGATGCGGACTTGCCCCGGGCACCGGTATATTTGGTCAGCACACAGCCCTTGTTGATGTAACAGGAGTTATTCGCCTCAAATACATCTGCAAAGGTCGGGTCGTAAGCCGCGTTTACATCGGAAGACAGGCACAGGGCATGCTCACACAGATCCTTTGCATCTGCTTCCTGCATCTGGGCCAGGCGTTCCAGATAGTGCTTTAAGAAATCGGAATTCATGCCGGTGTTACCCTCGGAACCAATCTCTTCTTTATCCACCAGAGCTGTAACCGTGGTGTACTCCGGTGTCTTTGCCTGCATTTCTGCCATCATGGCAGTGTAGGCACAAATACGGTCGTCCTGTCCGTAGGCACCGATCATGCTGCGGTCCAGGCCAACATCCACAGCCTTGTGGGCCGGAACCATCTCGATCTCAGCACGATAGAAGTCAGCCTCCGTAATGCCATATTTCTCATTTAAAAGCTTTAACGCCATCAGCTTTACCGGCTCCTTCACGCTGTCATCCACAAACGGAACAGAACCGATGATGACATTGAGTTCCTCGCCCTTTAAGCCTTCGCTTAACTTTCTCTCGTTCTGCTTTGCAGCCAGATGCGGAAGCAGGTCGCTGACACAGAATACCGGATCACCCTCCTGCTCACCAATGGAAATCTTCACAGTCTCACCATTTTTCTTAATCACAACGCCGTGCATGGCAAGGGGCGTGGTGCCCCACTGGTACTTGCGGATACCGCCATAATAGTGGGTCTTAAAGTATGCCATGTCACTTTTCTCATAAACCGGATTCGGCTTTAAATCCAGGCGAGGGGAGTCAATGTGGGCACCGTTGATGCGTACCCCCTCCTTCACCGGTCTCTGGCCAAAGGTGGTCATGATGACAGCCTTTTTGCGGTTGATAAAGTATACCTTATCCCCCGGCTGATACTCTTTCGCAAAGTCGATGGCGGTGTAGCCTGCTGCCTCCAGGCGCTTCACAGCAGCCTCCACGCACTCACGCTCTGTCTTTCCTTCATTCAAAAATGCCTTGTATCCTTCGCAGAAAGCCGTTGCTTCATCCACCTGCTGCGGTGCCTCTTTCCCGATGTGCGGGAAATGGAACGTCAGCTGTTCCTCCAAAAGCTTCCCTGCGGATTTTTCTTTCTCACTCATAATTCATTCTCCTTTTGCGGCCTGGTACCTGCTCAGGCCAGACCGCCCTTTTTCTATCGTATCCGGCCCTGCTCCATCAGGAAACGATTCCGTTTTCATCGGCATTCAGTACCAGGGTAAAGGGGCCGTCATTTAACAGTTCCACCTTCATGTCAGCGCCAAAGCTTCCGTGCTCCACCTTGGGAACGTACTGACGGCAGCGCTCTACGAAGTATTCATAAAGCCGGTTTGCCTTATCCGGCGCGCCTGCCTTCACAAAGCTTGGACGGTTGCCCTTGTGGCAGTCAGCATACAGGGTGAACTGGCTCACCACCAGAAGCTCCCCGCCAACGTCCGTCAGGGAAAGGTTGGTTTTTCCGTTCTCATCCGCAAAGATCCGCAGCTTGCAGATCTTGTCAGCCATCTTATCTGCCACAGACTCATTATCCTCGTCCGAAACGCCAAGCAGAATCAGGAATCCATTTCCAATGGCTCCTATGACCTCGCCGTCTACTTTGACACTGGCCTGTGTCACTCTCTGTAAAACTACACGCATGGTTGTATCTCCTGTAACTCTCTTATTCTACCGAAGCACCAGCTTCAGATATTCAAACAGCGACTCCGTTGCCTCTTCCCGGTAAACGATTTCCCGGGCCAGAACCGGCCGGTCCGTGATGATGCCATCCACCCCAAGAAGAGTCAGACGCTCCAGTTCGCTTTTAGTATTCACCGTCCAGGCATCTGTCTCTTATACACATCTCCGAGCCC
>OJRB01001660.1_pt1 | contig 10427 bp, 9 predicted proteins | sample 1599061 | NCBI WGS metagenome assembly OJRB01 (sample SAMN03922522, study PRJEB24848) | human gut metagenome | isolation source: stool sample | host: Homo sapiens | place: Germany | collected 2010-02 | reverse complement strand
CATCTATTTTGCATGATCTGCCCGCCCCGCGGACAACACCGATTGTATTTTTCATTATAATTTGAAACTTCTTCCCTGAAAAGTCCCATTTGTCCTTTTTTGAAAACGCCTCTTACGATAGAATGTCCGTGTTGAGAAACGTTACAAAAAAACTTACACAAAGGAGTAACCCCATGGACAAGTACATGTATCCTTCCCTCAAGGCCCGCATTCAGGCGGAGTACAAGATCTACCTGCTGGCATTCGTCTTTATCGCCATCGCAGACAAGATCGGCCAGATCAAAATCCCCTTCGGTCTCGGCACCTTTATTCTCTTCCCTATTTTCTATTCCCTGATCCTTGGCATTCTCTCCGGCCCGCAGGTCGCAAAGATTGTAAAGTCCAAAGAAGTCAAAGCAGCATCCAAACTGGTTATCGTTGCTATCTGTCCCTTCATCGCAAAGCTCGGTATTAACGCAGGCGCAAGCATTGAGACCGTCATTTCCGCTGGTCCGGCCCTGCTGTTACAGGAATTCGGAAATCTGGGCACCATCTTTTTAGCAATGCCGCTGGCTCTGATGCTTGGCTTAAAGCGCGAGGCCATCGGCGCTACCCACTCCATCAACCGTGAGACCAACCTGGCCCTCATCACCGATATGTACGGACCAGATTCACCGGAGACCCGCGGCAGCCTTTCCATCTATGTGGTAGGCGGCATGATCGGCACCATTTACTTCGGCTTCATGGTTTCCATTATCGCTTCCTTAAACATTTTCCATCCCTATGCCCTGGGCATGTCCTCCGGTGTGGGCGCCGGCATCATGATGGCCAGCGCAACTGCTGTCCTCACCGAGATCTATCCGGCTATGGCAGATCAGATTTCCGCACTGGCCAGCGCCAGCGAGACCATCTCCGGCATCGATGGCATCTACATGGCGATCTTTATCGGCATCCCGCTGTGCAACTGGCTGTACGCAAAGCTGGAGCCGGTCCTTGGCCGCAGAAGCAACAAGAACGCAAGCAAAACCAACGCATAATATCTGGAGGAACAAATCAGTATGAGATACATTGAATGGGCATTTTTATTTCTGTTATCCGGCCTTGGCATTGCCCTGGCAAACTTTGTCGGCTTCCACGTAGCCTTCACCGACTCCCTTCCGGGTGTCTGCATCCTGCTTGTCATTGCCATTGCAGGCGTTGCAGTCAGCAAAGTCGTTCCGTTAAAGCTTCCGATTGTTGCTTACGTTTCCATCCTGGGACTGTTAGCTGCTTCCCCGATTTCTCCGTGCCGTGAGTTTGTCATTGCTTCTGCCGGAAAGATTAACTTCACCGCTCCGCTCACCATGGTAGGCGCTTACGCAGGAATCTCCATCAGCGACCAGATCCACACCTTCGTAAAACAGGGCTGGAAGATGATCCTGATCGGCATCTTTGTCATGACCGGAACCTTTGTGTTCTCCGCAATCATTGCTCAGATCGGACTGACACTCACCGGAGCTATCTAGGAGGGCTTTTATGGCTGATTTACGCATTACCCATGTGTCCGTTCTTTTGGAGGACGGAACCATTTTAAAAGACCAGAATGTGGATGTAACCGGCGGACGCTTCTCCCGCATCGCACCGGCCGGGGAAGATTCTTCTGCGAGCGCAGCCTGTGCCGCTGCCAGTCTGGCGACCGGAACATCTGTCCAGAACGGCGCAGACACTGTTCCTGATCAGACTCTGGACGGCCGCGGCAAGCTTCTCATGCCGGGTCTGGCCGACTGCCACATGCACACCGGCCAGCAGCTGTTAAAGGGCCGCGTCCTGGACGAGCTCCCCATGATCTGGACCCGGATCATGCTTCCCTTTGAAAGCACCCTGACACCGGAAAACATGCGTCTCAGCGCAGAGCTGGCCGCCCTGGAGATGATCCGCTCCGGCACCACCGCATTCATCGATGCCGGAAGCTACCATATGAAAGAGGCCGTAAAGGTCTACCGCAAATCCGGTCTGTGCGGCGTCCTCTCCCTCTCCACCATGGATGAAAAGGGACTCCCCGCTTCCATTGCCACCACAACAGAGGAGGCCGTAAGCCTGGCCGATGACTTTTACGAATTCTGCAAGGAGGATTCAAGACTGAAACCAGCCTACGCCCTGCGTTCCCTCATCTCCTGTTCCGAAGACCTGATCCGTCAGACCTCCGAGCACGCAAATGAGCGGCAAGCGCTCTTGCAGGCTCACATGAATGAATATGCAGGCGAAGTCAATTTCCACCTGCAGCGTTTCCAACTGCGTCCCTACGAGTACCTGGATTCCCTCGGTGTCTTAAGTGACCGCTTCATCGGCGCCCACAGCATCATCCTCTCTGAGCACGAAAAGGCTTTGCTGCGTGACCGGGATGTGAAGGTCTGCCACTGCCCCTTCAGCAACTGCGGCAAGGGCATTCCGGATACCCCATCCCTCTTAGAGCAGGGCATCTGCGTGGGGCTTGGCACCGACGGCGCGGCCCACGGCGGCTTAAGCCTCTGGAATGAGATGAAGATTTTCCGCTCCGTCATGAACGCAAAACACGGCGTGGCCCAGGGCAATCCGTCCATCATGCCGGCAAAGCAGATCCTCTCCATGGCCACAAGAGACGGCTACCGCCTGATGAAAGAAGACGGCGGCGTCATCGCAGCCGGAAAGAAAGCTGACTTCATCACCATAAATTTACGCCAGCCACATCTATATCCTACTGGAAATCTGGTGAATACGCTGTTAGAATGTGTAACAGCGGCAGATGTCTGCGATGCAGCCGTAGACGGACAGCTTCTGATGAAGAACCGCGAGGTCCTGACTCTGGACGAGGAGCGCATTCTGGCTGACGCAGAACGTTATATGAATACTCTGTAAAAAATTCAACGCAGCTATCCTGCTCCGAAACCGGATGGGATAGCTGCGATTTTATCAAAAGAAAGGTAATTTTCACTATGATCATGACTTCCCTGATTCTGATGATCCTGTTAAACATCATTGTGGGTGCCTGCGTAGGGCTGACCGGCATTGCCGGTTTCCTGCTTCCCATGTTTTACACCGGTTTTCTAAACATGCCCTCCACTGAAGCACTGGCTTTAAGCTTCTCCGCCTTTCTGGTATCCGGCATCATCGGTTCCATCAATTTTTACCGGGCAGGAAACCTGGAAATACGCCCCGCCCTGATACTCTCCCTGGGAAGCCTGATCGGTGCCATCTTCGGCGTAAAGATCAACCTGCTGATCCCGGAATCCACCATCAAGGTAATCTTATACCTGGTAGTGCTCTTCTCCGGCATCTCCATCCTGCTGCGAAAGGATGCCCCGGCCGGGGACAAGAGCCGCAGGCTGGTCAAAGCTGATACCAGAAAAAATCTGCTCTACGTGGTACTTGGCATCGTGACCGGTGCCATCTGCGCCGCCTCCGGAGCCGGCGGCCCGGTCCTCGTCATGCCCCTTTTAACCGTAATCGGCTTTCCGGTCCACACCGCAGTCGGCGTAGCCCTCTTCGATTCCATCGCCATTGCCCTTGTGGCAGCTTCCGGCTATCTGGTCCATGCGGCAGGAAGTAAAGAAATGTGGATGCTGCTCCCCATCCTTCTGATTGGCCACGCCATCGGTGTCTTCTTCGGCAGCCGCAACGCCACCCGCATCAACCAGAAGCTGTTAAAACGGATTGTGGCCGTTGCCTCCATCCTAATCGCACTCATGAAGCTGCTCCTGTAAATGCAAAAATATTGATATGTAATCACTAAAAGGTCCGGAAGAGAATGAGACCGCATGTTTTTTCTTACCGTAGCAAAACTAATAACGCAGAAGTTCCGGACTCCTCATGCAGAATAAGCAGACACATTGGAATTTTCTTCATGAGCGAGCATAGCGTCAGACCGGAGACCCTTGTTTGAGCACGCATCGCGTGCGAGTTTGGGTCGCAGGTTTGACAATAAGCGGCGCAGCGAATGAAGTACAAAATTCCACCGTGTCTGCGGTTCTGTATGAGGAGTCCGGAACTTCGGACCTTTATTCGGTTTTGTGTGTCAAATTTTCTAGCCCTGAATAAATCTGCTTAAGAACTCCTTGGTCTTTGCTTTCTGCGGATTGCCGAAGATATCTGCCGGCTTTCCTTCCTCCTCAATGACTCCGTCTGCCATGAATACCACATGGTTGGAGACATCGCGGGCAAAGGCCATCTCATGAGTTACGATGATCATGGTGATGCCTTCCTTTGCAAGGGTACGCATAACGGCCAGTACCTCGCCTACCATCTGGGGATCCAGCGCGGATGTCGGCTCATCGAACAGCAGCACTTCCGGCTCCATAGCCAGAGCACGGGCGATGGCCACACGCTGCTTCTGTCCGCCGGAGATCTGCTTCGGCTTTGCGTTGATGTACGGTGCCATGCCTACCTTTTCCAGATACTTCATGGCATTCTGTTTTGCTTCCTCTTTGGAACGCTTTAACACCTTGGTCTGGCCGATCATGCAGTTTTCCAGAACGGTCAGGTTGTTAAACAGGTTAAAGCTCTGGAACACCATGCCTACCTTGGAACGGTATGCCGGGACATTGACACCCTTGTCGGTGATGTCCTTCTCATGATAGAGGATCTCTCCGGTGGTCGGAGTCTCCAGCATGTTGATACAGCGCAGCAGCGTAGACTTACCAGAACCGGACGCGCCAATGATACAGGTTACGTCTCCGGTATCTACCGTAAAGTCAATGTCACGCAGGACAACATGCTTGCCGAAGGATTTGCTTAAATGACGAATTTCCAGTACATGATTCTCTGCCATTGTTAGTCTTCCTCCTTCTTTTTCTCTTCATAACGGTACATGCCGCTGGTGTGGGCCAGGGTGTCCGTGGTTGCCAGATCATAGTTGTCAGAACCGTCCATGCGGTTCTCCAGCCACCGCAGGATGCGGGAGCAGGTAAAGGTCATGATGAAGTACACGATCATGGTGATGGTGTAGGTCTCAAAGTTCATGTACAGGGCACCTGCTGCGGATTTGGTCTTGTAAAGCAGCTCTGCCACACCGATCACGGAAAGCACGCAGCTGTCCTTGATGTTGATGATCAGGTTGTTGCCGATCTGCGGCATGATGTTTCTCAGGGCCTGGGGCAGAATGACATAAAGCATGGTCTGTACATGGGTCATGCCAATGGCCTTTGCGCCCTCAGTCTGGCCCGGATCAATGGAAAGGATACCGCCGCGGACTGTCTCAGCCATGTAGGCACCGGTGTTGATGGACAGGATAAAATATGCGGCCTGCCACATGCTTAAGTTTAAGCCTAAAAGCGGAAGCATACCGTAGTAAATAAACATGGCCTGCGCCATCATCGGGGTACCGCGGAAAAATTCCACGTAGGCATTCATGATGAGCTTGATCACCCATAAAACTGCCTTCTTAATCGGATTGTCTTTTGCTTCAACCGGAATGGTCTGCACGATACCCACTGCGAAACCGATGATGCATCCCACAATGGTACCCACCAGCGCAATGCGGATGCTGACTCCTGCACCCTGCAGCATAGACATTCCGTATCTCTGGAATACGACCATCACACGGCCGAAAAAGTCTGTTGGCATAATACTTCTCCTCTGAAATTTAAAACTGTAGATTAAGGGCGCGCCTGACGGTGCGCCCACATGGAATCTGAATTAGTTAGCCAGCGGCTGAACAGAAATAGCCTCGTCCATCATAGCAGAAAAATCATCTTTGGTCATCTTGGTGAGGACGCTGTCGATGGCTTCTTTTAACTCGGTGTTGCCCTTCTTCATGGAGATACCGATGTTGATATCCTCATCGCTTACCTGGAAGTCGTCATCACCGCCGCCAAACTCAAGCATCTTGAAGTTCGGGTAAGCAACTAAAGCGCCTTTACCGGTCGGCTGGTCGGTTACAACCAGGTCACACTTGTCTGCGTTTAAGGACATCAGCATATCCGGTGCGCTCGCGGTTGCAGCCAGGATGTTTGCGTCCGGAATCTGCGGCAGGCAGTTCTGATACCAGATGGTGCTCTGCTGGGAAGTACAGGTTGCGCCGGCCAGATCTGCAACGCTCTTTGCGTCTGCATACTTGCCGTCCTGTTTTACCAGGGTAACGATGGTTGCGTAGTAGTACGGCTCAGAGAAATCGACTGCCTGAAGACGCTCCTCGGTGATGGACTGTCCTGCGATAACACAGTCAACCTGACCAGACTGGATAGCCGGGATCAGGGAATCCCAGTCAAGACGTACGATCTGCAGATCATAGCCTAACTCGTCACAGATTTTCTTTGCCATCATAACATCGTAGCCGTAAGCGTATTCGTTGCTGTCTGCGATCGGAACCGCGCCGTTGGAATCATCCGGCTGGGTCCAGTTGTACGGTGCGTATGCGCACTCCATAGCTACCTTTAATACTTTCTTCTCGCCGTCCTTTGCAGCCTCGGTCTCGCCTGCTGCAGTGGTCTCTGCTGCATCTGCCGCGCTCTCTGCTGCGGTGGTATCTGCTGCTGCGGTGGTCTCAGCCTTGCTGCCGCCGCATGCGGTCATGGATGCTGCCATCAGGGCTGCCATAGCGGCTGCCATCAGTTTCTTTGCGTTCTTTTTCATAATGTTTCCTCCTCGCGCATGAAAAAAGTAAAGAAGCCCCTTGGTTGAAGGCTCCTTTGCTTTCTTTTTCACGCATATTCTTGTTTTATAAGCTTTTTTAATCATACAACCCGTCTGTGGCTTTGTCAATTGCTTATTTTCTTAACTTCCCCATTCCTGCTCAGTTTCCCGGCCCCGGTGTCTGGGATACTCCGGGTGAACTGCTCACTCCAGAGCCTGATGCTCCCCCGGGACCGCCCGGACTGCTCTGGGTTCCGTTGGAGCCGGAACCCGGACCGCCCGATGAGGAACTGCCAGAGGACGCATTCTGTCCGGAACTGTTCTGCCCCGGATAAGCCTGGGCAGAGCCTGGGGACTGTGCGGATGTCGGCTGGGAAGCCGGCTGCGCTGCCGTTGTCGGCTGCGGCTGAGCGGCCGTTGTCGGCTGCGGCTTTGTCTCCGATTCTGTCTGGGCCGACTGGGTCTGCTGAGGCTTCGTCTCGGATGCTGCGCCGCCATTCTGGGCCGTGGTGCTGGTCGTGCCGCTCCCCGAGCCATCCAGATGATAGCAGAGTACCGGCATGCCCGCAGAAATATTCTCATAAATCGTCTTGGCTACCGCCGGCGGCAGATTGATACAGCCATGGGAACCATTTGTCTTGTAAATCTTGCCGCCAAAGCTGGACCGCCAGTAAGCATCGTGCATGCCAATACCGCCGTTAAACGGCATCCAGTAAGACACCGGTGTCGCGTAATTCTCGCCCTTTAAGGTCGCATTGCGCTGCTTGTAAGTCAGCGGATATACACCGGCCGGAGTGCTCCAGCCCCTGGACTCATTGCCGGACACAAAGTCCGACTCCACCACAAGTTTTCCTTCCTTATAGAAGAACATGTGCTGGGCCGTCAGGTTGATCTCCGCGTACGTATTGCCATAGTCATTTCCATCATGGGAGGCCGCCGTCTGGCTGTAGACCGGCTCCCGCTCCTGGCTCTCACAGGAAAGGAGAATCTGTTTTAAGGCCGCGGTTTCCTCACTCTGGTTAATTTTCCAGCCGTACACACTTTTGCTGATGGTAACGGTCTGCCCGTAAGAGGTTTTCAGGGTCTTTGGCTTGTAAGCTGTATTGTAGGTCTGAGCCAGCCAGGACACATACTCGCCAATCTTTGACTCATCCAGAGACACGCCGCCCTGCCCGTCGCTCACCAGCCAGGTATGGATTTTTTCGCCATCCAGTACCTCGTTTTTGCTGCCAAAGCGGTAGGTGACTGTGGTATGTACATACTGGTTCCATGCTGCGAGTTCTGCATTCAGTGCCTCATTGTCTGCTGTAATCTGGGGTTTTTCGTATACATCCGCCTCTTCCAGAGAAAGAGTTTCCTGGAAATTTAAAATTGCGTCTTTGACCGCGTCAGAAAGAAGCTGCGGATCCGGCTTCGCACCCGGATTCTCCGGCACAATCTCATATCCCGTTCCGGATATATAATCCGATATGTACGCATCCTCCGGTGCCGCAGCCTGCTCTGGTTTTAAACAGTTAAGCCCTGATACCGCGTCAGAAAGCTTTGTCTCATCAAAGGCCGCCATGGTATCAATGGTATAGTCCACATACCGGCCAACGTGAAATCCCCAGGCAAGAGTACTCTGGTTTTTCAGGATCTGCTCCAGCGTCCCGTCAAATTCCGGGTGAAGGCCAATTTCACTTCCACAGATCACTTCATCCGCACCGCCCCGCTCCTGAAGTGTCAGGGTATAGCCACTGGTCCCATCCGTAATCTTCGTTTTGGTTTCTTCCGGGGTCAGTCCAGACACATCCAGACCATTGATGGTGGTATTAGGGAAATAGACCCGTTTGTATTTCTGGCCCATTCCCACATAGACAGCGCCGGCAGCAACTGCCGCAGTCAGGACTGCTCCCCCAACTGCTACGGCAATTTTTCTGCCGGCTCTTTTCCGTTCCTGTCCCTGATTTTCAGAATCCTGTGCCGCGTGATTCGGTGCGGCCTGATTCTGCGTGTTCTCATTCAGCCCGCTCTGACGATTCTTTTCCTCATTCTCCTTCCGTTTTTGCCTGTTCCATTTGCCACGGCTGCGCCCATGACCAGCCCGCTGATTTTCTGTTTCCATAAATATCTTTCATTCCTTCTATATATTGTCCTTGTTAGTTATAGCAGATGACCGGAATCCCAGTGTATACCAGGTCATAGAGTGCCGCTGCCTTATCCGGCGGCAGGTTCACGCAGCCGTGGCTGCCGCTGTTCTGGTAAATGGTTCCGCCAAATTTGCTGCGCCAGTTCGCGTCGTGAAGTCCAATTCCGCCATTAAACGGCATCCAGTAAGACACCGGTGTCTCGTATTCGTACTTGCCATCCGCCTGCTTCTGTCCGCGCAGAACACGGTCACGCTGCTTGTAGGTGAGACTGTAAAGTCCCGGCGGTGTCGTGTAATTCTTGGATACATTGCCTGTAACGCACGGTGCCTCCCAGACTACTGCTCCATCCTTCGTCATGTATACATGCTGACCGGAGAGATCTACCTCCACATAAGTACTGCCCCACTCGGCCGCGCTGCGGTCCACCGCTTTTGACGCATAGACCGGTTCCCTGCTCTGGGACTGAGCCGTGCGTATCACATCCGCAAGAGCCTGGGCTTCTCCGGCCTGGTCAATTTTCCAGCCAAACGGTCCGGTCACGCTGACATCCCGGCCGGTGGCTGTATGAAAGGCGCGGGCAGTTCCCGCTGTATTGTATTTCGCAGCCAAAGCCTCTACGTAAGCATTCACCTGATCCATATTCAGCTGAATCTGCCCCTCTGCGCTGCCTGTGATCCAGGAACAGATGGTTGCGGAATCCAGGACCTCGCTCTGCTCTCCAAATGTATAAGTAACCGTCATCTCCCGGCAACGGTTCATGGTGTCGCAGAGTGTTTTTAAGTTCTCGTCATCCTTGGTCACAGACGGAGTATAATAGCAGCCTGCTGCCTCCAGATCCACCTCTGTCTCCCCTTTGGATGCCGCCTCCCGGATAAGCTGTGCGGTCTTTTCCCGGTCTACGTTATTGCCGCGCACCTCCGGGACAATGGTGAAGGGCTGGCCTTCCTGATAACCGGACACATAGGCATCTGCTGTTGTGACAATACTGCTGCCGCTGATGGCATTTAAACTGCCGATCTTCGCGTCCAGCGCCGCGCTGTCAAAGCTGCCTGTCATATCAGAACGGTGCTTGTTGTCCACATCCGGGCCGGAGAGCCGTCCGGACGAATTCTGCTGATCCAGAATCTGCTGCAGATACCCCTCTGGCAGTCCCACGGAATAGCCAATCTCCGGACCGGTGATGACCTCCGTCTTTCCGCCCTTTTCTTTTATGGTAAGTTTGTAATCGCTGGCATAAAAATCCGCAATGCGCTGTGTGGCCTGGTCCACCGTCATATTGCTGATGCCAAGGCCGTTCACCGAGGTTCCGGGCACAAAGGTAGTTTCATCTGCGTAGGCTGTGCAGGACAGCGTAAGAGCCAATCCGGCAGCAAAAACCATACATTTTACGTTTCGTCTCCAGCTTTTTTTCATATTCCATCCTCCCGACACGCGTCATGTCTTATTCGAACCGGCCTTATCTCCGGCCGGCAAAATCCGTTTTCGCAGCAATCGTATCTCCCATTATAGAAGCAGTCAGAAAAACCGTCAAGCACATGCACCTGACGGTTTTCTTACGGTTTTAGGAATGGATCAGCCAGAAGAAATATCCGGCATAGCAAAGCAACATCCGAGTTCCATTATGATCTTCATAAGCATATCCTCCTTTTCCGGTACCGGATCTCCTCTTTCCGTAATACGAAAAGCGAGATCTCCACCGTACCCTTGTTCTTTGTACGGTGAAAGTCTCGCTGC
>OJRB01001651.1_pt1 | contig 10466 bp, 8 predicted proteins | sample 1599061 | NCBI WGS metagenome assembly OJRB01 (sample SAMN03922522, study PRJEB24848) | human gut metagenome | isolation source: stool sample | host: Homo sapiens | place: Germany | collected 2010-02 | reverse complement strand
TCCCACTTTGGGGGAGCTGGCAAATCCGTAGGATTTGACTGAGAGGGCGAGCCCGCTAAAGAAAAAGCATCTGCAACAAAATCGCTGATTCTGAAATTCAGAAGCGATGGTTGCAGATGCTTTTTTGTTTTATTAAGCTTCGCCGTTTGTCTCCGGCACAATGCCGTCCAGCACGCTTTGCAGCGCCTGCCAGTTTTTCAGGGTGCAGCCGGGCAGGGTGTCAGCGTCCAGCCCTGCGTCCGCGATGCGGTCGGTCATGCTGTCCTTGTCGCTGAGCAGGTCCAGCGCGGCGTCCTTGATCAGCGGCCATGCTTCGGCAAAGCCTTCCTGCTCGTTATCGGTCAGGCCGTCGTACCAGCTGTAAAAGGCTTCCTGAATGGCCTCCGGGGAGCGGCTGGACATCCGTGCGTCCTCGGCCCAGTGCAGCAGCGATGCCGCCGCGATGACCGATTTCAAGGAGCAGCCGGATACCCCGGGCCCCCAGCCCAGACAGGGCGCAAAGGCGTTTTCTGTGCCGGTGATGGAGAACACCGAGTTCTCGTCAAAGTTGCCGGGGTTCAGCTCTCCGGTGTTGGCTTCTGTGGTGGAGGAGGGCAGCTCACTGCTGCCGGAAGCGGATGCGCTGTCCGAGGCGGGTGCAGCGCTGGATGCAGGGCTGCTTGCAGAGCCGCCGCAGGCTGCCAGCAGACAGCCCAGGAAAGCGGCGCACAGCAGCAGCGCAAGGGAGCGGATATATTTCGATGTCATAAGAAAAACCTCCGTAACTGGTGCCCCGGCAAGCCGCCGGAGCAAAGCGGGATCTACACCCTAAGTATACGTTCTGCGCACGGCGTTGTCAATCGTTCTGCGCAGGACGAATTTCAAGCAGCACCTGTGCAGGATATACAAAAATGCAGCTTGAATTTCGGGCAGTTCCACGCATTGACATTTTCTGCACTGGCTCGTATAATCAAAAGCAGACAAGTGAATTTATCAGTGCGTGTAACTGTTCGATCAGGCATGAGCATCAGAGGGAAGGCGGCAACGGCATCCCTTTGGTTCTTGTGCCCTTTTTCTTTTTCACAAAAGCTGCGGCATGGAAGCGGAGGAGTGCGGCGATGCAGGCTGTAAAGGTATTCAATAACAATGCGGTGTCGGTGGTCATGCCGGACGGCAGGGAAGCCATTCTCGTGGGCAATGGGCTTGGGTTTGGCCGCCGCCCGGGGGACGTGATCGACAAAAGCCGCGTTTCCAAGGTGTACTATGTGCAGAACGAACTGCAGACCAAGTTCCTCAAGATGCTGGATAACGTTACCCCGCAGGTGATGCAGGCCGCCGAGCGCATCTCGCTGGCGGCAGAGGAGCAGGGCATCCTGCTCAGCAGCAAAAGCACCATCTCGCTGGTGGACCACATCAGTTTTGCGCTGGAACGTGTGGAAAAGGGCACTTTTCTGCCCAACCTCATGCTTTCGGAGACCCGGATGCTGTACCCGAAGGAGTACGCAGTGGGGCAAAGGGCGCTGGAACTTGTCCGACAGTTCTGCGGCGTACAGCTGCCGGAGGACGAAGCGGGCTACATTGCCCTGCATCTGGTAGCCGGTGCGGCGGACGGCGCGCTGGCCTACGATACCGTAAAGTTCGTCAAGGCGGTCAAGGAGATCATCTGCGATACCTATCACTGCACCTTTGAGGAAGAAAGCCTTGAGACCACCCGCCTGACCGTACACCTCAAGTTTCTGGCGGCGCGCATCCTGCGGCACACTCCTTGGCAGGACGCCGGGCTGGAGTCCATGTACACGGTGCTTTTGCAGCGCGACAGCCGCAACGAGGTGTGCTTACAGCGCATCAATGCCTATCTGCGGCAGGAATTTGATTACGAGCTGGATCATCAGGAGCAGGTCTATCTGCTCATCCACCTGACCAAGATCGTTGGATAAAATGTTTCAACAGGGTGTCCGGAAGCCCTGCGGAATAGAAATCATCCCCCAAACAGTCAAGTCAAAAAGTGAGGAGTATTACACGATGAAAGAAAAAGTCATGAATGGCTTGGAAAAGTTCTCCAAAGCCATGCTCTCACCGCTGTCGTATATCTCGGCAGCAGGCCTGATCCTTGTGCTGGGCGCATTGCTTACCAGCACAAGCCTTAGTGCGATGATCCCCGTTCTGCAGTGGACCCCCATCAAGCTGCTGGGACAGCTGATCTACAACTGCATCATGGTCATCATCAACAACCTCAGCCTGATGTTCTGCGTGGGCATCGCAGCGGCGCTGGCCAAAAAGAACAAGCAGCAGGCTGCCATCATCGGCCTGATGAGCTACTTTATGTACCTGACCGCCGGCAACGTCACCCTGACCCAGCTGGGTATGCTGGCCGAGGCTGACCCGATGGTGGGTCTGTACGGCACCGGTCAGTCCACCGTGTTCGGCATCCAGACGGTGGACATGGGTGTGTTCGGCGGCATCCTGCTGGGTCTTGTCTGCGGCTGGGTGTACAACCGCACCTGTGAAAAGCAGTTCAAGGGCATCATCACCCAGATCTACTCCGGCAACCGCTGGTCCTTTACCTGCATGGTGGTCTTTTCCATCCTGTTCGGCTTTGGCTCCTGCTTCTTCTGGCCGCCGGTGCAGAACGTGATCAGCGCACTGACCGACCTGATCGCCACCTCCGGCAACTTCGGCCTGTTCCTGTACGGCTTCTTGGAGCGCTTCCTCATCCCCACCGGCCTGCACCACCTCATCTACACCCCCTTCCAGTTCTCTGCACTGGGCAACAGCCTGACCGTGGGCGATGCCACCTACACCGGCTCCTACATCGTCATGATGATGGAGTACAGCATGGGTCTGCCCTTCTCGGACGGCATCGTGTGGATGTACACCGGCTTCACCAAGACCTTCGGCTACTTTGGCATCGTGGCGGCCTTCATCTTCTGCGCCCGCAAGGAGAACCGCAAAAAGACCGCTGCCGTTCTGGTGCCGCTGGCCTTTACCGCTTCTCTGGCTTCCATCACCGAGCCGCTGGACTTTATGTTCTGCTTCACTGCTCCCATCCTGTGGGTGGCACACGCCTGCATTTCCGGCTTGTTCATCGTGCTGCTGCACATCTTCCATGTCACCGGCTTTACCACCAACCTCCTCGGCTCGGTGCTGATGAACCTTTCCGCCGGTGCAGATAAGACCAACTATCCCACCCTGTACCTGCTGGCGCTGTGCCAGATCGCAGTGTACTTTGTGGTGTTCACCCTGCTGATCAAGGCCTTTAACCTGCACACCCCCGGCCGGGAAGAGGTGAGCACCGAGACCGCGGGGAGCGATGCACCCGCCAAGAAGGCAAGCGTGAAGAACGCTGCCGAGGTGCAGTGCGTCATCGATGGTCTGGGCGGCAAGGAGAACATCCTGTCGGTGGACAACTGCTTCACCCGTCTGCGGGTAAACATCAAGGACCCCGCAAAGCTGGACGAAGCTGCCATCAACAAGCTGCCGAACAGCGGCATCGTGAAAAAGGGTACCGATATCCAGATCGTTTACGGTCTGCAGGTAGCCGATATCAAGCGTGCTGTGGAAGCACAGCTGGAAAACCAGTAAACCGCTTTTCCGTGCCCCGGCGGACTGCGCCGGGCTAACCTGAAAATACAAAAAAGGAGCGTTTATACTATGGTCATTACCATCGCTGGCGGCGGTAGCACTTTTACCGCCGGTATCGTCAAATCCATCGCCCTGCGCCGGGAAGAACTGGAAGTGGACGAGATCCGTCTGTTCGACATCAACAAGGAGCGGCAGGACAAGGTTGCCGTTGTGGTGGACTGGGTCCTGCACAAGGAACTGAATACCGACATCAAGCTGGTGGTCACCACCGATGTGCAGCAGGCTTACACTGACACCTCTTTTGTGTTTGCCCAGATGCGCGTGGGCGGCTACGCCATGCGGGAGCAGGACGAAAAGATCCCCCTGCGCCACGGCTGCGTGGGACAGGAGACCTGCGGCTGCGGCGGCATGGCCTACGGAATGCGCACCATCTTCCCCATGATCAAGCTGATCGACGATGTGGAAAAGTATGCCAAGAAGGACTACTGGATCCTGAACTACTCCAACCCCGCCGCCATCGTATCCGAAGCCTGCCGCAAGCTGCGCCCGAAGGCACGGATCATCAACATCTGTGATATGCCCATCGCCATCATTGACGTGGTGGCAGCTGCCATGGGCATCCAGAACAAGAAGGAGATCGTTTACGATTACTTTGGTCTGAACCACTTTGGCTGGTTCACCTCCATCCAGTACCACGGCGAGGATCTGATGCCCAAGCTGCGCGCCTACATCAAGGAGAACAAGATCCTTCTGCCGGAAAGCTACCTCAAGGGCATGGGCGCCCTGACCTCCTCCAGCAGCCAGAACCGCCACACCAAGGGCAGCTGGTACTATGTGTGGAAGGGCGAGTACGAGATCATGGAAAACTTCCCGGAGTACCTGCCCAACACCTACCTGAACTACTATCTGCAGGCCAAGGAGTTCGTGGAGCACTCGGACCCGAACCACACCCGCGCCAACGAGGTGGAGGAGACCCGCGAAAAGAACCTGTTCGACGGCATCGACCACTACCTCAAGACCGGCGAGGTGGACGCCAACACCTTCTATGCCGGCAGCCACGGCGACTGGATCGCAGATCTTTCCGCTGCGCTGAAGAACGACACCAAGGCACGCTTCCTCATCATCACCGAGAACCGCGGCGCGATCCCCAATATGCCCTATGACGCAATGGTGGAGCTGCCCGCCTACATCGGCAAAAACGGCCCGGAGGTCATTGCCCGGGACAACATCCCGCTGTTCCAGCAGGGCTTGATGATGCAGCAGCTCAACAGCGAAAAGCTGCTGGTAGAGGGCTGCGTGGAAGGCAGCTACGAGAAGGTGCTGCAGGCCTTTACCCTGAACAAGACTGTGCCCAGCATGAGCGTTGCAAAGGCCATTCTGGACGATATGATCGAAGCCAACAAGGGCTACTGGCCGGAACTGCACTGAGCAGCCGACCTTACAGCCGCCGCAGGCATTGCCGCCTGCGGCGGCTTTTTTATGCGCATTGACCTTTGCACAGCAAGGGCTTATAATGAGAAAAAACCAGTAAAAGCGAAAGGAAGCACACCCATGCAAAACCAAGTCCCTGTATCCACCAGCCGCCCGGTCACCGGGCGCTTTGCGCCCAGCCCCAGCGGACGGCTGCATCTGGGCAATCTGGCGTGCAGCCTGCTGGCATGGCTCAGCGCAAAAAGTCAGGGCGGGCGCATCGTGCTGCGCATCGAGGACTTGGATGCCGAGCGCTGTCCCCGCGTTTATGCCGACTTACTGGAGCAGGACCTTGCGTGGCTGGGGCTTACATGGGACGAGGGCGGCAGCACCGGCGGCGCACACGCGCCCTATTACCAGAGCGAATGCGGGGACATCTATACCGAAAGCTACCACAAACTGGAGCAGAGAGGGCTGGTGTACCCCTGTTTTTGCTCCCGCTCTCAGCTGCACGCCGCCAGCGCACCCCATACCTCGGACGGCAACGTCATCTACCCGGGCACCTGCCGGGGGCTGACGCCGGAAGAGATCGCAGAAAAGCGCAAAAAGAAAGCCCCTGCCTACCGCCTGATGGTGCCGGACGAGGAGATCACCTTTACGGACGGCTGCATGGGTACCCATACGGAAAACCTGCTGCGGGACTGCGGCGATTTCTATCTGCGCCGGGCAGACGGCGTGTTTGCCTATCAGCTGGCAGTGGTGGTGGACGATGCCCGCATGGGCGTCACCGAGGTGGTGCGCGGAGCAGACCTGCTTTCCTCCACGGCGCGGCAGCTGTACCTGTACCGTCTGCTGGGTCTGCAGCCGCCCTGCTTTGCCCACTGCCCGCTGCTGCTGGCAGCGGACGGGCGGCGGCTGTCCAAGCGGGACGGCGACCAGAGCCTTGAAAATCTGCGGGCAAAGTACACCGCCCCGGAGATCATCGGCAAGCTTGCCTATGCCTACGGCTTGCAGCCGGAGCCCGCGCCCCGCACCCCGGAAAGCCTTGTGCCGGACTTTGCGTGGGCAAAAGTCCCCAAGCAGGATATCTGCCTGCCCGAGGGGCTGTTTTAAAAAAGGAAATGAAAAAACGACCCCTGCCAGCGCCAAAGGCGCTGACAGGAGTCGCTTTTTCTTTCTTCCTTAAGCTCTCCGCACCTGGGGCAGCTGGCTGCGCTCAGCGGCGGTAAAGGCGGTGTCCAGCGCCAGTGCCAGCAGCGCACCCAAGGCCACATCGATGCAGCTGTGCTGCTTGAGCAGCACGGTGGAGCAGACGATGGAAATGCACAGCACAGCGGCTGCGGGACGCATCCAGCGGCGGCGCGGTGCATCAAAGATATGGCTGCGGTAGTACGCCAGCAGCAGCGTTACCGAGTTGAACACATGGATGGAAGGGCAGACGTTGGTGGCGGTGTCGGTGCGGTACAAAAAGCGTACGGTCTGCGCAAAGATGTCGCTGCCCGGCACCCAGTAGGGGCGCAGGTCCAGCGCCGTGGGCAGCACTGCGTAGCACGCCAGTGCAATGGTCATGCCGGAGAACAGCGGCAGGCACAGCCGCCAGAAGTCCTCACGCGGGGCTTTCCACAGCAGATAGAACAGGGTGAAGGGGATCCACGCAAACCATGCAAAGTAGGGGATCACCGCATATTTGCAGAAGGGGATCAGATCGTCCAGACGGCAGTGCACCAGAATGCTGCGCAGGGGGACGTTTGATTCCAGATAGTGAAAAACGGAAAGATAAAATATAGAATACAGCGCCATAAACCCGACAGGGTGGCGCGCAAGCCAGCTGCGTTTCATAGAATAGCCTCCTTTTGCAGAAGAGCAAAGTCTGATAGCATTGAGAAATTATACGCCCGAACGATGAAGATTGCAAGAACGAAAGGTGAAAACTTTGTCAAGTGCTGAAAAAATAATTTGTGGAACTTGTAAAAAATGCCATCGCTCTTCTGCTGATAATACGAATCAGAGCGGCGGTTTCCTGCAAAAAGAAAAAATCAGATCACACTCTGCTCCAGCCAGCTGCCCCGGCGGAAGCGCAGATAGAAGCACAGCGAACGGAACACCCAGTCCAGATACATACCCATCCAGATGCTCAGCAGCCCGCCGCCGAAGCACAGCACTGTCAGATAGCAGAAGCCCACCCGGAACGTCCACATGGACACGATGCTCACGGTCATGGTAAAGCGGGCGTCACCGGCGGCGCGCAGGATGTTGGGCAGGGTAAAGCTGGACGGCCACACGAACAGGGAAACAATGTTGAACCACACCATGATGTCCAGCGCCATGGCCTGCGCTTCCGGCGAGAGGTTGAAAAGGGACACCGCGAACCGGTTGGCAAAGAAGAACGCCGACAGGTTCATCACCCACGCGCCGCAGTAGGCGGTCAGCATCAGGCGGCGGGAGTAGTACACCGCCTGTTCCTTTTCGCCTGCGCCCAGACACTGGCCTACCACGGTCAGGGCAGCCATGCCCACGGCGTTGGCGGGGATGTTCAAAAAGGTGGTGGTGGTATTTGCCACCGCATTGGCGGCAATGGCTGCCGTGCCAAGGGTGGAGGTCAGGCTGGAGACCGACAGCTTGCCGATCTGGAACATGCCGTTCTCGATACCGGCGGGGATGCCCACCCGCAGGATGCGCCGGATCAGCCCGCCGTTCGGTGCCATTGCCCGCAGGCTGTCCACCCGCAGGGCGCAGTCCGGCTTTTGCAGCAGATACAGCACCACCGCGCAGGCAATGGCGCGGGACACAAGGCTGGCAAGCGCCGCACCCATGACCCCCATGCCGAAGCCGTAGATCAGCACCGCGTTGCCGCCGATGTTCACCACGTTCATCACCAAGCTGGACAGCATACTGATCTTGCTGTTGCCCTGCGCCCGGAACAGCGCCGCACCGGCGTTGTACAGGCCAATGAAGGGGTAGCTCAGCGCCGAAAGCAGAAAATAGGTCTCGGCGTAGTGCATCACGTCCGCATCAATAGAGCCGAAGATGCCCCGCAGGATGGCGTGCCGCCCGCCGATGACCACCGCCGCCACCAGCACACTGAAACTGGACAGCACGAATAAGATCTGCGCAGCCGCCGCCTTGGCGTTTTTTGGCTCCTGATGGCCGATGTACTGGCTGGTGACCACCGCGCCGCCGGTGGCCAGTGCGCTCATGATCTGGATCATCAGGGTGTTGAAGCTGTCCACAAGGCTCACGCCGGACACAGCGGCTTCGCCCACCGAGGATACCATCAAAGTATCTGCCAGACCAATGGTTACGCTTAACGCCTGCTCCGCGATCAGCGGCAGCAGCAGCGCCACCAGTGCCTGCCGTGGAAACAGGGGAGTGGATGTGAATTTGGACGATTTCATGCTGTCCTCCGTTGCAAATGACAAAAAAAGCTCGAATGCTCCTATCATACAGCGGATGCTGTCGAAATGCAAGTGTTGTATACAATAATTTTTCTGCTCAGGCAAATTCCTTGCTGGGCACGGCAGGGTAGCCGTAGTAAACAACGTAGTCAAAGGGCACTGCCGGGTCGGCATTCCACTTGCCGGTGCAGCTGCGCACACTGGCGGCAAGGCTTGCCGGGGTAGGCGGAGTGCCGGGGTCTACCTTGTCGGTGCACACGGTGTTCCACACCGCCGCGCCAAAGGCGGCGCAGTTGTGCCATGCCGACCACTTGTCCGCCTTGGCAAGGGCGGCGTTCACAGCTGCCAGCTGCTCCGCGTTCATGGACAGCTGCAGACAGGTCAGGTTGACATAAAAATCCGGGAGATAGTGCGTATTATAGCTTTCGATGTTGTACCACAGCCCGGCGTGCTCCCGGTTGTTGCCCCGGGTGCCCATGGTAATGCTGGTGCCCGGCGCAATGGAAAGCCCGCCCACCGCAAGGTCGGCGTCAGTGTTGTTGGTCACCGCAAGAAACACATGACCGTCAATGTTGACGGGCGTATCCTTTTCCACATAGGTGGTGTAGAGCCGCAGCACCGCCACGGCATCCTCGGCAGGGGCGGTACCGGCGGCGTCTGCCGGGGTCTGCACCGCGCAGGGAGCAAAGCGGTAGGCTGTGCCGTGCTGGGCAAGGAAGGCGTAGGCGTTCCACAGCGAGGTCTCGGAGCCGGTGCGGGCGGTCAGGGTGCGGGGCTCCTTGGCTGTGGGCTGGGCAGCGGGCGCATCCTCGGCATAGGCGGTAAGGCTTATGCACAGCGCAAGGCCGAGGACAAGCAGCAGGCGGGAAAGCTTTTTCATGGGGGATTCCTCCGTATCAGCAATATTTTCTATAAGCTTAAAGCAATTTGCCGGTCAGGTCAAGCCGTTTGTTGCCCTTTACCCCCGGACATAGTTGTGTTAAAATAAGGTTGCAGCCCGCCCCGCTGTGCAGGAGAGGGGCGCTGTTTGGTAAATGATAAGATATATGATAAGAAGTTGAGGACCCATAAGGGGGTACAGTATGCAGCAAACTGCGCACAAGGTCGTTGTCATCGGGCACCGCAACCCGGACACCGACTCCATCTGCTCTGCCATTGCCTATGCAGAGCTGAAAAACAAGACCAGTGATCTGGTCTGCGAAGCCCGGCGTGCGGGCAAGATGAATCAGGAAACAGAATTCGTGCTGAAAAAGTTCGGGGTCACGCCGCCCCGGATGTGCACCGATGTCAACCCTAAGATCCGGGACGTGGATTACCGGCAGATCCCCGGCATCCCCGGCTCTACCAGCCTGCGCAAGGCGTGGGAGATCATGCGCGACCAGAAGATCGACACCCTTGCCGTGACCAGCGAGGAGGACGAACTGCAGGGCGTCATCACGGTGAAGGATATCGCCACCGCCAACATGGATCTGTTCGACACCGGCATCCTTGCCAAGAGCCGCACCAGCTACCGCAATATTCTGGAAACACTGGGCGCTACCATGGTGGTGGGCAGCGAGGACGCAGAGTGCACCACCGGTCACATCCGCATTGGCACAGCCACCCCGGAAATGCTGGAAAGCAGCATGGAAAAGGGCGATATCGTCATCCTGACCAACCGCTACGAAAGCCAGCTCTGCGCCATCGAGAAGGAAGCTTCTCTCATCATCATCTGCAACGGCGCAAAGGTAGGCCGCACCATCCAGCATATCGCCGCCGAGACCGGCGTAGCCATCATGAGCGCCCCCTGCGATACCTATGCGGCGGCAAAGCTCATCAGTCAGTGTGCACCCATCTCCTATTACATGACCCGGGACAATATCATTAAATTCACCCTCGTCAGCCCGGTGGCAGACGTCACCCGCGTGATGGCAAAGGTGCGCCACCGGTATTTCCCCATTCTGGACGCAGACGGTAAGTACTGCGGCATGATCAGCCGCCGCAACATCATCAACCTGCGCAAGCGCCGCATCATTCTGGTGGACCACAACGAAGCCACACAGGCGGTGGAGGGCTTTGATCAGGCCGAGATCCTGGAGATCATCGACCACCACCGCATCG
>OJRB01001635.1_pt1 | contig 10520 bp, 10 predicted proteins | sample 1599061 | NCBI WGS metagenome assembly OJRB01 (sample SAMN03922522, study PRJEB24848) | human gut metagenome | isolation source: stool sample | host: Homo sapiens | place: Germany | collected 2010-02 | reverse complement strand
ATCTACACACTGCATATCGTCGGCAGCGTCAGATGTGTATAAGAGACAGGGCTTACGCAACTCATACGCCATTTTGTAATGTAGCCGTAATGAGCTGTGTGCTGTTTTTCGGGAAACTTTGTGGGCGATCACTTTACGGGAAAATAGCTCCAAGATCACGCAGATATAAAGATATCGATTCTCTATACTTAAAACAGGCCACATCACTGGCCCGGATTTGATTGGCTTGTCTGCTGAAAATTGCTGACGGAGGGTATTTTCTTCTTCTCCGGTTCTCGCAGTTTCAAACTCTGGATAACCCCATCTCCCGCATCAGGTCAGCGCCAAATTTGGCGCCGACCTGATGCCCGCGCCGTGCGAGAATCATCCAAATCTTTTCAGCGCCAAGTACCTGCCGATATTCAGCAAAGACCTCACAGATCAGAAGGCGGTATTCCTCCCTGCGTTTCTCAAACTGGGCATTCGCTCGTTTGTTGCGAAGAATGTGATTGCAGAGTGTGCCGCGTGGTATCTCCAATGCTTCACAGAGAGTATGGACATCATCTTGCCCACAGGCAATGCCCCTCTTTTTCCAGGTCCAACGCCTGGAAGGGCCTCCGCGATTTTGATATTCATAACACAAGGCGTAAAGTGCTATTCCGCCGAGATACCGCCCCTTGACAGAATACTTGTACGTACGGTGCAGAACGCCGATTCCTGATGAAAGGCCCCTCACCCATTCTGCGCGTCGATCTGTTCTTTCAGCTCATTCAGATATACCCACCGCTCCGTCTTTTCCTCCAGAGCGGCCTCCAGCTCCGCCTGACGGGCCTGGAGCTCCTGGAGCTTCACATAGTCGCTGCCGCAGCTCTCCTGCTCCGTCTGGCAGGCGGTGATCTGAGCCTCCAGCTCCGCCAGGTCCGCGTCGATGGTCTCAAATTCCCGCTGCTCCTTGAAGGTGAATTTCAGTTTCCGTTCCCGGGGACGCTCTGCCGCGGGCTTGGGCTTTTCCGCCTTGGGAGAGGGGGCCTCTTCCGCCCGGCGCTTGGCCTGCCAGTCCGTCCAGTTGCCGGTGAACCGGTGGATCTCCCCGTCTCCCCGGACCTCGAAAATGGACTCCGCCAGCTTGTCCAGGAAGAACCGGTCATGGGATACCGCCAGAATGGGGCCGGGGAAGCCCAGGAGATAATCCTCCAAAATGGAGAGGGTGGTCACGTCCAGGTCGTTGGTGGGCTCGTCCAACAGCAGCACGTTGGGGGCTTCCATCAGCACGGACAGCAGATACAGCCGCCGCCGCTCCCCGCCGGAGAGCCGCCCGATGGGCACAGACTGAAGATCACCGGGGAAGAGGAACCGCTCCATCATCTGGTTGGCGGAGAAGGTGCCCTCATCGGTCCTGACCTCATCGGCGATGTCGTGGATAAAGTCGTAGACCCGCTGGTTCAGGTCCAGCTCTCGTCCCTCCTGGGAGAAGTGGCCGATCTTCACGGTGGCGCCCACCTCCACCGTGCCGCTGTCCGGTGCCAGTTCGCCTGCCATCAGGTGGAGCAGGGTGGACTTCCCGGCGCCGTTGCGGCCCACGATGCCGATGCGGTCACCGCGCAGCAGGTTGTAGGAGAAGCGGCTGACGATGGGACGGCCGTCAAAGGCCTTGGACACATCCCGCAGCTCGATGATCTTCTTCCCCAGGCGGCTGGAGGCCGCCGCCATCTGCACGGCCTCGTCCGTTTCCGGTGCCTCCTGGTTCAGCAGGGCCTCGTACCGCTGGATCCGCTCTTTGGACTTGGTGGTCCGGGCCTTGCAGCCCCGCATGATCCACTCCCGCTCCACCCGGAGGATAGACTGGCGCTTGCGCTCACTGGCCTCCACCATCTCTGCCCGCTGCTCCCGCAGCTCCAGGTACTTGGAGTAGTTGGCCTCATAGTGGTACAGCTTCCCCCGGGAGAGCTCCGTGATGTGGTTCACCACCCGCTCCAGGAAGTACCGGTCATGGGTCACCATGACCAGGCCGCCCTTGAACCGGCGGAGCCAGTCCTCCAGCCAGGCTACCATCTCGCTGTCCAAGTGGTTGGTGGGCTCGTCCAGAATCAGCACGTCCGCCGGGTGGATCAGGGCCGCCGCCAGGGCCACCCGCTTCCGCTGGCCGCCGGAGAGTGTCCCCACCTTCTGGGCAAAGTCTGTGATCCCCAGCCGGTTCAGCATGGCCTTGGCCTCATACTCATTCAGCTCCCGGAACTCGGCGGGGAAGTGGAGGAAGACCTGCTCCAGCACCGTGGCGGATTCCTCCATTACCGGGTTCTGAGGCAGCAGACTGACCTGGACGTTGGGGTTCCGGGAGATGGTGCCGCCGTCCGGCTCCGTGACGCCGGAGAGAACCTTCAAAAAGGTGGACTTGCCGGTGCCGTTGATGCCGATAACGCCCACCTTGTCCCCCTCGTTGAGATAGAAATTCACATCATCCAGCAGCTGGCGGCTGCCGAAGTTGATGGAGAGATGTTCTGCGGATAAGAGCATGGGAGTTCCTCCTGAAAAAAACTGCTCCTATTGTACCATGAAGGAAGGCGTTTTACCAGAGCCAAAACCCTTGCAAACAGAGTGGCGTCAGAGTACAATAACAGAGAAATGAGGTTTTGCCATGCAGGAGTTCCGGCCTTTTGAGCCCTGTCGTTCCTTCTGTTCTGCCTGCACCGGGGGCGGGGGGCCTACCTGCTGGGCGGTGGATATGTGCTGTTCGACCTCCTCGCCATCGCGGCGGAGCTGCTTTTCTGGCATCGGCTGCTGGTGGCCATGTTCGACACGGCGGCCTGGTACTGGAGCGGTCTGTGGGGTGTGTTCTCCGCCTTGGACGCCGCCTGTCTGCCGCTTGGGATTTTTCTGCTGCGCCGAAGGAGAGGTGTCCGATGGAGACGATTTCATATACCCTGCCGCCGGAACAGGACGGCGCCACGGTCCGGCATATCCTGAAGGCTGCGCTCCATGTCTCCTCCCACGCCATATCCCGGCTGACCCGGACGGAGAACGGCATCCGGGTCAACGGCATCCATGCCCGTACAGTGGATATCCTTCACACCGGCGACGTGCTGGAGGTGGAGACCAGCGACCACCGTCCGCCCCGGGTGCGCCCCACGCCGGGGCCCTGGCCCCTGCCCATCGTCTGGGAGGATGGCCATCTGCTGGTGGTGAACAAGCCTGCCGGTATGACGGCCCACGCCTCCAATTTCCTGCCGGACACGCCCACCGTGGCCGGAGCCCTGGCCTGGCAGCGGGGCGCGGACTTCGTGTTCCACCCGGTGAACCGGCTGGACAAGGGCACCACCGGACTGATGGTGGTAGCCAAGAGCGGCTACATCCACGACCGGCTCCGGTACGCGCTCCACACGGAGAGGTTTTGCCGGGAGTACCGGGCGGTGTGCATCGGCTGTCCGGATCCGAAATCCGGCACCATCGACGCCCCCATCGGCCGGGACCCGAATTCTGTGGTGGGCCGGTGCGTCCGGCCTGACGGTGCCCGGGCCGTCACCCATTATGAGGTGCTGGGGAGGTCGAACGGCCTGTCCCTCCTGCGGCTGCGGCCGGAGACAGGGCGGACCCATCAGCTCCGGGTGCACATGGCCTCCATCGGCTGCCCCCTGGCAGGGGACTGGCTGTACGGGGAAGAGGACCCGGACCTGATCCCTCGGCCGGCCCTCCACGCCTACGCTCTGGATCTGGACCATCCGGTGACGGGAGAGCATCTGTCCCTGACGGCGCCCATCCCGGCGGACATGGCCCGGCTGGCGCCGGAGCTTTTGACGGAAACAGAGTGCGCAAGTGAAGAAATTTGACCATAAAACGGAAGGGGATATTTTATGTTAACTTGGAACGTCACCTATCACTGCAAGTCCGGCCAACGGGAGGCCTTTTATCAGGCCCTCTGTGATTTGGGCATCCGGGCCAACTCCCTGAAAGAGGAGGGGAACCTGAAGTACGACTACTTCCTGGCGGCGGAGGCGCCGGACGACCTGCTGCTGGTGGAGAGCTGGACCACGCCGGAGCTCCAGCAGGCCCACTGCCAGACGGAGATCTTCGGCCGTCTTCAGGAGCTGAAAGCCCAGTACTGCGACAGCGTCCAAATCGACAAGTTCAACGATTAAACGGCCTGGGAGCGGATGAAGAGTTTGAAAAAGCACGTCTTTGATCTTCTCTGGGCCTGCGGTGGACTCCTTTGGCTCTATCTGGCGGTAAAAGATGTCATTTATACCATTACTGCCAATTCCCGGACTGGTTGGCCGCTGGAGTTTGCACTCGCCGTTAACGGAGCAATTTGGCTCGGAATTTTGGCAGCTATGATTCTCCTGTACCGAGTCATCCGGAAGAGTATCTGGAAGTAATTGAAAAATTATTACACCGGGCGGCCCGCTTTCGGGCCGCCCGGTGTCTGTTTTAGCTTATTTCAGGTGCGTCCAGCAGCTCCTGTAGCTCCAGGAAAAACCGGGACAGATGGAATCCGTCCGCCACGGCGTGGTGGATATTCAGGGAGACGGGCAGGATCGTCCGGTCTCCCTCCCGTTCATATTTTCCCCAGGTGACCACCGGGGCCAGATAGGTGCCGCTGTCGAAGATGTGCATGTCGAAGCTGCGGTACCGGACCCAGGGCAGGCACGACACATCAAAGGTGTTGGGCGGCACGTCCGTCAGGTCGAAGTGGTCCAGGGCGGCGTACCGTGTCCGATCCTCCAAAAAGCGGCGGTGGAAGGTCTCCAGGTCCGAAGAGAAGGGCGTCACCAGCTTCGCAAAGGTCTCCCTGTCCGGGTGGAAGTGGGCGTAGTAGGGCTCGATCCGGTCCCAGAGGACCAGCCGCCCCTGATCGTCCCAGCCGTACCGGAACTCCGCGTGGGCGTTGAGCACGTTGGACACCGCCCAGATCATGGCGGGGTAGAAGCGGAAGCCACTGGCCGAAAGCCGCTTCAGGAATCGGGAGATCTCCAGATCCACCGTCAGGCTCATGACACAGCGCAGGTCGTCGATAAAATGACGGAATACAGGGCCTCGCTCCCAGGTATCCGGTTCCACCACAGTGTGGGACGGGCAGAAATTGTCGTTCATATAAGCCTCCTAAAATAATTGGTTGATTTTAGGAGGCGGTGTCAAGTCCGCGCTTCACAGAGTACCCTCCTCTCCGAGATTCTGCCTTCATTTTATCCGGCCCGGGGGAGAAAGTCAACGGCGGCACCCCCTTGACAATTCCGGCTGGCCGCCCTATTCTGAAAAGACAACATTCGACAGGAGGGACTGCCATGGAGACAGGCCTTTGGAAGCAATTTGACCGGATCGTGGTATTCGACACGGAGACCACCGGCATCGAGTTCGGGCGGGACGAGATCATCGAGCTGGGGGCCGCCGCCTTTTCCGCGGAGGGAGAGACGGACTGCATGGACCTGCTGCTCCGCCTCTCCCCGGGGCGGACGCTGCCGCCCTTTATCACCCAGCTCACCGGCATCACGGAAGAGCAGCTGGAACAGGAGGGCGTGGAGAAAGCCGACGCCTGTGAGGCGTTCTGCAACCTGTTGGGCGGGGGAGAGCGGACGCTGCTGGCGGCCTACAACGCCCAGTTCGATCTGAACTTCCTCTATCATTTCCTGCGGCCCTTCGGGCGGGCGGATGTCCTGCGGGCACCCCGGTTTCTGGATGTCCTCACGGTGTACCGGGACCGGCGGGATTACCCTCACAAGCTCAACGATGCCATCACAGCCTACGGATTGGAGGATCAGGCGGTGAACAGCCACCGGGCGGTGGATGACGCCCGGGCCGCAGCGGTGCTGCTGGAGGCCATGGCGGCGGAGCGGGACGATTTGGACCGGTATGTGGATCTATTCGGCTACTCCCCCAAGTACGGTGTCTCCGGACGGCGGATCGCTTCGGTGGAGTACCGGCCTCAGCCCTATCAGCGGGTCCGACCTCTGTATGAAGTGACGGAAACACTGTGAAATATTTGTGAATTTTCGCAATTCCCTCTTGCAATATGACAACTTGTCAGCTATGATAAGCGACAGGTTGTCATGTTTCTTTTTTCCATTCGCCGGAAACCCCTTGACCTTCCCCCGGGAGGAAGGTATAAAATCAGGGGCGGCGCTGAAGAAAACGGACCTTCTATTTCGTATAAGAGAGGATGAAACAGCGTGCCGAGCAGCACTTTTTTGAATCTGCCGGCGGAAAAGCAGGAGAAGTTGTTGGAGGCGGCCACCCGGGAGTTTTCCCACCGGCCTTTCAACGAGGCGTCCATCAACCAGATCATCAAGGAGGCAGGCATCCCCCGGGGCAGCTTTTACATGTACTTTCAGGATAAGGAGGACCTGTTCCGCTATCTGCTGAAGGGATATGTGGATCAGTTGTTCATGCTGCTGGAGGAGTTTCTGCTCCGAAACGGCGGCGACATTTTTCAGGCGCTGTTGGATCTGTATGATTACGTGCAGGCAAAAATCGACAATCAGCACCTGGGAGAGATCGGCGCCATGACCGGAATCATCCGCTGCAACAGCGGGATGCAGAAGAATGGGCTGCTGGAAATGCTGGATGCGGAAACGCTTCTCCAGCGCCTGGGCGGCGCGGTGAATCCGGACCTGCTGGACCTGCGGCAGGACCGGGACTTGGGCGACATCCTGGGCACACTGCTGGTTGTGGCGGCTCCCATGATTTACACCGGCCTGCAGGCCGGTGGCGATCCCGGGACCCGGGATCGCCTGGAAAACATTCTGAACATCTTCAAGCGCGGTATGGGGAAGCGCCCCACCGCGGAAATCGAGAACAAGGAGATTACATAACATGGAAACTGAATGGATGAACGAGACCTCCGCCGAGGCGCCCAGCGTGCCCGCGCCGGAAAAGACGGAGAAAAAGAAATTCTCCCTGAAGGGCTTTGGCGGCAAGAAAAAGAAGCGCTGGCTGAAAATTCTGATTATTTTGGTAGTGGTGATCGCCATTGTGGCGGGCTGCGTGTCCAGACTGACCAAAAACGTCAACACCCAACTCAGCAGCAGCTATCTGGTGTCCACCGTCACCCGGCAGGATCTGACGGTCAGCGTCTCCGGCACCGCCACGCTGCAGCCGGCGGACTCTTACAACGTCACCACCCTGCTCTCCGGCGATATCGTCAGCGCTCCCTTTGAAGAGGGCGACCTTGTGACCAAGGACACCCTGCTCTACACCATGGACAGCAGCGACGCCCAGGATTCCATGGACCGGGCCCAGATCTCCGTGCAGCAGGCCCAGATGTCCTATCAGCAGGCCCAGGAGGCCCTGCACCCCACGGCGCCCATCTCCGGCACGGTGAGCGAGATCTACGTCCACAACGGCGAGAGCGTCACCGCTGGGACGCAGCTGGCGAAGATCGTGGCCAGCACGGAGCTGTCCATCGACTTCCTGTTCCCCTTTGCCTCCCCCAGTGACTTCTATGTGGGGCAGGCCGCCACCGTGTTTGTGGACGGCTACGCCGGCTCTCAGATGGGCACGGTGACCTATGTCTCCAACTCCACCACCATCACCAGCAACGGCAAGGAGGCCGTCTCCGTCCGGGTGCGGCTGAACAATCCCGGTACGGTGTCCGACGCCGTCACTGCCTCCGCCATCATCGGCAGCTATTCCAGCTACGGCCAGGCTCCGGTGTCCATGCCCGCCTCTTCTGTGGTGTATGCCTCCGGTTCCGGCACGGTGAACGATTTCTCCAAGCTGGCCGGCAGCACGGTGACCAAGGGCGAGGTGCTGTGCACTGTGGAGTCCGAGACCATCCGGGACCAGATCGAGAGCGCACGGCTGAACCTCCAGTCCGCCCAGCTCTCTGCCAGCACTGCCTCCGGCGCAGTGGATGACTACAACATCAAATCTCCCATTGCCGGCACCGTGATTGAGAAGAACTTCAAGGCCGGCGACAAGGTGGACGGCGCTTCCTCCGGCACGCTGGCGGTGATTTACGACCTGAGCTATCTGGAGCTGGAGATGGCAGTGGATGAACTGGACATCGGCAAGGTAGAAGTGGGGCAGGAGGTGCGGATCACCGCCGACGCTCTGGAGGGCCAGACGTTCTCCGGCGTGGTGGATAAGGTCAGCATCAACGGCACTACCGCCAACGGTGCCACCAGCTATCCCGTCACCATCATCATTGAGGACTACGGCGATCTGCGGCCGGGCATGAATGTCTCCGCTCAGATCATCGGCGAAGTGGTCCCCAACGCCCTGTGCATCCCCGTGGATGCGGTGGAACGGGGCAACACGGTGACTGTTCCCGGCTCCGGCGCCCTCAGTGAGGACGGTTTGAGCGTGGTGGACGTCACCAAGCTGGAGACCAAGGAGGTCACCCTGGGTCGGAACGATGACGAGTATATCGAGGTTACCGACGGCCTGGAGGAGGGCGATGTGGTCCTCATCAGCAACCAGGCTTCCAGTTTGATGGACATGATGATGGGAGGCTGATCCCGTGAGCCATCTCATTGAACTGAAAGACATCTACAAGATCTACCACATGGGAGAGGAGACCGTCCACGCCCTGGACGGCATCAACCTGACGGTGGATCAGGGGGAGTTCGTGGCCATCGTAGGCTCCTCCGGTTCCGGCAAGTCCACGGCCATGAACATTATCGGCTGTCTGGACGTTCCCACGTCGGGAACCTACCACTTGGGGGGCATTGATGTGTCCACCATGGAGGACGATCAGCAGGCGGAGATCCGCAACAAAATGCTGGGCTTTATCTTCCAGCAGTATAACCTGATCCCCAAGCTGACGGTGCAGGAGAATGTGGAGTTGCCGCTGCTGTACGCCGGCGTCTCCGCAGAGGAGCGCCGCGAACGGGCCATCCAGTCTCTGGAGCGGGTAGGTCTGGCTGACAAGCGGAAGAACCTGCCCAGCCAGCTCTCCGGCGGCCAGCAGCAGCGGGTCTCCATCGCCCGGGCCCTGGCGGGGAATCCGTCGGTGATCCTGGCCGACGAGCCTACGGGCGCCCTGGACTCCCGCACGGGCCGGGAGGTGCTGCGGTTCCTGCAGAAGCTGAACCAGGAGGGGGACACCGTGGTCCTCATCACTCACGACAACTCCATCGCTGTTAAGGCCAAGCGCATCGTCCGTCTGCAGGACGGCCGGATCATCTACGACGGGGACGCCAGTGATCCCCAGGCCGTGGTCCAGCCCCAGGAGGACGCGGGAGAGGGGGAGCCGGCATGAATTTCACCCAATCCTTCAAGCTGGCCATCAAATCCCTGCTGCTCAGCAAGATGCGGGCGCTGCTGACCATGCTGGGCATCATCATCGGCGTGGCGGCGGTCATCATCATCACCAGCCTGGGCAACGGCATGCAGAATTACATGAACGCCCAGTTCGAGCAGCTGGGCTCCAACCTGATCCAGGTGATGGTCTACGGCCGCGGCGAGGGCGGCACCCGGGACGTGAGCACGGAAGATATGTACGCGCTTGTGGAGAAGTACCCCCAGTACCTCTCCGGCGTCACGCCCTATGTGTCCGCCACAGCCAAGGTGCGGCAGGGAACGGAGGACTTCGACCGCACCAGCATTTACGGCGTCAGCGAGGCATTTTACCGCGCCGACACCCAGAAGACCATGCAGGGCTCCAGCCTGGAGAATGGCCGCTTCCTCCGCTACATTGACGTGGAGCGCCATCAGAATGTGTGTGTCATCGGTTCCTATCTGGCGGAAAACGCTTTCCGGACGGATCCGCTGGGTCAGACGATTTCCGTCAGCGGCGTGCCCTACATGGTAGTGGGCGTACTGGCGGAGAGCGGCGACAGCACCGAGGGCAGCGTCGATGATGTGATCTACATCCCCTATGCCAATGCCCAGCGGCTGGGGGGTGGATATGGGGACATGTATCTGATGACCAGTACGGACCGGGATACGGCGTCTGCTGCCAAGGGCATCATTGAAAACCGGCTGTTCAAGACCTACCAGTCCTCGGACTACTACATGGTCATGACCTCCGCAGAGATGATGGACGCCATGGACTCCATGCTGAACACCCTGATGATGATCCTGATCCTCATCGCGGCCATCAGCCTGCTGGTGGGTGGCATCGGTATCATGAATATCATGCTGGTGTCCGTCACGGAGCGGACCCGAGAGATCGGCATCCGAAAATCCCTGGGTGCCAAATGCCGGGACATCCGCAGCCAGTTCATCATTGAGGCCGGCACTACCTCCGCCATCGGCGGTGCCATCGGCATCATACTGGGCATCCTCATGGCCAACGTGCTGACCAATGTCATCGCTCTGGTGCTGGGCACCGGCAACGACGGCTTCGTGGCTATGCCCACGGCTGGCGGCATCGGTGTGGCCTTCGGCGTCTCCGTGGCGGTGGGCATCCTGTTCGGCTATCTCCCCGCCAACAAGGCGGCCAAGCTGAACCCCATCGACGCCCTGCGCTACGATTGATCCATCCGTGATAAAGGAGCGAACAAAGATGAAGAAACGAGTCCTCTCCGCCCTGCTGGCGGCGGCGCTCACCCTGTCCCTGGTCACCCCCGCCCTGGCCGTCACCAGTCGGGACGATGCCGCCCAGGTCC
>OJRB01001632.1_pt1 | contig 10527 bp, 12 predicted proteins | sample 1599061 | NCBI WGS metagenome assembly OJRB01 (sample SAMN03922522, study PRJEB24848) | human gut metagenome | isolation source: stool sample | host: Homo sapiens | place: Germany | collected 2010-02 | reverse complement strand
AGGTAAACCCACGAAATCGCGAAATTTTTGGTGCAGTTTAACGCAGCCCGAATGCAGCATTCACAACGCTGCTTAATTCCTCAGGTTTATTATACTTCGGTAAATGGAAGCACATTCACATTCGTATAGGAAAGCATACCTGAATTTCTGATTTTTGAAAAATTGGAAAACAGGCTCCTCTGGAAAACAATCGTTATTCAGAAGGGCCTGTTTGAGTTATCTGCTTTTGGGAAATTAGGGAGTCTATGGCGAGCGTTTTTGTGCTTTTGGAGGCATTTAACCGTAAAGGGGCTGCTGCACTTGGACTTTTTTCCTTGTGCAACAGCCCCTTCATGCATTCATTATAGATTTTATCATCCATTTTATTTGCCCCAAACAGCCGCTGCATTCGACCTTACAAGCAGTTCTTCCACAGGCAGACCAATCGGACAAATATCATGACAAGATAACGACTTCCCGCATCCCTCAAAATATTTCTTCTTATATTCAGCAGAAATCTCATTCAAATGAGTGCTTTCCTGTTCTTCATTCAGAATCCGAAATGCGTTGACTGCAGCAACAGCGCCTGCGAAAGTCCCATTTGCAGAGAAGTTAGGACACACTTCAAGGCAGCAGCCACACATCAGACAGCGTGCCGACTGGTATCTCGGTTCATGTGTCCACGGATTCATATAAGCTTCACTTTCAAGCCAAAGGTTCAGTTTTTTCAAATTTTCAAACAGAATTGACCGGTCAACGATCAAATCTCTTACAAGCGGAAATTTGCTTAAAGGTTCCAAGGTGATTGTAGAACCTTTTAACGTATGTAGAAATGTAGAGCATGCCAGCCTCGGACGTTCGTTAATCAGCATGGCGCAAGCCCCACATTTTCGCACCATACAGCTACATTCCCAGCTGATGGGAGTAACTATATTCCCTGAGTTATCTTTCAAAGGGGTTCTACTGTTCAATTCCTTTAGAACAGTGGCAACAGAGCTGTTTTTGCTTCCGTCATACTCAAATTCCTGCCAATAACTGTCTGATTTCTGACTCTCCTGCCGCCTGATTCTTATTTTATATACCAAGTGAATCACCGCCTTTCTGGAACAGGTACAAAGGAAATCTGTATCTGCTTTCCATCAAATCTGGCTACCGTTGTTTTAAGGTAATCATCGTCATTGCTCTTCGGATAATCCTCCCGCCAGTGTGCACCACGGCTTTCTTTTCTTGCAAGAGCACTCTTTAGAACTGCCATGCCAAGCAATGGAAGATTTCCTGTCAGCGCTTGTACCGTTTGAATCCCATTTAACAACGTATTCTCATTTCTGACAACGCCCATAGTCTCCTGCATCACTTTGTTTAATTGCTTTATTTCTGAAATTTGAGACGCTGGTGGAAAATCTATCTGTGTCGCACAAGATAGATCTACTACATCTGCCTGTTCGCATGCTGATTTTGCCGCAACACGTCCTCCGTATAACGCTCCTAACAGAGAATTTCCACCAAGACGGTTGGCACCATGATATTGGGCACAGCATTCTCCGGCAGCGTAAAGATTCTGAATCGGCGTTCTGTGCTGCTCATCCACCAGAATGCCTCCCATAAAATAGTGAATTCCCGGTAAAACAGACACCGGTTCCTTTCGTATATCTTTATGCAGATAGGTCATACAATCGTCTGCCAGACCAGATAGCTTATTTGAAATAATCTCCTCCGATATTTCCGTCATGTCAAGAAATACCTCTGATTCATGGCTGACCTTCCATATCTCTCTGGCGGTAATATCTCGTGGCATCAGATTTCCAAGCTCCGGGTATTTTTCCTCCATGAAATACCATTGTTTTCCATCTTTCATGGCAAACAACCTGCCACCTTCCCCTCTGGCCGCCTCGCTGATGAGCATGCGTTTTCCACCACATTTCACAGTTGTCGGATGATACTGGATCATCTCGCCATTTGCCAGAGGAACACCAAGCCGGAACAATTCTGCGGTGACTTCTCCTGTATTGCTCAGCGAACCCGTTGTATTTCCAAACAATCCGTGCATACCACCGGTGGCAACAATAACCGCATCCCCCGGTAATTCCACAGTCTCCTGACTGTATTCATCCCTGATTACGCAGCCACAACAAATATTGCCACACAGACGAAGTGTTAGGAAAGAATGATGGCTGAACCGTTCTACCATACCAGATGCTTCTTTCCTGCGAACAGCGTCTATCATAGCTGTCATGATCTGCTTCCCGGTATCGCTCTGTGCAAAAGCAGTCCGTTTCTTTTTCTGCCCGCCAAAATTCCGCAGATCCACATCATCATAGCCACTCATGTTAAATTTAACTCCAAGTTTTAGCAGCCAGTGCACCAGCTCCGGTGCTGCCTGTGTCATTCCCCAAACTGCATTTGGATCTGCCAGACCACATGCTGCCTTTATTGTATCTGTAAAATGTTCTTCGGGACTGTCGTTTTCATCTTTTGTATTCAAAGCTGCGTTGATACCGCCCTCCGCCATAACAGACTGTGCCCGCTCTGACGGAAGGGAGGAAACCAGTTTTACATTGCATCCATTTTCCGCTGCCTGCAAAGCCGCTGAAAGTCCTGCCAGTCCAGCACCTATAATAATAATTGTCTTACTCATAGATATTGCCACCCAATATAATATAAAATAACCGCTCCCGCTATAAAAAGAAGAAGCACCGAAAGGATCAAATAAATATCACTCCTTCGTTCTTTATAACTGATGATTCCCAGCGATACGAGCAATGGGCGGATATTGATAAAAATATGAACAAAGATTGCCGCTACGAACAAAAGCTGAGTTACCATCTTTACCGTTGTAAAAGGGAACAAAATATATGTCCCATTCTGCACCTTTCCAAACAAGCCAATATGGAAGAACAGCAGGATCAGTATTGCCAGCCCACTGGCTCGTCTCGCCCAGAATATGGCGTTCTGTTTCAGATACATTTTTCCGGATTGCTTCGCTGTCTGTAAACTCTGAACTGTCAGGATGACACCAATCACCGTATGCACAACAAGAATACCAACACCAATCCATGCAAGAAGTTTCCCTGCGCTACTTCCAATTCCGTTCAGCATAAAGCTGCCCATGATTCCATGAATCATAAAAATGAGAAGCATTAAAACAGACAAAATCGTATTCCATTTTCTCATAAATTCCCGCTCACCTCATTTCTTCGCTGTCCATGATCATATAGTCCATCTGTGTTAGCGTTGTAACGTCAATAAAATCATCCGATGCCAGGAATACATCATACTTTCCACTTACCACTCTTGATAGCATCATTGTGTTACTGTACTCTTTCAGATCTACGGAAAAACCGGCCTGTTTCAACCTGTCACAGAGTTTCTTAGCATAACTGACAAGCGGATAATCCGTCTCAGATACATATAACCGAAAACTAATGTCCGTTTTCATGAGATCTGTTTCATTTGTTTCCGAATCGTCCAGTGCCAATTCTTTTAATTTATTCCGGGTGTTCTCGTTGTCGAGACCATCTGACATCATATTAATACCGAGAACATAAGAGCCTTCCAACTGTGCGGAGGCTTGAGCCGCCTTTTTTGACTTCGGTGTTGCTCCTGTGACTGCATCAATCATAGAAGGCGGTGAATGTAAAATGACACCAAAACCTACAAGAAAAACAATCGTAACAACTAACAGAATCAGTTTTCGTTTCACATTCCCACCTCATTTCCTATTTTTTCAAAATTCTCATTGCGTTCAAAACAGCAATTATGGTAACGCCTACATCACCAAATACAGCTTCCCACATTCCCGCAATACCAAGAGCGCCAAGAATCAGGAACACACTCTTAATCCCAAGAGCAATCACTATATTCTGCATGACAATCTGTTTTGTCGCTTTTGCTACTTCAATCGCGTCCACCAGCTTAGACGGTTCATCTGTCATCAGAACTACATCTGCTGCTTCAATGGCCGCATCCGAACCAAGCCCACCCATTGCAATACCAACATCTGCACGGGCAAGGACAGGAGCGTCATTGATACCATCACCAACAAAAGCCAATTTGCTTCCCGGTCTCTTTTTACTATCTAAAAGCTCAACCTTTTCCACTTTTTGGTCAGGAAGCAGCTGTGCATAATATTCATCCAACTGCAATTCTTCTGCAACGGACTTCCCAATTTTTTCATCATCACCGGTAAGCATGACTGTTTTTTCCACGCCGATATGTTTCAGGTCAGAAATTGCTTTTTTACTGTCCGGCTTCACTTCATCTGTTATCAAAATACATCCTGCATATTGACCATCTACAGCCAAATAAACTTTTGTACCTGCTTTTTCACAGGTTGTGTACTCTATACATTCTGTATCCATAAGTTTCGTATTGCCAGCAAAAACTTTCTTTTCCCCTGCCATTACACTGATTCCATATCCTGAAATTTCCTTATAATCAGAAATCACTGACTGATCAATTTCTTTTCCATAAGCAGCAAGAATGGATTTTGCAATAGGATGGTTAGAAAAACTCTCTGCCTCTGCCGCATACTCCAGAACCTGTTCTTTTGAAAATCCATTTGCAGGCAAAATATCCGTCACATTGAAAACACCTTTTGTAAGTGTTCCGGTTTTATCGAACACAATAACGCTGACATTATTAAGTGCCTCTAAATAATTGCTTCCTTTTACAAGAACACCTCGTTTAGATGCTGCACCAATGCCGCCGAAGAAAGTCAGCGGGATTGAAATAACCAATGCACATGGACAAGATACCACAAGGAAAACAAATCCTCTGCGAATCCACTCTGTCCAGCCTCCGCCAAGAATGATCGGTGGCAGAATCGCCAGAAAAGCTGCTAAGATTACAACCACAGGTGTATAATAACGTGCAAATGTAGTAATAAAATTTTCTGTTGGTGCTTTTCGGCTTGACGCATTTTCCACAAGATCAATAATCTTTGAAACAGTAGATTCACCAAATGCTTTCGTTGTCTTAATCGTTAAAACACCCGTCTGATTCATACAACCGGAAAGTGCTTCGTCTCCTTTATGAACGCTTCTCGGAACCGATTCTCCAGTTAAAGCCCTCGTATCCAGCATAGAATCTCCATCCAATACCACACCGTCTAATGGGATTTTTTCACCAGGCTTTACAATAATAATCTCACCAATGGCAACACTTTCAGGAGATATGGTAATCAATTTCCCATTTCTTCTTACTGTAGCAGAATCTGGACGTATATCCATTAAGTCTGATATAGATTTTCTGGAACGCTTAACAGCCAATGACTGAAAAAATTCACCTACCTGATAGAATAACATAACAGCAACTGCTTCTGGATATTCACCAATGACAAAAGCCCCAATCGTAGAAACACTCATCAAAAAATGTTCATCAAATACACGCCCCTTTGAAATGTTCCTCACAGCCTGCCATACAACATCTCCACCAAGAATAACATAAGAAACAATGAGAAAAGCTAACTCGATAGGCAGTGGCACTTTCGCAAAAACAGTCAATGCCATACCAATGGCATAGATTGCTGCACCAGTCGCTAAACGAACTGTCAACTTCTTATCCTCATTGTTATAGGATTCATTGGCCTCCTGCTTTTTTTCCGGTATATAAGATTCCTGTACAATTTCAGAAACTTCCACATCTGGCTCATGGCTATGAACAATCGTTTCAATCTGACTGACTATCGTATCTGCGGCTGTCTGAGCAACATTGATTGTAAGCGTCTGCTTCATCAGATTTACCACTGAGGATTGCACTCCATCCAACTCTCCGACTTCTTTTTCAATTTTTGCGGAACAATTTGGACAGTCCAACCCTTTTAATAGAAATATGCGTTTCATGATAATCTCCTTATAATTTGTTTAATTGTTCAATTACTCAACTATAATGTTAAAAAATATTATTTCTGCCAAAGATGCTCAAATCCCTTGTCAATAATCTCTTTCACATGATCATCTGCCAGCGAGTAGTAAACTATCTGTGCTTCTTTACGGAATTTTACCAGATTCGCAAGGCGTAATGCCTTTAACTGATGCGAAATTGCAGATTTTGTTACCCCCAGTAGCACTGCAAGATCACATACACACATCTCACTCTGTTCTAGAGCGTGTAAGATTTGTACTCTAGTTCCATCTCCAAATAGCTTAAACAAAGAAGCCAACTGGATATAATCATCTTTTGGCTGCATCTTGGATTTCACATCATTCACAATATCCTCATGAATTACATCGCAATTACAAATATAAGACGTTTTTGGCATATATTCACCTCCAAATAATAATAGTTGAACAATTACTCAACTATTATTATACTTATTTTTAAATTTATGTCAATAAGCTGATGTTAGTTCCCCATAAATTTTACAATTAAAACCAGCTCTTTATTCTTTTCTTAATCTTTTTTCCCAGTATACCGTTTTGGCTTTCTTGTCACACTTCCATCTGCATGACGTTCCACATTATCTCTGCTTGTTCCGGAATGTAATATCCAAGCTGAATCCTTACAGCTTCATACAGTTTGCTGACGGTAGGGAAACAGTAAGGTATACACTCGACAGAGGCATAGAAATTATTCATATCACAATGAAGAATCACCCTTTGCATCTCGTATTCCTCCTCTCCGTTCGCGAAAGCACGAACAACTTTTCACGAATGCATTGACACACAGCATTTCTTGTGATACTATAATTACACGAATTATATTTCGTGTTTTCATCGTCATTATAGTAAGCACAGTTTTTTCGTGTCAATAGGTTTTTACGAAAAAGTGTTCGTGTTCGTCATCAAAAAAGGAAGAGGTATTTCTATGGTCTTCAAAGAAAGGTTGAAAGAAAAAAGAACAGAAACCAATTTAACTCAGGTAGAACTTGCAGAGAAGGCCGGTGTAACCGCCCGCACAATTCAGAATTATGAGCTTGGCAGCCGTAAACCATCCAATATGGTTACGATCCAGAAGATTGCGGATGCGCTGAATACTACTACTGAGTACCTGCTGGGAAGCAGCGGCACCTATGTCGCAGAAGCTCACGAAAAATGCGGCGCAAAAGCAGCGAAGGATATTGAAGAACTGGTCAGTGAAGTGACCGGTATGTTCGCTGGCGGCGAATTAAGCGAAGATGCCATCGAGGGAGCCTATAAAGCTCTGACCGATGCCTACTGGATTGCCAAAGAGAACAATAAAAAATACGCCCCGAAAACGAGGCGTAAAAAATCCGATCAGTGATATTTATCGTACACACTTTTCGCTATACTGTAAACTGGAGGTGGTATGATGAATGCGGAACAGCTTTCACGGGTCAGTGAGAAACTGGTAAAACGCTGCGGTTCCAGAGACCCTTTTGAAATTGCAAGGCAGCTTGGTGTCCATGTCATGCTTTGTGAAAACCTCGGTTCCCTGAAGGGAATGTACCGAGTGATTAAACGAAATCGCTTTATTTTCCTGAATAACAGTCTGAATGAAAATATGCTGCGCATCGTGTGCGCACATGAATTAGGGCATGACCAGCTTCACCGGAATATGGCGAAAACCACCCCGATTCATGATTTCATGCTCTACGACATGAAATCCAAGCCGGAATATGAAGCCAATATCGTAGCAGCAGAGATCCTGATGGACAGCGATGAAGTCCTTCGCTACATCTATGAATATGGGTACACCGCCGAGCAGATCGCCAGTGCGATGTCCACTGACATCAATCTGGTTGCGCTGAAGGTAGCACACCTGGCCACACTTGGATATAATCTGCACGCACTGGAACATAAAAGCAACTTTTTGAAATAACGTATCTTCGAGGAGCCTTGACCGGCTCCTCTTTTTTTGCAAATTGTGCAGATGCCGTCTGCACAATTATCAGCCTAACATCGTAAACGCTCCATAGCAAGTACCTTGCCAGCCCCAAAGTGCTGCAACATGGTTTTGCAAGCAATAATCCGCAACGTTCGCTCCTCCAGTATTCACCTGTAATCTCCATACCGCCATCTTCTCATCTCCCCGCTTTCTTCTTTAGTGCTTATCCACCTTCCGCTTCGGGAACCATCCTTTTGCCACTCTTTTTTCCTGTTCTTTCAATTCCTTAATGCTCCAAAAGCAACTGACGCCCAAAACACCCAGAGAAACCGACCAAAGTATTGCAATATAGAACTACAACCTTCCTCTTCCATATTTTTTTAATATCTGACACATTTTTACGGATTGCATTTTTTACACGGATCATAACCTGCAACAATCAGCGCATCCCTACTCTCTGATGAGGATTTTTTATTGCTCTCCTTCATCTGTTTGACCGATGAACAGGACGGCCGATGAAATTTCTTTGTATTGGTATTGAGGATATAGGATTCCGTGCTGGTCTGCTGAGAAGCTGCCTGCGTAACAGCCTGTGTGGCCTGCTCTGTTTCTGCCGTCTTGTTTGTTCCAGAAGCCGAGCTGTCCCCCGTCGCATAATTGATGTTAATTCCCGGCTGAACATTATAAACGTAAACGCAGTACAAAATACCTTCGCCTTTGTCTTCTACGGATTCCGCTTCCATTAGTACGCCGGATGCTACGAGATTACTGCCTTCAAAAACCGGAGTCACCCGATACAGCACATGATTTCCAGTTTCTTTTACATAGTCCGCTGCCATATTCTCAAACGGCAGCATTCCCTGAACATTCAGATATCTGGTCCCAGTGATTAAGTTCTTCTCATTCGCATTTTCTGCAGTGAGCTGATAACCGATCAAATGGCAGCGATTATAAATCTTTTTTTCGCATCTTTCTGTCAATCATAAGTTTGAATAATCTGTTGTATGATACTGCCATTTTTCCCCGCCTTCTATCTTTCTAAGTGGTTTCCAAGCCATCAAAAAACTCTATTGACATTATAGCACAACGCGCTTTAAGAGTAAATAAAAAATGCCGACTTCTCGCAAGTGTCACTCTTCTGCAAGCAGGGCTTTCGTGACACGAAAGCGATTTTCTGCTTGTTGGGGAGACTCCCCAATCCCCTTAGAACGCTGCCTGTGGCATCGGGCTGCACATCCGTTTCGGATGCTTTAACGGCAGTTCCTGCCAAAGAAAAAAGTACGGTGCAGTATGAGCATTACGCCCACACTGCACCGTACTTTCCATCATCGACTACTTTGTCTATTTTCCTCTTCCTGCCGTACTTCCTGCTCATGCAGCTGCTCTTTCTTCTGCTCGTCCTCTTTCAGGATTTCCTGCACGATCTTCTGCGCCACAAGCCAATCTTGCATTTTCGATTTGGTCTTGCGGTACTCTGCATAAGAGCTTTTCTTTCGTTCCAGAAGCATTGCATACTCTGCATTCAGTTCACTGATGCGCGGGAGCTTTTTGTCAGAGCCGTTCTCTTTCTTATAGGCATCAAACGCCTTTTTTGCTGCGCTGCGCAAGGCCAGCATATCCCGATGGGCTTCATAGAACTCCCGATTGTAACCGGATGTGGCACCAAGGCACACATCAATCTCCGACGCATCCAGGTCTTTCGGCTGTGCTTTCTTCAAATATTCCGTGTTCACAGCAAAGGCAGAGTCCGAAGCCGCAGCCAGTTCTGCCACACGGAGCTTTTCACGGACATTGCCTGACAGATATTCATCAGCCGTCACCCATCCGTTTTCCTCGCCGCCCTGCGTCATCGGGTCTTTGAAAATGACACCATGCAGTTCCTGCCGGATTTTTTCATATTCTCCCGGTGTACCTAAAAGCTCCGACATATAGGGCAACTCCACTCTGCCGCGCTCTCCGATAGAGATTGCCAGAGCTTCTGCCGGAGTATCTACGCTGGTAACAGCCCGTTCCGGTCGAATCGTCCGTTTGGTGAACATATCTGCCTTGGATTCCAGCCTGCCGTTTTCATCCACATTTTCCAGAGAGCAGAGCAGATAATAAGATGAATCTTCCGAAAAAGCCTGTGCATTTGCACGAGAGTTGATAAGCCCATACTGATCTGCAAATCGGTCATAAGCTACATTCAGTTCCCGCTGTTTCTGGGCAATCGCGTCCTCCGGATAATCGTTCAGCTGGTAGTCAATCAGTTCCTGCACGATGGTACGAAGCTCCACCATGCCCTTGATCCTGCCGGTGGCCGTCGCAGAAAGGTCAGCTTTCCGCATGATGCTGTTCTCACGGAAGTAGACATCCCCATCCACTACTGCATAGGAGAAGTTCTTTACATTGGGGTCTGCCGGAATGGTTTCGCCCTGCAAGGACAGTTCTTCTTCCGGTGCCAGCTCCTGCGCTTCATAGTGGCCGCCGATATGCTGCACAGCCTCATGCAGCTGGTCTCCCAGATCTGCATCCGGAATCACTTGCACAGAAGAATGTCTTGCCCGCCTCCTGCAACACGCGGATCGAACCAAACTCCTGGTTCTCGAACACCTCCGTCATCTGCCTCGACTGTCCGCCATGACTGCCCACATCGGTGTCATGGGTCATCTGATTGAAATCCGTCATACCTGTTACCTCCTACTCAAATTTGTCTCGCCGGATTTCGAGCGAAAAAAATAGAGCCTCGACCCATTCTCGTTTTCAAAGAATGAGCCAAGGCTC
>OJRB01001621.1_pt1 | contig 10597 bp, 5 predicted proteins | sample 1599061 | NCBI WGS metagenome assembly OJRB01 (sample SAMN03922522, study PRJEB24848) | human gut metagenome | isolation source: stool sample | host: Homo sapiens | place: Germany | collected 2010-02 | reverse complement strand
CGGCAGCGTCAGATGTGTATAAGAGACAGCATCTGGTTTCCGACCGCTGATAAAGCGGCCCTCCCAGCGCTTATCCTTTCTTCTGTAAATGTTATCACCTGTATTTGCCAAATCACGTCCTCCTTTTTTGACGGCTATTCCGACTGCGAATGGAAATTCAAAAGCGCTCATTCTACCACAAAATGAATATATAACGTCTGATGCACATTGATATTTGCAGAAATCAGGAGAAACTTAACATGTTTTCATGGGTAGCACATTGACTTTTTTCCAGACTGCTGTATAATGAAATCAGAAATTAGTTCATTTTGCGTTTTTCAAGGCTTCGTAGAGTTCTAGGAATCTACGAAAGCTGACCCGTCAATTTTTGTATGTGCAGATAGTATGTCACGCTTTCGGCGGTAGATGCAAAAGGAACTGTCTTTACAATTACATATTGCAGGTTTTTGTTTGCTGGGAATGTGTAATCACAGGTCGCGGCCATATATTGGACTGAGCTTGTGATGAAAGAGGAAGGCTGTGTGCATTGGGATTGTACGCGGCTACTCGCCCGGAGCCGTAAAGGTAAGCAAGGTTCCGAAGTGGCACGCGGCAAAGCGTAAGACAGCGTTTTGTTTGTGTGTCATGTGACCGAAAGGTCGCCATTGTGGATTTTTCCACGAGAAGGTAGGAATCAGAGCGCGGATGGTATCATCCATAGCCTGAGTTCGGAAGAATCGCTATTCTCGCTGCATGGGAGTCTGTCTATTCAATGTTCCCGTTAAGTGCAGAAAGCAAGCAAAAGCGTATGGTAGGCGGCACGATGATCTGTCTATCGTACTTGACACGGGCGTCAACTTGTTTCTCTTATAAGGAACAGGTGGCGCTATTTTTATTTGTGTCTCATCCAGATTATCCCATGATAGGGGTAGTCTGTGAAAAAGTACGATAGGAGGAAAAACGTATGCACGGCGAAGAACAGCAGCTTCAATCCCAGCAGCCCAACTGGCAGGAAAACCTGGACCCGCAGCTTTTGTCCCGCGTCAAGCAGATCATCGCACGAAGAAACACGGAGTTTATTTTAGACCACCAGAATGATAGCCTTGAGCAGCTCAGCGCTTACCTGAAAGCCTGCATGGAAGACATCGGGCATCCGCCCGCGCGAGTAGAAGTAATCGGCGGTGATTTCTTAGAATACCGTTTTGAATCATGGCCGAAAGCTCTCCGCAGCTTTTATAGCGGCTCAGTATCTGCCAACCTTAAAAACCCGCCGCCGTTTGCAAATCGAAAAATCGTGCGCGACCTTTATGCGGCGTTAGATTCGCAGCTTCAAAGGGCGGATGCAGCCTGTACCAAGGAGGTACGGGCATGAAAGGCAAACCGTTCCGAGATCGAGACAATCAGGCTCTGCACGACAAGCGCATGAATGAAAGCGTGCGTGTGGCGATCTCCCGAAAAAATATTGAATTTATCCTTGCACATCAACACGATTCCCGAGAAGAACTTGCTCGCTACCTACGGCAATGCAAAAAAGAGCTGGGGCATATTCCTGCGCAATCTGAGGTTATCGGCGGCGATTTACTGGCGCTTCGATTTGGCTCGTGGGTAGAAGCGCTGAATTACAGCGGCTATATGAACTGCAAGGGTACAGCCGTAAGTGCGCTGCCGTTGGAACGCACGGCAATCTTTCAGGAAGAATATGAGCGTCAATCAAAACAGCATGTAAAGGACAAAGAAGCTCGAAAGAAAAAAGCAAAAGCCGACCGACGGGAGCAGAAATCTGCTAAAAAGCGCGCAAAAAAAGCAGCGATAGCAGCCGCAGCCGGAGGTTCCAAATGAGCGGCGGCGCGAGAAATCGCTTTGATGGGCAGCGCTGGATAGAAAATATAATCAAAGAGCGCACCCGAGAAGCGCTGGAGCGTTTCCCAGCTCGTGAACGCTATCTTCACTACAATCAGGAATATAAGCGGCAGGAAGAGCTTTATAAGCAGGAACGCGCCGAAAGAGATCGTGTCCGAAAAGAGCGCAACGAACAGCGGAACCAGCGTCGAGCCGAAGCAAGAACTAAAAACGCTGCCAAAGCGCAGACAACAAATAAATCCGAAACTCTCCTTTCAGAGAATTGCGAACGAAAGGAGATGTGACGGATGTCAAAAGGTAAAGGTAAAAAGCAGTTTCAGGGCGCAGGTCGCCGCTTTCGCGCCGATATTTGGATGGACGAAAAGGTAAGCGCCAGCTGAGCAAGTTCCGGCAGGAGCAGGCGGCAGAAAAGGAAGCCAGACGCGCAGCACGGCAAGCCGAACGGCAGGAATCGGCTGCGGAGGAAAGCGCACAATAATTTATTTGCACAATCCGAATTGGGAACGGATTTGCACATAGACCTGATCTCATCCCCCTGAGATCAAACTGCCAGCGCGTCACCCCCTGACGCGCTTGATAACCCCGGTTCCGAGCTGGGAACGCGGAACCGGGGGATCTCAAAACAAATCTACCGGGCCTTCGCCCGTCTCAATAAGATGAATCGCATCGACAACTGAATAGCTACAGCGAGAGAGCATACTGTCCGGGGGAAGTGTCGCGGCGAAACGAGCGCACCAACGGGCGGATAACATGGTCCTTATTGCGGTGGGTAGGAGCATAGGAAGCGGTATTGTATCTGTGGCGTGAAAAGTCCTTTGTGGTCAACGGCGCAAGCCGTAGACATATGCGCCGGTGCGGAGTGTTTCTCATCCGTGCCGGTATCCCTTGCGAGAAACGATTCATGTTGTGAAAAATCACGCTGCTGCCATTCATGCGGCGGCAGCGCAAGTAAGTTGCATGGGCAGCGCGGCCTTACTTCTGGGCTGTGCTGGCACAAAGGAAGAAAAAATTAAAAGGAGAACAGATCATGAAAACATCCAAGAAAATGCTTTCCCTACTTCTGATTGCCGCGATGCTCGTATCCGTGCTTTGCATGGGCGTTTCGGCAACGGAAGACTACGACCCTGTTAGCATCAGTGAAGGCGAACCCGTTACCATCAGCTGGAACGGCACGACCGGCACCGTCGTAAGCGTTGACGGCTCCAGCTACATCCCGCAGGAGTTCCTCCTCTGGGCGCAGATCGACTATACCGTAGAGGTTAATGGCACAGCCATTTCCCCGAACCGCGAGCCCGGTGAGGACGACACCGCTGCTCCGTACACGATCACTACCAACGCAACGAACAATACCGTTATCGTTGCAAGCAACGGCACGACGACTTACACCGTCACCTGCCCGCACTACACCGCGGCAGCGACCGGCGTCAATCCGGCTGATGTCAACGGCTATCTGCCTGTTGGTCAGTTTGCCCGTTGGAACAGCTTCGGCTGGGGTACGCTCTACACGGACAGCACCAACGTTAGCTCTTCCAGCAACGATGTGAAGTTCAAGACCGGTTACGTTTCTACCGGCGTTTCCCTCGGTATGGCTGGCGGCTACGTCCAGTTCGATATGGGTAACAACCGTATTCAGAACAACGCCAACAACAAGTACGGCATTGATTTTATCGTTTACGGCAACGCTTTCGTCGGCAACCCCGAAGCTGCCGGTGTTCAGGTTTCTAACGATGGTGTCAACTGGTACACACTGGCTGGCTCCCGTCACTATATGAGCGACACCAAGTGGAACCAGAACATCTCTTACGTCCGCCTGACTGCTGATAACACTTCTCTGAACGATGCGTTCACCGCGGCTGGCATTTACGTCTCGACGAACTTTGAGGTTCCGTCTTCGGATAATGCTTCCGATGTTGATGCAGCAATCGGCGCAGCAACGTGGACCGGTGTCCCGCAGCTCACCGGCAGCACCTATCCCAAGACCTACAGCACCGCTACCCCGGCAGCGGCTGCGTGGTGGCCTGAGTACGCACAGGATTCTAACAACAAAGACGAAAACTACGGTAATGTCTGGAATATTGACAACACTGTGAACGGCGTGAGCTGGCTGAGAAGCGGCTCGGCAGAAGTCATTACCTACACCGGTGTTACAACGGTTGAAGATGACATGGTTGTTCTGAACGAGGGTGCAACGGCAGCCCCGTCTCAGGCTGAAATGACCGACGTATATCAGTGGGGCTACGCGGATGTCCGTGTCAACGGCTCTCAGTATGGCACAATCGCCAACAACCCGTATGAGGCAGCTCCCTCCACGCAGACCGGTGGCGACGGCTTCGATCTCTCCTGGGCAGTTGATGCAAACGGCAATCCTGTTCAGCTTTCCTCTGTGCGTTACGTCCGCGTTTACAGTGCAGTTCTGTTCAGCGCAGGCGTCTTCGGTGAAACTTCTGCCGAGGTCTGCGGTCTGTATGTTGCAAATGGTACTGGTTCCGGTGCGGCAACTCAGGCATTGAGCGTTTCTGCGGGCAAGACCGCTACAACACTTTCTACTGTGACGACCGGAAATCAGAGTACCAGTAATGTAAAAATCGGAAAACAGACTGGCCTTATTAAAATTGAATCGGCTGCCGAGCATATTTATGTAAACGGCGAAGCGTTTACTTCTGGCAACACATTAACACTGACTGGTTTGACGCCCACAACCGCCAAAACCATTCAGATTGTTACGCAGAATGGAACCGAGTCCCCCTATGTGACAGTTCTGAAAGTCACACGATAAATCTCTTTAAGGAAATGCTAGGGCAAGGACATCCGTCCTTGCCCTAGCTAACATTTTTGTATGAAAAAAAGCACAAATAAACGTTTCATTTCATTGTTGCTTACGCTAATACTTATACTGGGCGTTTTACCTGGCAATATTTTTGCAGCGGACAGTCCTAATAATTTGATCGTGGACAGCAAATATGAAATAGTTGCGAGTTATCCATCTGGGTATTCAGATGATATAGAATATGATACTTATGTTGTTCGTGTTCCACTTGGAACAACCTCAATAGCAGAAGTAACAACAAGCTTTACGATTGCAAGTGCAGAGTGCTGGAACCATGATTGGGTTGCCGACCCTCATGGCAAAAATTCTGTATTTACTGGAAACTATGATCTGACGATTCACGCCAACTGTATAGAACCAGATCCAGAAGTATATATTCCGTGGGAAAATGCAAGTAATTATGATTTCCATGGCGTATACTATAGTGATGAAGGCGATGATAATCAGATACTGGTTTATTATTTCCTTGCCGATAAGGATTCCGGTAATCAGATTGATAAAACAGAACTCAGTGATCTGCTTGACACCGTAAAGGACGGAAATTCCAATTATTATCTTTCAAATGACCGCTACAACGGCAAGAAATCAGATACCATCTCAAGCAAAAATGGAAGCTTCTGGGCGGAGTTCACAGCTGCCAACGGTCCCCGCGCTAAGGCGCAGAAGGTGCTGGATACTGCAACAACCGAAGCGCAGATTACCGCTGCGGTTACTAAACTGAACACCGCAATCCAAAAACTGATTCCTAGGTCTCAGCTAAACGCAACATATCTCTACGAGACGCTGCAAGAAAGAAACTACGGCGACGAGTATCTTGAGGATTTTACCGCCCCCAGCGTCCAAAAATTCCGTGCGGCGCGCAGCGCGGCGCAGAGCTATCTGGATTCCCTGTTCAACACCGACGGCTCCGCCAAAGAGGGAGTAAACATTGCTGCAAACCAACCGACCGCAGATGATTATGCAAATGCACTGAAAAACAGCGGCCTTGTTAGCAATGATTCCGTTGAGGAAAGCAAAGTCAATTTGCGCACCATTCAGGCTCTTGCCAAGAAGTACGCTATGACGGAAAACGATGGCAAGTACACGGACAAAAGCTGGACAGCGTTTGAAAAAGCCCGCAAGGATGCTGTAGACTACGCCGCCAAGCATCCGGTATCCGAGAATATGAAAGCCGGTGAACCGCAGCAATATACTTCTTTGACAAGAGCGTTCTTGTCTGCGGTTTATGGTTTGACGCCAACCTCCGGTGATGTCACAGTTACGTTTTCCTTTACGGATGACCTGCATTTGCGCGTCACAAACATTCCGCCCGCTTATGTCAAGCTGATGAAAGACCCGGACGGAGATACGCCGCAGATCAAGACGATAACGCTGCCCGCTGGCTCCACACTTGCCGACCTCTGGACGAGGACCGGCTGCCAGCCGGGCAACAGCTATCTCAGCAAAACAGCCTACAGTATCTGGTACACATTTGTCAACGATACAATGCTCTACGGCGCAACACCCGGCGTCAATCAATACTTTGCGGACACCAACTATGTATTGAAAGACGGTGATGAAATTCACCTTGCGCATATGGAGTGGCCGTCCTACACGTTCAATTACATCTATCGGGATGAAGTGAACTGGACGAACATGACGGATGCGCTCGGTGTCCTGCGCTTCAAGGAAACCGGTGCGCAGACTGCCGCAGCTGGCGAAGAAACGACGTTGACGATTGAGCACACGTCCGCGCATCTTTGGACATATACCGGCAGCTACAGTGCCTATGAGGGCGCGACGATTGCCGCCTATGGCCCGCAGAACACGGATGGCAGCTACCCCGACACGCCGATTCTGTCTGAAACCACGTCGGATGCAAGCGGCTCCGTGAGCTTCAAGCTCTATCAGGAGGGCAAGTATCTCGTCACCGCTTACGATGCGCGGGCAAATGACGAGGATGCTGCAATCTTCTACTCCGGCACCGTTGCCGCGCCGTATCTGGAGCTGAAGGTCGGAGTCGCAGAGCAGCCGGACGCAGTCCGCGCCGAGCTGAAAGCAGCGCTGGATAAGGTCTACAACGCCTATCCGAAGAAGATCTTTGGCGACGATACCTGGGCAGATATCGAATCTGCGTACAAGGCGGCCGTTGCGACGCTGAACGATTCGTCGGCTTCGACCGGCGAAGCATACCTTGCGCAGCAGGCAGCAATCCGCACCATCCAGAGCAAGCAGACCGAAACGATTCAGGCAAATAAAACAGCGCTTGAGACGTTCCGGACAAATCTGAATAAGCTCCCGGACGATGTGAACAAGATCACCGCCAGCGCAAGCGTCAAAGAAGCGGCAACGACGTTGATTCAGTGCTATACCAGCATGAACAGCTATCAGCGTTCGCAGATCACCGGCACGGAACAAGCCAAGTACGATAAGATCAAGGCTTATATGGATGCAAACGGGGCATCTCTGCCCAAAGCAGAAACATATGAGCTGACGCTTAACGTTGTTGGCGATTCGGATGAATCAACCGCTGCGCTGAACGCCATGATCGACGATCTGCGCAACAATCCTGCCAAGATGGACCGCGCAGAGGGTGGCAAATATGACCACACAAAGGCAATCCATATTGTAACGCCGTACACCTTTGGCACCTACGATGGCTCGACCATGCTGTTCTCTGACACGTTCAGTGAAGCTGAGCCACTGACACCTGTTCGGATTTATTCCGGTGTAGACTACGCGGCATATTTCCAGACACGCAATGCAAAAGGCACATATACGACGGACAGCGCCGCATGGTCGATCAGCGATAAAGACCTCAGCATTGTTCTGACGCTGGAAGGCACAATCAGCACCCCCGGCGAGTATGGCACGGAGGGCAACCTGACTGTCAAGATCGGTGATACCGAGTATGAAGTCAAGAGCATTACATACGAGGGTATCAGCCGGTCCGACGTTATCAGCGGCACGCAGCGCGTCTATGACGATTCTGCCTACAAGGGCAAGTCCTCTGATGTAGTCAACGTTGACATTCCCGATGCCTACCTCGGCTTCGCAATGCCATACAATGATGTGACCGTCACGATCACATGGGGACCGGTCGAAAGTGACAGCGCGAAGCTGGAAACGGCACGGAAAACCGCAACGAACGTCGTCAACGCGAAGTACAACGCTCTTGTTGCCGCAAACGAGTACGACACGGAACATCAGGCCGAACTTGACGCAGCGCTGGCTAACGGTTTGAAAGAAATCGAAAGCGCAACGACCGAAGCTGATGTCATTGCCGCCAGAAAGAAAGCCGTCTCCGAGATGGAGAAGGTGCCGACAATCGGACAGTCTTCCGAATCCGGTAAAGTTGGTGAGAACTTCACAAAGCTGTACCCTGATGCACGGACAGTTGGCCGTGTCCACGTCATCGTCGAAAACACGACGTATCTGGACGAGTCTCTGCCCGCCAGCTTGAAGAATACCATCATTGACGGGTATTACGATCTGACCGACTGCGACAGTATGATGACCGTTGCTCTCAAGGCACTTGAAGGTGCAAGCTATACCTGGAACCGAAACGGCTATGACTACGGTACAACGTATCTTGCATCGGTCGAGAAAGACGGCGGTACACTCGCAGAGTTCACCGGTGGTCCCAACTCCGGCTGGATGGGTACAAAGAATGACTGGTTCGTCAACGCCGGCTTCTCCGATTTCCGTTATACCAACGGCGGACTGGCTGACGGCGACGAAATTCATCTCATGTATACCACGAAGCTCGGCGCGGACATCGGCGGCACATGGAGCGGCACCGATACCTCGCTGCAAAGCCTGATTGTTTCCGGTGCAGAGCTGTCCCCGGCGTTCTCCGGTTCGACAACCAACTATGTGCTGACGATTCCGAATGAAGCAATCGGTGTGACTGTCCGCTTTACCGCCGCAAACAAAAACTATCAGGCGCGGATGTATCTCAATTCCTATAAGGATGAGAACAGCCGCTACATGAGCGGCGATATGCTCTCTGTGTCCTCTGGCGACGTAATCTACGTCGGTGTTGGTGAGCGTGCATGGGGCAGCATGAATAACGGCGGCACCGCCACAAAGTACACCATTCAGGTTGTCAAGAGTGGCGACGCAAAAGAGCTTGTAGAAATCATTGATGATCTTCCCGCAGCAAGCCGTCTGACGCTGGATGATGCCAGAACTGTGCGCATGGCGCGTAGCTTGTTCGACGCACTAGACGCAGCAGCTCAGGCAACTTTCAAGACAGACCACGAAGCCCAGTATAACAAGCTGGTTGCGTGTGAAAAGGTCATTGATGATATGACCGCAGCAGATGCCGTTACAACTGCCGCAAATAATCTCCCAAGCAAGCCTAATCTTCGTGACAAGGCGACGTTCTACGCTGCAAAAGCGGCGCTCGATGCACTGACTGCGGACCAGGAACAGTACCTTACAGCAGAAACGATTTCTGTAATCGATCAGGCTTACGAGCAGGTCCTTGGGATGGACCAAAACCATGTGCAGTGGTTGATTGACGAGCTGCCCCCCGAAGACAAAGTCACCCTTGCCGACAAGAAGCAGATCAACGCCGCAAAGGCTGCGTATGACGCGCTGCCCGACAAAACCGGCATTGACGCAACGAAGCTGGAACAGGCGGTTGAGGCACTTAAAAAGCTGGAACAGGGCGGCTCTGGTGAGGACACCGGCTACAGCGAGTATCTGAATAAGGCGCTTGCCAACATCAAGAAGACGGTTCCCACACCGCAGGTTGGTTCTGTGAGCGGCGAATGGGCGGTGCTTGGTTTGGCGCGCGGTAACGCAAGCGTCACGAACAGCTACTACGACAGCTATTATGACCGTGTTGTAGCCTATGTGAAAGCAAACATCAATTCCAAGGGGCAGCTCGATTCTAACAAATCGACAGAGAACTCCCGCATCGTCCTTGCGCTGACTGCCATTGGCGAAGATCCTACCAGCGTAGGCGGTCGCAACCTTTTGACCGCGCTGAACGATTTGACCTATGTGAAAAAGCAGGGCAGCAATGGCCCAATCTGGGCGCTCATTGCGGTAGACAGCGGAAACTACGAGTACACCAAACGTGAGCAGCTGATTGAAGCAATCCTTGCTGATCGCACCGACGACGGCGGCTGGACCTATGGTGAAGGTGGCGCAGACGCTGATATGACCGCGATGGCAATTCAGGCACTCGCACCGTACAATGACGACGAGCATCCGACTGTCAAATCTGCGATCAGCACAGCGCTCAAACTTCTGTCCGGTATGCAGAACGATGATGGCGGCTTCTCGTCTATGGGTTATCGGAATTGCGAGTCTGCGGCGCAGGTTGTTGTCGCACTCAGCGCACTTGGGCTGGATGCCAACACAGATTCCCGTTTCGTGAAGAACGGTCATTCTGTACTGGAAAACCTCCTGACCTACGAACAGGCGGACGGCAGCTTCTGGCATCTCATAGATGGCAGCGGCAATGCCAATAACCAGATGTCGGCTGAACAGGGCACCTACGCACTCGTTGCGTATGACCGTTATGTCAAGAACAAAAATTCTCTCTATGATATGACGGATGTAGTCAAGCGTGAAGACGCAAGCGCACAGGAAGTCATTGACATGATCGATAGCATCGGTGAGGTCAATGAATACAGCTATGACGCCATTGCAGAAGCACGCAATGCCTACAACAAGCTCTCTGCTGCCGACAAGGCAAAGGTCACAAATTACAACACTCTGACTGCTGCCGAGGATGCTTACAAGGCAATTCTCAGCGAAAAGCAGACGGAACGTTACAAGGAACTCAAGGCGCACTATGACGAGCTTCTGAGCGACAAGACCAAAAAGTATGGCACTGCCGCGAAGAAGAAGCTCCTGTCCGTCCTTCAGACCGCACAGAGGGATATGAACGCCGCAGTTTCTTGCGAACGGGTGGAGGAAATCTTCCAAAAAGCC
>OJRB01001619.1_pt1 | contig 10599 bp, 8 predicted proteins | sample 1599061 | NCBI WGS metagenome assembly OJRB01 (sample SAMN03922522, study PRJEB24848) | human gut metagenome | isolation source: stool sample | host: Homo sapiens | place: Germany | collected 2010-02 | reverse complement strand
GATCATCGAATCGTGCAGCGAGGCTCCGAGCACGTTGGTCGTCGTCAGTCCGAACTCCGTGTCGATACCGTCCACGCCTACGAACAGTTTGCTGCAATTGAAATTGCGGAGCATCGCCTCGGCAAAGGGCCCCACGACCGACACCGAACTGCTGCGGGTGATGCCGCCCAGCTGGAGGACATCCACATCGGCGTGCTGCGAGAGGATCTGGGTCACGGGAACCGCCGCCGTGATGACCGTCAGGTGGCCGACGGGCTTGATCTCCCGGGCCAGGAAAGCCATCGTCGTTCCCGAAGCGATGATGATCGAATCGTCCTGCGAGATCAGCTCCGCAGCGGCCGCGCCGATGGCCCGCTTCTCGGCCACATTCTTCTTCTCCTTTTCGTTGACGTGACGGTCGCTGATATAGGGACTTATGAGGATGGCGCTGCCATGGGTGCGGTAGAGCTTCTTCTGCTGTTCGAGGTAGGACAGGTCCTTGCGGATGGTCACTTCCGAAACCTTGAAAAGCTCGGAGAGCTGTGTCACCGAAATCGAGCCGTTCTGCTGCAACAGCGACAAAATACGGCTGTGCCGTTCCGGAAGGCTCAAAAGTGGTTCTTCACCTGGTTTGTTCATGCGCAATTAAAATTTTAAAGTTTTGAGAGACTAATATACGAAAAATATTCGAAACACGAACATTCCGCCGCGATTATTTTCCCTCCCGCAAAAAATTGCATGCCCGATCAGAATATTTCAAATTAAAAGGTTTTTTATTTTGAAATCGCCGAAATGATTTGTACTTTTGTTCCGAAACGAAATCAATCATCAAACCGATATTTATGGAAAGAGCATCACAAATCAAAAAGTTGTCCGACAAGGGCAAAATCTGGGACATGGTAGTCGTAGGCGGCGGTGCGACCGGACTCGGCGTCGCGGTGGATGCAGCCACGCGCGGCATGAGCGTAGCCTGCCTGGAGAAGACCGACTTTGCGAAATGTACGTCGAGCCGCTCGACCAAACTCGTGCACGGCGGCGTGCGCTACCTGCAAAAGGGCGACGTGATGCTGGTGCTTGAAGCGTTGCGCGAGCGCGGCCGCATGAAGGCCAACGCCCCGCATCTGGTGAAGGACCAGGCGTTCGTCATTTCGAACTACCGCTACTGGGACAATTTCCTTTACTTCTGCGGCCTGACCTTCTACGACCTGCTCTCGTTCGGCTTCGGCTACGGACGTTCGAAGTACATCTCCGCCAAGAAAGTGATGAAATACATCCCCACCTCGGTCGAAAAGGGGCTGAAGGGCGGCGTGGTCTACCACGACGGACAGTTCGACGACTCGCGCATGGCCATCAACCTCGCCCAGACCTGCGTCGAGAACGGCGGCACGGTCGTCAACGAAGCCACTGTGACGGGCATCCTGCACAATGAGGCGGGTAAGGTCGCCGGCGTGAAGTTCGTCGACAACACCACCGGCGAGGAGTATTCGATCAAGGCGCGCAGCGTCGTGAACGCCGCCGGCTGCTTCGTCGACGACATCATGCACATGGACAGCCCCGAACACCGCAAGATGGTCACCCCGAGCCAGGGCGTGCACCTCGTGCTGGACATGAAATTCCTGCAGAGCGACTATGCGATCATGGTTCCCAAGACCTCGGACGGCCGCGTGCTGTTCGCCGTGCCCTGGCACGACAAGGTCGTGGTCGGAACGACCGACATCGTGCGCCCCACCCCGGAGGAGGAGCCGCGTCCGCTGAAGGAGGAGATCGACTTCATCCTCGGCACCGCGGGACTCTACATGAACCCGGCGCCCACCTACAAGGACATCCTCTCGGTATTCGCGGGTCAGCGTCCGCTGGCGGCGCCCAAGAAGGAGGGCAAGAACACGAAGGAGATTTCGCGCAGCCACAAGGTCATCACCTCGGACAACGGTCTGGTGACGATCACCGGCGGCAAGTGGACCTCCTACCGCCTGATGGCCGAGGACACGGTGGACAAGGCCATCGAAGTAGCGGGACTTCCCCGGCGCAAGTGCGTGACCAAGAAATTCCACATCCACGGCTACCGCAAGAATCCCAACCTCGCCGACCATATGTACGTTTACGGTTCGGACGAGCCGAAGATCCTGAATCTGATCAAGGAAAACCCGGCGCTGGGCGAAAAGCTCTCTCCGAAGTTCGGCTACACGCTTGCCGAGGTGGTTTGGGCCGTGCGCGAGGAGATGGCCCTCACGGTCGAGGACGTGCTGGCGCGCCGCGTGCGGCTGCTGTTCGTCGACGCCCGCGAGGCGATGGCCGCCGCCCCGAAGGTCGCCGAAACGATGGCCCGCGAACTGGGCCGCGACCAGGCATGGATCGATGCGCAGGTCGAAAGTTTCACGAAGATGGCGAAAAATTATATCTTTGAAGCTTAAACGGACTTTAACCCAAGCTTAAAATGTTCAATTTTTTTAATCCTCCGGCTCCCAAACCGAGGCTCTCCCAGGACAAAATCCCGGCCAAATACGCGCAGATGCGTCTGCGCGTATTTTTGGGTGCGTTTCTGGGATACGCAGCCTACTATCTGGTGCGCAAGAATCTTTCGCTCGCAGCGCCAGGCATGATCGAGTCGGGACTCCTCGACAAGGCCAGCGTAGGACTCGCGGGTTCGGCGATCTCGATCGCCTATGCCTTCAGCAAGTTCATCATGGGCAGCCTTTCCGACCGTTCCGACGCACGCAAGTTCCTTGTCGTAGGACTTATTCTCTCATCGTTGCTGATGATTTGCACGGGACTGATCCCTTACAGCCACACAAATCCCGGCATCAACGTAGGCATTATCTTCGGTCTGATGCTGCTGGTGGGCTGGCTCTCGGGCATGGGATGGCCTCCCTGCGGGCGTATCATGGCCCACTGGTTCTCCCAGAACGAACGCAGTTTCAAAATGTCGGTATGGAATACGTCGCACACGATCGGCAGCGGCTCGCTGGGACTGCTCGTAACCGCCGGAATCGCCATCTTCGCCATGCTGGGATGGGGCGACACGTGGCGTGCAGCCTTCATCTTCCCGAGTTGCGTGGCGCTTCTTCTGGCCGTTTTCTGCTGGTGGGCGCTGCGCGACACGCCCCAGGCCTGCGGGCTGCCTCCCATCGACGAATACCGCAACGATTACTCGGCGGTAAAGGCCGCCAAGGGAGAAGAACAGAAAATCCCCTTCAAAAAACTCTTCGTCGACTACATTTTCAAGAACAAGATTCTCTGGCTCATCGCCCTGGCCAACGCTTTCGTCTATCTGGTGCGTTACGGCATCAGCGACTGGGCGCCGGTCTACCTGCAGGAGATGAATATCATGGATGCCTCGCAGAGCAACCTGGCCTTCTCGCTGCACAACTACGCGGGCGTCCCCGGAACGATCATCTGCGGATGGATCTCGGCCAAATTCTTCAAGGGACGCTGCGCCCCGGCCAACGTGATCTACATGGTGTTGGTGCTGATCGGCATTCTGGTCTATTGGAAAGCCGCTCCCATTGCCCAGTCGCTGGCTGAAATCTTCGGCGGCGACCCTGCCGCCATCGGCCGCACGGTCGTCTACACGGCGCTCTGCGAAATCGGGTTCTGCATCTACGGTCCCGTGGCGCTGATCGGCATTCAGGCGCTGAACCTCGTGCCGAAGAATGCAGCCGGAACGGCCGCAGGATTCGTCGGGTTGTTCGGCTACCTGTTCGGCGATGCCGTGCTGGCGAAAATCGTCATGGGTTCGGTCGCCAACGACAACTCGCTGGGATGGAACGCCACCTTCTGGATGTTCATTGTCGCCAGCCTGCTTGCCACGGCATTCTGCGCCACAACCTGGAAACGCGAGAAACAGGCTCTCTCCCGATAGAAAATTCCCGCTAACGAATCGTGAAAGCCCTTAACTCCCGGTTAAGGGCTTTTTCACGCCCTCCGACCAGACGGTCGACCAAGGCATGGAAACGGGGCGAATGGTCGTGGTGAACCGTGTGGCAGAGTTCGTGGACGATCACATAGTCGCGCAGGTGCTCCGGAAGAGTCATCAGAAAGAGGCTCAACGAGATGTGGTTGCTCCCCGAGCAACTCCCCCACTTCGTGCGCGAGGCGCGGATCGAAAGTTTTTCGTACTTCAGGCCCGTCGCCTCCGACAGCCGCCCGATGCGGCCCGGCAGGTCGGCTTTCGCCGCACGGCGCAGCTCCTCGATACGGGCTTTCCGCTCCTCGGGCGGCAACTGCGGAGGCAGGGATGCCCGCTTGCGGGCGAGCCGTTCGCGCGCCGCCCCGATCCATTCCGCTTTTTGCTCCAGAAAATCCAAAGCCCGTTTTTGCGGCACCCCGCAGGGGAACGAAAGCCGCACGGCGCCCGTGGCGCGCACCGAAATGGAAATGCGGCGGGCGCGCACGGTCTGCGAGAGGGTCACCTCGCCCAGCCGGGGATGCACATAGAGGGAGGTCATCGCATCAGCACAGCATTGATCGCCATTCCCTGTATTACAACGGCAGAATCCGTACGTTCCAACTTAATATTTTCGAACAGAATCCGGCAACGGTCATCGCGGTAATCCAACAGCCGCAGCAACTGCTCCGGCGCAGGCTCGCACGCTTCGGCCGGATCGAATCCACTCCTTTCCAGCTGGCGTTCCAGCAAATCCCGACAGGAAATCCGGTACACGGCACACTCCTCCCCCAAAAACAGACGAAGCGTATCGTTGCTGACATCATAACTATGATCGTTGTACCAGTTCCGGAGATTCGTATAATAATGCGGATATTCCGCATTTACCTCGAACCGGACATTAACGGGCGCCTCCAGTTCAATAATATTGGTATCGACACATGTATCGACACAGCTCCAATCATAGCCCCACCTCACGTAATCGCGCATCGCTTCGGGGAAAATCGCGGCCAGATCATCGAGGTCCTTCACGCCGAAACGGGCGAAAGCCGCGCTGTCGCGGCGGATATAGTCGAGCGACTCGTAGAGTTTCCGGTACTCCTTCTTATAAACGGTATCGGCCAGCGGCATCGGCGTCAGCAGCAGCCGTCCGTCCCCGCCGAGGCGTCCGAGCCGCTCCGCCACCCGCTCCGCGCGCTGCGTCTGCGACTGCACGGCGATACGCTCCGGCTCGAGGAAGGGAACGTAAGCCAGCGCGGCGAAGCTCACCCATGCCGCAAGACACACCCACAGGTAACGGCCCGTACGCTGCGAAAGGAACAACAGCACGCAGAGGGTCATCAGACCGCCGCACACCACGAGGTAGACGCGCGGTTCGGTCAGGCCGTATTCGTTCGTGCGGCGCACCACGCCGATCCAGAACAGCGTCAGCACGGGCAGCGACACAAGGCTGAAACGGTCGAAAAACCAGTCGTAAATCCGTTTTTCAAGCAGCTGCCCCAGCGCCTTCACGGCCAGTGCCGTCATCGTGAACCCGAAGACCAGATAGGCCACGCCGCCCTCGGGCAGCGTCCACGTGACGAGGATTTTGGCCATGTAGAGGTAGAGGATCGCGGCGTAGATCAGCAGCGCGGGGGTCACGATGTAGTTCAGCAGCATTTCGAGGATGCGGCTGCCGCGCAGTTCGGCGTCCCGCCAGCGGTCGGCCATCATCAGGAACAGCAGCGGCACGGCCAGCGTCTCGCAGATCGTCACGGACCACACCGCGACGTGTTCGATCCACGCTCCGCCGAGGCCGAAGATATAGGTCGCCGAATAGAGTATCGCATAGAACAGCCCCAGCGCGACATTGGCGAACAGCAGGGCCAGCGCACCCGAGCGCAGCCAGACGAGCGCGCCGTTGACGAACCGGTCGTTGCGCACGGCCCGCAGGCTCAACAGCAACAGCAGCGGCGCCAGTATGCCGAGCGAAATGCGGAAAGACGCGCTTTCGATCCAGTCGCCGAGACCGCTCCAAAGCGTCAGCGGCACGATCGGCGCCCACACGACCCAATAGACTTTCCGCCACGGTCCGCGCCCCGCCAGGTTGTTGACGGCAAGCGCCAGGGCGAAGAACAGCGGCACGAGGCCAAGTCTATTAAACAATTCCTCCTCGCTCCAGTCGAGTTCGTAGGTGAGCAGGCACCGGATGCAGGCGTAGAGCGCCAGGAGCGTTTCGACCGGGTACGACCGCACGACCCGCACGGCCCCTTCGCGGAGCCAGCGCAGGCAGTATTCGAGTTTGGCTTTCACAGAATTATGATTTTGATTATCGGCTTTGCATATTCGTTCGTCATGGCGAGGCGTCGTCAGATGCCGCGGCCATCTGCGGAGAGTGTCGTAACGCCGCAAGGATTGCCGCGTCGCTGCGCTCCTCGCAATGACGGGACTCCGTCTCCTCCTTTCAGTTCTCCGGCCCGATGCGCTGGCGCACGACCTCGAACAGCATCACGGCCGCCGCGGCCGAGACGTTGAGCGACTCGATGTGGCCGATCAGCGGAATGGCCAGCTGCTCGTCACAGAGTTTGAGCACCTCTTTCGAGATACCCGTATCCTCGGCGCCCATCACGATCACCGTAGGACGGCGGAAATCGGCATCGTAGAGCAGTTTGCGGCTCTTCTCCGTGGCGGCCACGACCTGAAAGCCCTCCGCCTGCAATGCCTTGAGCGTATTGCGGACCGAACCGACGCGGCACACCGGAATCGTCGTCAGCGCACCGGCCGACGAGCGGATCGCCTCGGCGTTCACGGGCGCCGAGTTCTTCAGCGGCGTGATCAGCCCGTGCGCCCCGGCACACTCGGCCGAGCGGGCGATGGCCCCGAAATTCCGCACGTCGGTCACCCCGTCGAACAACACCACGAGCGGCGTCTCGTCTTCGGGCACGCGTTCCAGAATGTCGGTCAGCTGCACATACTCGATGGCCGCGGTCTGCACCACGACGCCCTGGTGGTTGCCGCGCGTCAGGCGGTTGAGCTTCTCGACCGGAACCTCCTGATAATGCAGACGGTGGCGCATGCAAAGATCTTTCAGCTCCTGCATCAGCTGCCCTTCGGCGCCCTTGCGGATGTAGAGTTTCTCGATCTGCTTTCCGGCCTCGATCGCTTCGGCCACGGGACGAATCCCGAAAATAAGGTTGCTATCCATAGTTAGGTATATTTGCTTTGTTCGTTCTTCGCCATTCCCGATTTCCGATTATCGCGGAGCATATTTTGAGTTTCGCGAGTCAGGCAAGGCAGGAGCATACTCCACGTATGTGACTGTCTCGACCGGCGAGGGAAGTTCGAAAGGTGCCCGAGAGAATTGGGAATCACTCGTTTTCGATGATTTCCAGTTCATACGACGCCTTCTCCCACTCGTGCATCTGGTGGTCGTAACGGGTTTTCAGTTCGTTGTAAGCCTTGTAGTCGGCCTCGTTGTATTCGGTCGCGGCGGCGAACCGCGCATCGTACTCCGCGATCCGCTTCTCGATGTCGGCCAGCTCCGCCTCGATCGTCTCCACGACCTTTTTCGCTTTGCGCAGCTGCTTCTCCTGCTCCTTCCTCTGCTCGTAGGAGAGCTTTCCGGATACGGCCGGCTTCGGTTCGTCGCCTTTCGCAGGCATTTTGGCCGGAGCGTCGCGCCGCTCGATCTCCTGCAACGACTCCAGCTTGCGCTTTTCGAGGAAATAGTAGATGCCGCCCAGATACTCCTTCACCCCGCCGTCGCGGAACTCGTAGACCTTCTCGACCATGCCGTCGAGGAATTCGCGGTCGTGCGACACCACGACCACCGTGCCGTCGTACTTCATAATGGCGTTCTTGAGGATGTCCTTCGAGCGCATGTCCATGTGGTTCGTCGGCTCGTCCAGCACCAGCAGGTTGCGCGGTTCGAGCATCATGCGGGCCATCGCCAGACGCGCCCGCTCGCCGCCCGAGAGGACCTTGACCTTCTTGTCGATGTCCTCGCCGCGGAACAGGAACGCCCCCAGAATGTCGCGCAGGCGGGTCCGGATGTCGCCCACGGCCACACGGTCCAGCGTGTCGTAGACCGTGAAATCGCCGTCCATCAGATCGTCCTGATTCTGGGCGTAATAGCCGATATTGACGTTCGCCCCGAGGCGCACCGACCCTTCGGTGGGCGTCAGCTGGCCGATCAGCATGCGTGCGAGGGTCGTCTTGCCCTCGCCGTTGCGGCCCACCAACGCGATCCTGTCGCCCTTCTCGATGACGAAATTCGCGCCGCTGAAGACATGTTTCTCGCCGAACGACATGCCGGCCTCGCTGATCTCCGCGACGATCTGCCCCGAGCGGGGCGCGGGCGGGAACTTGATGTTGAGCGTGGCGAGGTCCTCTTCCTCGATCTCGAGACGGTCCAGCCGCTCCAGCTGCTTGATGCGCGACTGCACCTGGTTCGACTTGGTGGGTTTGTAACGGAATTTCTCGATGAACTCCTCGGTCTTCTCGATCATCCGCTGCTGGTTCTCGTAGGCGGCCAGCTGCTGGGCGCGACGCTCGGCGCGCAGCACAACGTATTTCGAATAGGGAACCTTGTAGTCGGTGATCTTGCCCAGCGAGAGCTCGACCGTGCGGTTCGTCACGTTGTCCAGGAACGCCCGGTCGTGCGAAATGAGCAGCACCGCGCCGTTGTAATTCCGGAGATACTCTTCGAGCCACTGAATCGACTCGATGTCGAGGTGGTTCGTCGGTTCGTCCAGCAGGAAGATCGAGGGCCGCCTGAGCAGCAGCTTCGCCAGCTCGATACGCATGCGCCAGCCGCCGGAGAACTCGCTCGTCGCACGACCGAAGTCCTCGCGCTTGAAGCCCAGGCCGAGCAGCGTCTTCTCGATGTCGGCATCGCGCGTCTCGCCGCCGAGGATGTGGTAGCGGTCCTGCGCGTCGTTCAGACGGTGCAGCAACTGCTCGTAGTCGGCGCTTTCGTAGTCGGTGCGCTCGGCGATCTCGCGCGTCAGGGCCTCGATCTCGGCCTCGAGCCGCAACACCTCCTCGAAGGCCTTGGCGGTCTCCTCCGCGAGCGTCGTGGTGTCCGCCACGCGCATCGTCTGCGGCAGGTATCCGATCGTGCAGTCGCCGTTGAGCGTCACGGCGCCCGACGTGGGCTGCTGTTCGCCCGTGATGATGCGCAGGAGCGTGGTTTTGCCCGCTCCGTTCTTGCCCACCAGTCCGATGCGGTCCTTCGGGTTGATCAGCAGCGAAATATTGTCGAAAAGGGTCCAGCCCCCATAACTGACGGTAAGGTTGTCTAATGAAATCATGGCGAATCTAAAAACACCGCAAAGTTAGCGATTTAATCCGACATATCGTATCTTTACGGTCCCGAAACAGAATCCCGGAGATGGAAAAACTGGAACGATACCTGCAATTCATGCGCGAAGCCGAACGGCTGAAAAACGTCCTGCGCTCGGCCCGCACCTCGACCGGACGGCACGAAAGCACCGCCGAACACACGTGGCGGCTGGCCCTGCTGGCCCTCGTCCTTGCGGACGAAAAACCGGAACTCGACCTGCCTCGGGTCCTTGCGATGTGCCTGGTCCACGACCTCGGGGAGGCTTACGAAGGCGACATCCCGGCCGTTGCGCAGTGCGACCCCGCCTCCAAGGCCGCGGCGGAACTTGCGGCCATGGAGCGGCTCACGCCCCTGCTGCCCGCAGAAGCCGCAGCACGCATCCGGACGCTCTGGGAGGAGTACGAAGCCTGCGCCACGCCCGAAGCCCGCTGGGTCAAGGCGCTCGACAAGGCCGAGACCATCCTCCAGCACAATCAGGGAGCCAATCCCGCCGATTTCGATTACGAATTCAACCTGGCCTACGGCGCGGAGTGGTTCCGCGACGATGCGCTCCTGCGCCGACTGCGCCGCCTGCTCGACGCCGAGACGGCCCGGCACGCCGGACGCTGACGGAGTGTTTTTTCCGAAATGAAATCCCCTGCGCTCTTCCGGACGGACCCTCCGGTCAGGCGTTGAGCATCTTCACGACCTCGGCCTGCGGATCTTCGGCTCCGAAAACGCTGCTGCCGGCCACCAGCACGTCGGCGCCCGCCCCGTAAACCGCTCCGGCGTTGCGGGCCGAGATGCCTCCGTCGACCTCGATGATCGTTTCGAGACCCATCTCCCGGGCCATCGCCCGCAGCTGCGCGATCTTCTCCAGCGACCCCGGGATGAACGACTGTCCGCCGAATCCCGGCTCGACGCTCATCACCAGCACCAGGTCCACCAGCGGCAGCACCTCGCGCAGCGCCTCCACCGGCGTCGCCGGCTTGATCGACACGCCCGCTTTGGCTCCGGCCCGGCGGATCAGCGCGACGCACCCCGCGGGGTCGTCCGTCGCTTCGAGGTGGAAGGTCACCAGATCGGCCCCCGCCTCGGCGAAGCGCGCGACGTATTTTTCCGGGCTGACGATCATCAGGTGCACGTCGAGAAATTTCGCCGTCGCCTTGCGGATGGCTTTCAGCACGGGAAACCCGAATGAAATGTTGGGGACGAAAACGCCGTCCATCACGTCGATATGGACCCATTCGGCCGCACTGGCGTCGACCATCCGGGTATCGCGCTCCAGATGGCCGAAGTCGGCCGAGAGCATCGAAGGGGCTACTATACGTTGCATGAATCAAAGAGTTTGTCGGTCAAAGATACGAAAAATTCCACGGAAAATTCTACCTTTGTCAGTATGAACACCGCATTCATTCTTGCAATCATCGTGCTC
>OJRB01001602.1_pt1 | contig 10668 bp, 9 predicted proteins | sample 1599061 | NCBI WGS metagenome assembly OJRB01 (sample SAMN03922522, study PRJEB24848) | human gut metagenome | isolation source: stool sample | host: Homo sapiens | place: Germany | collected 2010-02 | reverse complement strand
GGCGATGAAGGGCGCCACCGAGAGTGTCAGAGGAACGATGGCGGCGGCCGTGCCGATCGAGGAGCCGACGATGAGTCGGGTGAACGGAATGATCGCCACGAGCAGGATGATGAACGGCACCGAGCGGAGAGCGTTGATCACCGTGCCGAGAACGGCGTTGAAGCCCGGCATCGGAAGGAAGGACTTGCGGTCCGTCACGAAGAGCAGGATGCCGAGGGGAATGCCCGCGAGGGCGCCGATGCCGCCGGAGATGGCGACCATGATGATCGTCTCCAGGAAGGAGTCCCAGATCATCTGAATGAGATTACTTGACATCATTGATCTCCTCAACGACCACGCCGTTCTCCCTCAGGAAGTTGACGGCTTCGATGAATACGCTGCTTTCGGCCTCGATGAGTACGGTGAGCGAGCCGAGGGTCTGGCCCTGGACGTCGTCGACAGTGCCGCGGAGGATGTTGAAGTCGAGGTTGAAGCGGCGCGAGCATTCGGAAATGACGGGGCGCGTGACTTCGTTGCCCGAGAAGGCGAGGCGAAGCAGGTAGACTGCGTCGCTGTTGGGATGGTTTTCGCGAGCCTTGCGGAAGCGGTCGAGAATGGAGGCCGGCATGTCGCGGGCCATCACGTTGCCGATCAGGGCCTTCGTGGTTTCGTGCTGCGGCGACATGAAGATGTCGACGACCTTGCCCTGCTCGACGATCTTGCCGTAGTTCATCACGACGACGCGCTCGCAGATCTGCTTCACGACCTGCATTTCATGTGTGATCATGACGATCGTGAGGCCGAGCTCCTTGTTGATGCGCTTGAGAAGCGCGAGGGTGGCGACAGTCGTCTCGGGGTCGAGGGCCGAGGTGGCCTCGTCGGAGAGAAGGACCTTGGGGTCGTTGGTCAGGGCGCGGGCGATGCCGACGCGCTGCTTCTGGCCGCCGGAGAGCTGGGACGGATACTTGTGGGCGTGTTCGGTGAGGCCGACGAGCTTGAGAAGCGGCTCGACCTTTTCGCGGATGACGTTCTTGGGCGTGCCGACGAGCTCGAGCGGGAGCGCGACGTTGTCGTAGACCGTGCGGGAGCTCAGCAGGTTGAAGTGCTGGAAGATCATGCCGATGCTGCGGCGGCTTTCGCGCAGCTCGTCTTCGGAGAGCTCGGTGAGATTCTTGCCGTCGACCGTGACGGTGCCTTCGCTCGGGCGGTTGAGAAGGTTGATGCAGCGCACGAGCGTGCTCTTGCCGGCGCCGGAGCGGCCGATGATGCCGAAGATCTCGCCGGGGCGGATCTCGATCGACACGTCGTCGAGGGCCTTGAACTCCCGACCTTCAGGCGTCTTGTAGGTCTGGGTTATGTGGTCAAGCTTGATCATTTTTCTATGTGCGTATGAATCGCAAAGGGGAAGGTTCGGACAGTTTACCTGTTGTGCGGCGCAAAGGGAGCGAAAGCGCGGGGAAATGGGCGGATGCTTGAGGTATTACCGCCGGAAGGGAAGAGAGGAACGAAAAAAAATCCCGCGGACCATCTGTCAGCAGGATCATTGGGAGGTGTGGTGGGAACGCAGGGATTCGAACCCTGGACCGACGGATTAAGAGTCCGCTGCTCTACCAACTGAGCTACGTTCCCATTCCAGATTGTCCGCAGATAGTTGTGGTGGGTCGTGCGGGACTCGAACCCACGACCAACGGATTAAAAGTCCGCTGCTCTACCAACTGAGCTAACGACCCGTTTGCCGCAGATGAGTCACAAACGACGTGAACAACTAACTGAGGAAACGAATTATGCACGTGCCTTCCGGACCTGTCAATAGTGCATGAAAAAAAAGTTGGTGAGCCTGTCGCCCAAGGCAATCATTCCGCGCCCGCAAATAGAATGTAAAGGTGTCTTTTGTTAGGGTAAACACCAACAAAGTAGACCTTGGCAAGCGGGATTTTTTCAGGCATCATGACGGTAACGAACAAGGCGGCAGGGTGCTCAAAACTCCCGTCTTGCAGGTGAAGCGGATGATCCTTTGTGCATCGAGGCTAGTGAAATGATCCTGCCATTCGAGATGTAAATTGATTGTCGTGTATTCATAAATATTTAGTATTGTGATTGTTTGAGACAGGAGTCCGTCATGGCTGCCAAGTCCGCGAATCCGACCCGCCCCGGTCGTTGCGAAGGGGAAGAACGCAAGAAGGCGCTCAGCGTCGCGCTTGCCAATATTGAAAAGCAGTTCGGCAAGGGCGCCATCATGCGCATGGCCGACGGCGCCGAAGTCGAGGACATCGAGACGGTGTCCACGGGCTCCCTGGGCCTTGACCTTGCGCTCGGCGTGGGCGGTCTGCCCCGTGGTCGCATCATCGAGGTGTTCGGTCCCGAATCCTCCGGCAAGACGACGCTCTCCCTGCAGGTCATCGCCGAAATGCAGAAGATCGGCGGTACGTGCGCCTTCATCGACGCGGAACACGCGCTCGACGTCCAGTACGCACAGCGTCTCGGCGTGCAGCTCTCCGACCTTCTGATCTCCCAGCCCGACACGGGCGAACAGGCCCTTGAGATCACCGACGCCCTCGTGCGCTCGGGCTCCGTCGACCTGATTGTCGTGGACTCGGTCGCCGCGCTGACGCCCAAGAGCGAAATTGAGGGCGACATGGGCGACGCGCTGCCCGGCCTTCAGGCCCGCCTGATGTCCCAGGCCCTGCGCAAGCTCACGGGCTCGATCACCAAGACGAAGTCCATGGTGATCTTCATCAACCAGATCCGCATGAAGATCGGCGGCTACGGCAACCCGGAAACCACGACGGGCGGCAACGCGCTCAAGTTCTACAGCTCCGTGCGTCTCGACATTCGTCGCATCGGCGCCATCAAGAAGGGCGACGAGGTGATCGGCAACGAAACCCGCGTCAAGGTCGTCAAGAACAAGGTTGCGCCTCCGTTCAAGCAGGCAGAGTTCGACATCCTCTACGGCGAGGGCATTTCCCGCTACGGCGAGATCATCGACATTGGCACCGAGCTCAACGTGCTTGAGAAGTCCGGCGCCTGGTACTCCTACAACGGTCAGCGCCTCGGCCAGGGCAAGGAGAACGTGCGCGAGTTCCTCAAGCAGCATCCCGACGTCTGCGGCGAGGTCGAGCAGAAGATCCGCGAGATGAAGGGCATCCACCTCAAGAGCATCTCCGCCGTCGACGGTGATGACGAGGGCATGCCCGAGGATGATCTGCCGCTGGCCGACGCCGACATAGATCTGTAATGGAGAGCCGGTTTTCGGACCGGATTGAAGAACGGCTTCAGGGAAAAGGGGGGGGTCCGGACATGGAGGACCGTCCCCTTTTTTTCCGTGAATGATCCGTGGGAGAGGGGAAATGGGAAGAAACTGGGAGGAAGGCGAGCTCTTCGTCTGGGGTGACGACGGACTCGTGCCCGCTGATTCGCAAGAGAAGGCCGTGCGGTCCGCCGCGGAACCCGCACGTGCGCTTCCTTTGGAGACGCCTCCCGTGCGCCGCAGCGAAGAGCCCGCCGTCAGGCGCGTCGGGCGCAGCTCAGGGCTCGGCGAAATCGTCACGGGCGTCGACGAGGCCTCGGGCATCGTTCGCACGGCGCCCAAGGTGCTGCCGCGCCGCCAGCGGAGCACCTATGAAAGTGACGACGACTTCTGCAACGATCCCGAGGAGCTCGAGAGCCGGCAGGCGCAGAAGAAGGCCGCCCGTCCGAAGAAGGAGCGCCCGAGTCTTTTCGTCAGGGCGATCGGCTCGCTGGCCCGCCGCGAGTATTCCAGACGGGATCTTGAGGCGAAGCTCCGCCGCTCCCTGTCGGAGGATGAGGATCCGGACGAGGTTGGGCGCGTGCTCGACAGGCTCGAGGGCGCGGGCTATCTTTCCGACGCGCGCTTTGCCGAAAGCCGCGCCCGCTCAAGGTCAAGGGTCATGGGAGACGCCCGCATCAGGCGGGAGCTGCGCCAGTGCGGCGTGGCGGGCGAGCATGTCGATGCTGCGATGGACGAGATCGAGGAGCCCGAGGAGGTCAGGGCCTACAGGCTGTGGGCAAGGCGCTTTGGGGAGCTGCCTGCGGACAGGAAGGAGCGCGACAGGCAGATCCGCTTCATGATGTACCGCGGATTCGGCATGAGCGCCATCAGCAGGGTGCTCAAGGGCGCCGTCGAGCCGCCTGACGACATGGCCTAGCGATTTGTTTGCCGGCTCATTGTTCGAACGGGCTCCCGATCCCTGTCCTGAAGCGGATTCGAGGCGGGGGATTTCAAGTTTTTTCCTGTTGCTTTTGTTAAAATCATCGGCTACCTGTTTTTGAGATTTTCCCACGGAGGCTATTTTGGAATATCTCTTCGATCTGCTTGCCAACCTGCATTGGGCTGCGGTCGGCCAGATCATCATGATCGACATTCTTCTCGGCGGCGACAATGCCGTCGTGATCGCCATGGCGTGCCGCAACCTGCCTGAGAGCCAGCGCAACAAGGGCATCTTCTGGGGCACGGCCGGCGCCATCGCCCTGCGCGTCGTGCTGATCACCTGCGCGGTGATGCTTCTCGACCTCCCGTTCCTCAAGGTGGCGGGCGGTGCGCTTCTCGTCTGGATCGGCGCCAAGCTCCTGCTTCCCGAGGACGGCGATCATGAAAAGGTCGAGGGCAGCAGCAAGCTCATCGGCGCCATCAAGACCATCATCGTCGCGGACTTCGTGATGAGCTTCGACAACGTGATCGCCATTGCGGGCGCCGCCCAGCAGGCTCATGAGACCCATCAGACGCTCCTGATCATCTTCGGGCTGCTCGTCTCGGTGCCGTTCATCGTCTTCGGCTCCCAGATCATCCTGAAGCTCATCGACCGCTTCCCCGCCATCATCTACTTCGGCGCAGGCCTTCTCGGCTGGATTGCCGGCGGCATGATCGCCTCCGACGTGTTCGTCACGACGCGCTGGCCCGAACAGGCCTTCATGATGCACTACCCGCTCTCCGTGGGCTGTGCGGCGCTCGTGATCCTTATCGGTCACTTCCTCGGCAAGGCGAAGATGAAGAAGTTGCTTGCGAAGGAAATGGAAAAGGATCGCAGCTGAGCTGCCTCCCTCTGATGCAGTACCCAAAAAAGCGCAGCCCGCAAGGGCTGCGCTTTTTTTGTTTCAGGCGGGCGTCGGAAGGAGGTCAAGCCTCATTTGTTCTTCTCTTCCTTCATCTTCGCCTTCCAAGTCAGGCGTTCGGTCTCGCGCCTGCAGATCTGTTTGGCCGTGACGCCCTCGATTTCCGCCAGCTCCTTTTGAGACAGTTCCATTGCCCTGCGCTCTTCGCGTGCACGAAGCCCCTGTTCGCTCAGATGACTGTCGTCGAGGCCCTGCTCGGTCGCCTAGTTGTCGTCTTCGTCAACCGCAGCGAAGAAATCGGGAATTCTCTCGGGCACGTTCAGATAGTCGGCGATCCGCAGGATGATCTCCGGGGTGACACGGGTGTATCCATATTCAAGGTTGCAGATGTACTTGCTGTCCTTGCCGAGCGCGCGGCACAATTCTCTTTGACTCACTCCCAGTTCCTTTCGCAGTGTGCGCAGGAGGATGCCGAAGCGGCAGAGGCCGTCATTGAGGTCTCCTGAATGGCTTCGAGGATCCTGTCCGGAGAGATGGCGCAGTTTGCGCCATTCTTCGTAGGCTTCGGGTACGCTGTACATCCGGACCAGCTCCATGAGCTTGACGTCCGAAATGTTTGCCTTTCCAACCTCGTAGTCCCCGAGGGTGGTGGAATGCACGCCATGTCTGGCAGCGAACTTCTCAAGGTTGAGGCCGAGCTTTTGGCAGTTGTCGTAAGTCCACTTTTCGAAAGGTGTACGGTCGATATCGCATGACCTGCGCTGGTTGGTGTCGGGGTGGAGCGCTCGGTCGTGCACCCATTCGATCACGTCTTCAGGCGCGGGACCGAGGATGTTCTGAATGTGCGCGATGGGGGGCGTACCGGCCAATCTCGTATTCCCTGAGGGTGGTGGAGTTGATGCCAAGCTTGTCGGCGAGGTGCTGGCGGACACCGCCGTGTTTCTTCCTTTCGTGGCACAGCCATTGCGCCAGCGGATTGAGGTCGGTTGTCTGCATGTGATGGTTGGGTCGTGGTTGGAATTGGTTTGAGGGGCGGCTGTCGTGCCCTGCCTGCGGCCGCCATGTCTGTCGAGCGTGTGACTCATGGCGGCCGGGACGGCGACGGGTCAGTGCTTCACGGTGTCGATGAAGCCGCCGCCGAGGCAGACGTCGCCCTGATAGAGAACGGCGCTCTGGCCGGGCGTGGCCGCCCACTGAGGCTTGTCGAAGCCAAGCGTGAAGTTCTTTTCGGAGACGTACTCGAGTCTGCAGGGATCGTCGGGCTGGCGATAGCGGGTCTTCACCGTAAGCTCGGCGTCAAGCTCGGGCGCATGTCCGGAGATCCAGCTTGGATGGACGGCCTTGAGCTCGTGCGCGAGAAGCCACGGGTGATCGTGTCCCTGGCAGATCCAGAGCGTATTGGTGGCAAGATCCTTCTTCGCGACGAACCACGGCTCGCCCGTGGAGTCGTGGCGGCCGCCCACACCGATGCCCTTGCGCTGGCCGAGCGTATAGAAGGAAAGGCCCATGTGCTCGCCCACGACCGTGCCGTCGGGAATGCGGATCGGACCGGGCTGGGTAGGCAGATAGCGGTTGAGGAACTCGCGGAACGGACGCTCGCCGATGAAGCAGATGCCCGTGGAGTCCTTCTTCTTCGCATTGGGAAGCTTGAGGTCGTCGGCGATGCGGCGGACCTCGGTCTTGCAGATTTCGCCCACGGGGAAGATCACGCGGGAGATCTGCTCTTGGGTGAGGCGGTGCAGGAAGTAGCTCTGGTCCTTGCCGGGATCGACGCCGCGCAGCAGCTGGACGCCGTCGTCCGTGTGACGGACGCGGGCGTAGTGCCCCGTGGCGATGAGGTCGGCCCCCATGGCCATGGCATGGTCGAGGAAGGCGCGGAACTTGATCTCTGCGTTGCAGAGAACGTCGGGATTGGGCGTGCGGCCTGCGCTGTATTCGCGTAGAAAGTCGGAGAAGACGCGCTCGCGGTATTCCTTCGCGAAGTTGACGGCCTCGATGTCGATGCCGATCACGTCGGCGACGGCGCTCGCGTCGATGAAGTCCTGACGGGAGGAGCAGTATTCGCTGTCATCGTCGTCCTCCCAGTTCTTCATGAAGAGGCCGATGACGTTGTAGCCTTGCTCCTTGAGGAGCCAGGCGCTGACAGAGGAGTCGACGCCGCCCGAAAGGCCGATGACGACGGTTTTCTTGGACATACGTATATATGGTCGGTAAGTCGGGATAGAATCGGGACGTACCCTTGAATTCATTAATTAGGAGATCGTGGCAATTATGTCTCAGACGAACGAATCGTGCACCCGCTTTGCGAAACTTCTTGGCATCGAGGTGCCCTTCCTCAATGCTCCGATGGAGGGCATTGCCACGCCTGAGCTCGTGGCGGCCGTGTCCGAGGCGGGCGGTCTCGGCGTCATTCCCGCCGCCGGTCTCGCTCCCGACGAGATCCGCGCCTTTGCCGCGCGCGTGAAGGAGCTCACGCAGAAGCCCTTCGCCGTGAACCTTGCTGTGCCCGTCGACGCGCCCGCGGATGCGGCGGAACGCTTCGAGCGTTTCGGCGACGCCGTCTCGATGCTGCTCGAGGAGCTCGAGCTGCCCGCAGGCGAAGGCGCCTCCTATGCCGAACGCTACGATCTCGAGGGCTGCACCCGCCCCGACTTCTTCGAGCAGTTCGATGCGGCGCTCGAGGTGAGGCCCGCAGCCGTCATCTCGTCCTTCGGCGGCTTCCGCGAGCCCGAGGAGGAGAAGCTCGCCGAACTTGGCATCGTCAACATCGGCACCGCCACGACGCTCCGTGAGGCCAAGGTTCTGCGCGCCGCGGGCTGCGGCGCCGTCATCGTTCAGGGAGCGGAGGCCGCGGGCCCGCGCCTCTCGTTTGAGGATCCCGAGGACGCTCTCGTCGGTCTCATGTCCCTCGTGCCCGCCGCCGTCCGCGCGACGGGGCTGCCCGTCATCGCGGCGGGCGGCATCGCCTCGGCCGAGCAGGTGAACGCACTTCTGGCCATGGGCGCTGCAGGCGTGTCCGTCGGCACGGCCCTGCTGACGACGGCCGAGTCCAGCGCCTGCGACGCGCACCGCTACTACGCGGAGTTCGGCACGGCCTGCGACACCGTACTCACGCGCATCTACAACGGCAGGCTCAGCCGCGTGCTCAGAAACGCGCTCGTCGAGGCCCTCGACGACTGGGAGCTCATGACGGCCGGCTACCCCGCCCAGAAGGCCCTGATGGGCCCCCTTGACAGGTGTGCCTCCGAAGTCGGACGCAACGACCTCGTCATGCTGCCTCTGGGACAGTCCGCAGGCCGCAGCGCCTACAGGCGGACTGCCGACTGCGTACATGCGCTCTTTCCCCGTCGCGCAGACTGAATCAAACAAACGGATAGATTTTCAAAATCGTCGCAACACCTTGAAAATCGACGTACGGCGTCCGACTTAGGTAAAACCCCTCGGACTTGGGGGCTAATTTCACAATGCGGAACGTGCTTTCGTATTGTGAAATATGTGACCTGGGTTTGCGGGTTATCCCTTGAATATGTGTCGTTGAAAAGGGTTTCGGGCTTGATTACTATCAACCGAACAGAACTCGTTTACGATTTCACGGATCGGTAGGCGGGATTCGATCAACATTAACTGAGGGTTCAACCATGACCGAATCCAGTATTGAAATCGGCGCCATGTCCAACAGGGGCAAGCTTCTGGCGCTCGTCGCCGGCCCGATCTTGGGGCTGCTGACCTACTTCCTTCTGCCTGAAAGCTACATCAACTCCCAGGACGTTGAAACCGCCTTCCCGTATGCGGGCCGCGCCTGCATGGGCGTGACCGTGTGGATGGCGATCTGGTGGTTTACCGAAGCGCTTCCGATTGCGGCGACCGCAATGATTCCACTGGTCGTGTATCCGCTTCTGCAGATCACGTCCGCCAAGGCTGCGATGAGCAACTACGCCTCCGGGACGATCTTCCTCTTCCTGGGCGGCTTCCTGCTCGCGGCCGGCATCCACCGCTGGCACCTTGACCGCCGCATCGCACTGCTGACGCTGCGCCTCTTCGGCACCCAGCCCAAGCAGATGGTGCTCGGCCTGATGCTGGCCACTGCCGGCCTCTCCGCCTGGGTGTCCAATACGGCGACTGCCGCCATGATGGTTCCCATTGCCATCGCCGTGCTCGGCGTCGTGCGCTCCACCCAGAAGAGCGAAGTCATCGGCAAGGATGAACGCAACTTCGGCATCGCCGTGCTGCTCTCCATCGCCTACGCGGCCTCCATCGGCGGCATGGTCACCGTGATCGGCTCGCCCCCGAACGGCATCTACGTCCGCTTCATGGAACAGACCTACGGCGAGACCGTGAGCTTCATTGACTGGCTCAAGATCGGCCTTCCGGTTGCGCTCCTGCTGCTCCCAGCCACCTATTTCCTGCTAGTGAACGTTCTCTTCCCCTGCAGGATGGAAGGCATTCCCGGCGGCAAGGACTCCATTGAGAATACCGGCATTCATCCCGAAAGCTACGCTGCCGCCAAGGCGCTGCTGAATCTTCTGGGCTGCAAAAAGGGAGAGGATTTCTCCTCTCTGACGGAAAAGCTGAACGCCTACGGCCTGAGCAAAGCCGCCGCGGAATGCGCCGTGGGAGAGCCGACATTGCTTGATATCGCCAAGGAGCTGAGCAAGCCCGGCCGCGACCCCCGGGATGAGCTGCCCGCCCCCATTCTGCGCAAGGACGTGCTGGAAATGAAGGATCTGAAGCCCGGCATGGAGCTGACCGGCACGGTGCGCAACGTCATTGACTTCGGCGTCTTTGTGGACATCGGCGTGCATCAGGACGGTCTGGTGCATATTTCGCAGGTCTGCAGCAAATTTATCAAGCATCCGTCCGAGGTCGTCTCGGTCGGCGATGTGGTAAAGGTCCGGGTGCTGGAGGTCGATGAAAAGCGCAAGCGCATCAGCCTTACCATGAAAGACGTCTGAAACGTAGAATAGAAAGGAGCGTCCCCGGCATGGAAAAGCGCATCTGCATTCTCTACACAGGCGGCACCATCGGCATGGTGCCGAGCGAAAAAGGCTATGTACCCTCGAGCGGCGCGTTTCTGGATCTGCTCCGCGCCATCCCGGATTTATACTGGGCGGATATGCCCCGGTGGGATGTGGTGGAGTTTGACCCGCTGCTCGATTCCTCGGACATCACGGTCCGCGAATGGAACCAGATCGGACGCGCAATTGCCGCGCGCTACGACGACTACGACGGCTTTGTGGTGCTCCACGGCACGGATACGATGGCATACTCTGCGTCGGCAATTTCGTTTATGCTGGAAAACCTGTCAAAGCCCGTGATTTTCACCGGCTCGCAGATTCCGCTCGGGCAGATCCGAAGCGACGGACGAGACAATATCATAAGCTCCCTTCTCATTGCCGCTTCCGGGCAGGTCCATGAGGTCTGCATCTACTTCAACGGCGTTCTGCTGCGCGGCAACCGCAGCACAAAGCGCTCGTCCGACCAGTTTGAGGCGTTCGAGTCGCCAAACGACGCGCCGCTGGCGCACGCGGGCATCCAGATCGAATACAAAAAACGGGTCCTTCGCCCGGCGAGCGCTGTCTCTTATACACATCTCCGAGCCCACGAGACCGAGGCTGATCT
>OJRB01001583.1_pt1 | contig 10744 bp, 10 predicted proteins | sample 1599061 | NCBI WGS metagenome assembly OJRB01 (sample SAMN03922522, study PRJEB24848) | human gut metagenome | isolation source: stool sample | host: Homo sapiens | place: Germany | collected 2010-02 | reverse complement strand
AAACTATGTCAGAAAGGCTGCAGCCTGTTTTGGTTTTAGCAGGACGCAGAAACGGCGAAAGGAAACCGCTTTGTGCCTGGTTCTCTTTCGCCGTGTAATCATGACAATAGAATGCTCACAGAGCGTGCATTCTATTGTTCGTTTCTGTCTCAGTTTTTCGCTTCGTGATATTCTTTTTCTGTATTGACGTTCCAGATGTTGGAGCGGTCGCGGATACCGTTTACAATGTTGTGTACGACCTCGAAAGAGGTGCACATCGAATGGTCGATGTTGTTGTAACGGTGCTGACCGTTTCTGCCGACACAGTAGAGGTTGTCGATACCGTTGAGCCAGTGGATCAGAGTATCGATTTCCTCGTAGGTGTCGAAGTAAGCGGGATAAGCTTTTTTAACAGATTCGGAATGCGTATCAAGCACGTCATCCTTGCTGTCGATCATGCCCATTTTGATGATCTCGTCCACAGCAAAGTCAGAAAACTCCTGATCGGACATATTCCAGAGCTTATCGCCTTCGTTGCAGAAGTATTCCAGACCGATCCATACGGTATGCTCGAGATCGACAACCATGTAAGGCGACCAGTTGTTGTAAATCTGGAAACGGCCGAGCTGTACGCTGCGGTCATGGACATAAACCCAGTTGTCCGGAACGATGTTGCCGACGGTTTTGATCTTGGTCTTGTTTTTCAGATTGAGCTTACGCACCAGAACGCCCAGTGTGCGGTAATCACGGTAAGGAAGTCCTGCCGCAATTTTGGCTTCTTTTTCCGGAACGTCGTTCATACCGCCGACGAGATCGCGGATCGGCATGGAGGAAATGAAGACGTCAGCTTCTTCGCGGATCTTCTTGCCATCCTGCTCGTAGGTCAGAGCGACGATGTGGTCGTTTGCATCTTTTTCCAGACCGACAACCTTGCAGCCCTTTAAGATTTTACCGCCCAGCTTTTCGATTTCGGAAGCGGTTACGTCCCACAGCTCGCCGGGACCGAGCTTGGGATAGCGGAAGGATTCGATCAGGGAGGTTTCTACCTGATGGGCTTTTTTGGTCGGTACGATTTTCCAGAGGATGTCTTTTAAAATCGCAATAATGGAAAGTCCCTTTACGCGCTGTGCACCCCAGCTGGGATCGATATCCCTGGGATGACGTCCCCAGAGGTTCTCGGTGTAGTGTTCAAAGAACATGGAATAGAGCTTTTTGCCGAAACGGTTAATATAGAAATCCTCGAGGGAGTTTTCCGGGCGTTTGTGGATCAGGCTCGCGAGATAGCTGAAGCCGACCTGCATCGTCTGGAGAAAACCCATGTTCATGAAAAGCTCAGGCTTTAACTGAATCGGGTAATCGTAGAATTTCTGGTCAAAATAAATACGGGATACGCGGTTACGGTTTAGCATAACGCGGTCTTCTTTCTGGGGATCAGGACCGCCCTTTTCCAGCGGAACGTCGCGCTGCAGCATGATATCGTCCGCTGCGGGAGCCCCCTGCATGGGAAGCATCTGTTCCCACCATGCATTTACTTCCGGAACCTTGGAGAAAAAGCGGTGACCGCCCATATCCATACGGTTTCCTTTATAGTTGACGGTCTTGGAAATACCGCCCATATGAAAACTTTCTTCAAATACAGTTACTTCGTACTCATCGGACTGCTTTAACAGTTCGTATGCCGCGGTAAGGCCGGCAGGGCCCGCGCCGATGATAAAGGCTTTTTTCATGAAACAGGATTCCTTTCTCTGATCTTGTACTTTCGGTAAAACATTATAATGCGTCAATTATCTTTTATTGTAACATACAAGCAGGCGCTGTTCAAGCAGGAAATCAGACCGCAGGAAAGGACAGGTGAACTGGTGTATGATGTTAAGACCGTGCTAAAAACGTTAAAAAGGGGACGCAAAATACACAGGAAGTCGACAGGAGATTACAAAATGATGTATTTCAAATTCTTTTCGGAGGGAAAAAAGTTCTATATAATAAAAGATGTAGTTTTGTATAACGTATAAAACTGCATGGGGATTGAGCCGAAGGCTCGTGATTTTGAGGATGTCCAAAATATGGACAGAAGGGAGATTGCATGAACAGAATCTTATTATCAACGCAGGAATGCGGCAGCCAGGAACTTCTTCAACTGACGGAAATGCTTTGCAGGGAACAGGATTTTCAGATCATTGTTTCAAGGACGTTTCCCTTTATGGAAAAAGAAAGGAAAACAAAAACCGTAGAAAACAGGGCGGGCGATTTGTTGACAAAGCTCGGGTTTAAGGCGAATCTGAAGGGTGTTGTCTATTTGAAGGCAGCTGCGAGAATCGGTCTTGAGGACAGGGAAGAGCTGGAAGGCGTAACGAAACGACTATATCCGGCCATCGCAAAAGAATGTAGGACGTGCGCCGGCAGAGTAGAGCATGCAATCCGGCATGCCATTCATACGAGCTGGGAAAAGGGAGATGTCAGGCAGCAGCGCATGGTGTTTGGATACGACAGGGAAAGTGGAAACCGTCCGACAAACGCGGAGTTTATCGCACGCATGATTGACTGTCTGGAACGGCAGGATCATCTCTTATATTCCTGATTCCTTCATTCGGAAAATCAGCTCTAATTTGATAAAAACGTTCAAAGGGGAACAGCGTTTGGCACAAGTTGCGCCAGAAACGGACTGTTCCCCTTTTATAGTGGACAGATATCTACAGGCTTCGGGTTACGCTGCCTGGTCGGGGACGATACGTCAGGAACCATCCCCCAACCGGTCTGCAGCTTATGCTTTCTCATCCGATCCGATCTGCCAGCAGCATGTCGATCAGGCAGCGTGCGGCAGCACCGAGAGGACGGCTGGGATCCCGCACGAGACAGATGTAGCGGTTCGGAATTTCCTCTGTAAGGGGAATCGAAACAATGCGTTTTTCAGAAAGTGCCTGCGCTGCCAGATCCTCCGGCATAAACGCAAGCCCCAGATTATGGCTGACAACAGGCAGCAGCAGGTCGGCGCTGGCAAGCTCGATATCGTAGTTGAGGGGAAGTCCGTGGGCGGCAAAGAAGTTCTCATAAAACTGATGGGACATGGTTGCCTCCGTCAGACCGGCGAGAGGATACTGTATCAGCTCCTGCAGGGAGATGGGCTTATCCATGAGCGCAGAAAAACGGGGGCCTCCGACTAAAATGCTGCGAACGGGACGGAGCCGGACTGTGCTGTAAGGCTTTTCAATCTGCAGAGGGGTTGGAACAACAGCGACATCGGTTCGCCCTTCCTTTAAATCGGAAAGCATGTGGGCAGTGGTTCCGTTACTGATGCGGATTTTGACATCCGGATGCTCCTTCTGGAACAGCGCCAGCCGATCCAACAACAGGCAGTGGAGAGCGGTTTCGGTTGCTCCGACGCTGACTGCTCCACCGTGCAGGCCGAGGGAAAGCCCGAGCTCCTCTTCGCCTCGCAGGATGCGTTCACAGGCGGGAGCAACATATCGGTAAAGCATCTCGCCCTCCGGAGTCAGGGTGACGCCGTGACGGGAACGGATAAAAAGGCGGCAGCCCAGCTCGCTTTCTAAGTTCTGGATGCTCCGGGTCACGGACGGCTGGCTGGAAAGCAACATGGTAGCAGCACGCGTGAAGTTTTTATATTTGGCAACATAATAAAAGGTCCTGTAGTAATCAAAGCTTGCAGACATGGGAAATCCTCCTGGGATCGTGAAAAAAATCACAGATTTTATTCAAAAGCAGACATAAAAGCAATTCTGTAATACGTTTTTGGTATTACACACATATCAGATTTATATTTTTAAAAAAAGGGTAAATCTAGTATAATACGCACGGAGCAAATTGAAAAGCATTTATAACGTACATGCTCAAAACAGTAGAAAAGGAGGCATGTGAACATGGGGCAGTCCATTGAAGAAGTCTTAAACAGGCTTGTGGCTGTGGAAGACGCCGCACAGCAGATGCAGGATGCGGTGGATGCACAGAAAAAGGAACTCGCTGCTCAGATGGAAGAAAAGAAAAAACAGTTTGACAGTATGCTGGAGTTAAAGACAGAACAGAAGACCGAAGAACTGGAAGCAAACATGGAGCACGAGAAGGCAGCAGCGCTGGAACAACTCCGGGAGGAAACGAAAAAACAGCTTGCCGGAATGCAGCACAAGTATGATACAGAGCACGACAGGATTTCGGATGAAATTCTGCAGTCCATGATTAAGGATGTGAGCAGATGAGTTTATTTCGTTACAGCGGTCTGACAACGAAGGTACGGGCCATGAGCGGTGCGCTTTTGAGCAAAGAGGATTTTGACCAGATCAGCACCCTTGGCAATGTTCCTGAGGTTGTCGCATGGCTGAAAAAGAAGCCGTCCTATGGGAAGGTGCTCGGAAATGAAAATGAGAACACCATGCATAGAGGACAGGCGGAGGGAAGGATCAAACGTTCCTTCTACGCTGATTTTTCCAAGCTGTACCGGTTTTCCAACATGGAACAGAGAAATTTTCTGGATACGTATTTCAGACGCTACGAAATCACCTGTTTAAAAAACATTGTACAGGCGATCCTGTCAGACAGCCCGACACTTGCGGATGTTTCCGATTATGAGGAAGCCTTTGCGAAGCATTCGGCATTTCCGTTAAAGAAGGCAGCGTCTGCAGATTCGATGGAGACACTGGTCAGCGTCCTTTCGGATACTCCTTACGGGGATGTGCTGCGTAAGGTGGCAGGCAGCGGGTCCACAACTCTGTTTGACTATGAATTTGCATTGGATATGTTTTATTTCAGGGATCTCTGGAAACGTGTCAGAAAAGAATTGAAAAAAGAAGACCGGGAATCAGTGCTGGAATCGGTGGGTGTTACAATCGATACCCTGAATCTGCAGTGGATTTACCGTGCCAAACGCTATTACGGGATGAAAGCGGCAGATGTCTATGCCCTGATCATTCCGGTGCATTACCGGCTGAACCTGGAGCAGGTCAAACGAATGGCGGAGGCGGAGAGCACAGAAGAAATGTTGAACTTCGCAAAAGAAACCAGGTATGGAAAATATCTGCAGGAAATGGAAAAACCGAATCTGGAACGGGTCGGCAGTATGATCCAGGAAAACGTGCACCGTGCGCTGATGAGACAGAACCCTTATTCAGCTGCATGCCTGGAAGTCTATTTATATAGGAAAGAACAGGAAGTGCACAGGATCATCACGGCGATGGAATGCGTCAGATACGGTTTGCCGGCTGAAAAAATCAGAGAATACCTGGCATAAAGGAAGGTGCGGCAAAATTGATTGAAAAAATGAAATTTATCAGTGTGATCGGGCCAAAGGATCAGCTCGACACAGTAACCAGGCAGTATCTTTGCCGGTATGAGATACAGCTGGAAAATGCGATGGGCGAATTGAAGCATTTAAACAACATCACACCCAACGCAGAGTTGAACCCTTACCGGGAAGCAGCAGGAAGAGCAGCAGAGATCGCTGCGCTTTATGGAAGCAAAGCAACGGCAGTGAGAGACATGGATGTGGATACAGCCATGGAACGGATCACTGAAGTGCAGAGCAGAATTCAAAAGGCAGACAGAGAGACAGATGCACTGGAAAAGGAACTGAAAAAGGAACGGGGACTGCTGGATGCGGTCAGCCCCTATCAGGAGCTGCATTTTGATATTTCCAGGATCCTTCACTTTAAAGAAGTAAGATTCCGTTTCGGCAGACTTCCAGTCGGCTACTATGAGCGTTTAAAAACCTACGCATACGACGATGCCTGCACGATTTTTGAAAAATGCAAGGAGACGGAGGATTATGTTTGGGGCGTTTATTTCGTTCCGGCGGCAGAAGCCAAAAAGGTGGATGCGATTTATGCTTCTCTCCATTTTGAACGGATTCATCTGGAGGATGCCTACGAGGGTACCGTTGATGAGGCCTGCCGGGAATTAAAGGAAAAAACAGATGCCCTGGAGCAGCAGATCACAGCAGTGAGAGCAGAGCTTGCAAAAGAATTAAATGGGATGTCTGAATCGATCTCTGCTGCAAGCAAGACCCTTGCGTATGAATCCAAGCTGTTTGATGTCCGCAAGCTGGCGGCATTTACCAAGGCGAAAAACGAAACCTTCTTCATCCTCTGTGGATGGATGGAAAACAAGGAGGCAGATCTGCTGAAAAAGGAGCTGGAAGAGGATCCGGATATTTTCTGTACACTGGAAGAAAATCCGGACAGAAGAGTTTCAATCCCTCCGACTCGTCTGAAAAACCCGAAGCTGATCAAGCCGTTCGAAATGTTTATCCAGATGTATGGCCTGCCGAACTATCAGGAATTTGACCCGACACTGTTCGTGGCGTTGTCCTATTCGATTATCTTCGGTGCAATGTTCGGTGATGCGGGACAGGGTCTGGTGCTGTTGATCGGCGGATATTTATTGTACCATTTTAAAAAGATCAACCTGGCAGCAGTTCTTTCAAGCTGTGGATTTTTCTCTACAATTTTCGGACTCCTCTATGGCAGTGTATTTGGCTTTGAGGACTGGATCCCGGCGCTGTGGCTGCGCCCGACGGAGGCAATGACGAATCTGCCGGTGATCGGAACACTCAATACCGTATTTGTTGTGACGATCACCATCGGTATGGGACTGATTCTTCTGACGATGATCTTCCATATGATCAATTCCCTCAGGGAGAAAAGGCCCGGAGAAGCACTGTTTGATACGAACGGACTTGCAGGCTTTGTATTTTACGGTGCAGTTGTTGCAGTCATCATGCTGTTCATGACCGGACATACCATTCCGGCAGCAGGCGTTTTGGTTGTAATGTTTGTAGTACCGCTTTTGGTCATCGTATGCAAGGAGCCGCTCAGTGCCCTTGTGGAAAAGAAAAAGTATCAGGATGAAAACGGACCGGTGATGTTCGTGGTGCAGGGCTTCTTCGAATTATTTGAAGTATGCTTAAGCTATTTTTCCAACACCCTGTCCTTTGTCCGTATCGGTGCATTTGCAGTCAGCCATGCGGCGATGATGCAGGTGGTTATGATGCTGGCAGGCGCAGAAAACGGACAGGCGCCCAACGTGATTGTTGTGATCGTCGGCAATCTGGTCGTAATGGGTATGGAAGGTCTGATCGTAGGCATTCAGGTACTCCGTTTACAGTATTATGAATTTTTCAGCCGCTTCTACAAAGGGGACGGCAGAAAATTTGAACCCTATTTATCAAAGGAAGAAAACATTTAAGGAGGTCATTTGTCATGACAAAAGTTTTATTATTCGCAGCACTTGTAGCTTGTATCGCAGTTCCGTTCCGTGTATTTGTAAAAGGGGAACAGACAAAGCACAGATATAAAACAACCCTGGCATTAAACGGCGTAATGTTCTTTGGACTGATGCTTTTTACCGGCGTTATGATGTTCTCCGGCAACGCATTTGCAGCAGAGACTGCTGAAACTGCAGCAGTTGCAGCAAGCAGCACAGCAACCGGTCTTGGTTATATTGCAGCCGCACTTTCCATCGGCATGTCCTGTATCGGTGGTGGTATCGCCGTAGCGAGTGCAGCAAGCGCAGCACTTGGTGCAATCAGTGAAGATTCCTCTATCCTCGGTAAGTCCCTGATCTTTGTAGGTCTGGCCGAAGGTGTCTGCCTGTATGGTCTGATCATCGCCTTCATGATCATTGGTAAGCTTTAATGAAAATGTATCTGATCAGCGACAACATTGATACCTGGACAGGAATGCGGCTGGCAGGAGTAGAAGGTGCGGTGGTCCACGAGAAACAGGAGCTGAAGGCAGAAATCGACAAGGTGCTTGCCGATAAGGAAATCGGCATCCTGCTTTTGACGGAAAAATTCGGAAAGGAATTTCCGGATATCATCGATCATATCAGGTTGGAGCGGAAGTTACCGCTGATTGTGGAAATCCCGGACAGGCACGGCACAGGCCGTGCACCGGATTTCATCACATCTTATGTGAATGAAGCGATCGGAATCAATATCTGAAAAAGAGCTGCATAGGCGCAGCATCTTTTAGGAGATATTTCGGAGGAGACCATGACAATAGACGAAAAGCTGCAGCATTTTATGGATGTGACCACAGAAAAGGTCAATGCAGAAAATGCCAAACAGATGCAAGAATATGAGCAGGGACTGGAAAAGGTCTATGAGGATTACAAAGAGACGGCCCTGCGCAAATCCGAGCTTGCACTGAAGTTAAAAGAAGAAAGCTTAAAGAAGCAGATGAACGCAGATCTGGCAGCAGAACAGATCCTGATCCGGGAACAGACCGGAAAGCTCCTGCGGGAGTTGGATGAAAAGCTTTCTTCCGAAGTAAAGGGAAAGCTGGAACGCTATATGGCGACCAGCGCATATGAAACCTATCTGGTAAATCAGGCGCGTGAAATCGTGAAATTTGCAGATGGAGACGACGTGACCGTTTATATCGATCCGGAGGATATCTGCCATAAGAATGCGATTTCTGCAGGTGCAAACGTAGCCGTTACTGTGAGTGAATACAGCTTCGGCGGAGGCGTGCGTGCGGTAATTTCCAAACGCGGCATACTGATCGACCAATCTTTTGATACGAAACTGAAGGAAGCTTTTGATGGAAAGGAGGCGAGCCTTAGATGGAAAACTCGTTAAGCATTTATGGAATCAACGGCCCGCTGGTCACTGTCAAAGGTAAGACAGATTTAAAGATGAGCGAGATGGTATACGTCGGCAAAGAAAAGCTGGTCGGCGAGGTGATCCGTCTTTCTCCGGAGCTGGCGACGATTCAGGTATTTGAAGAGACGTCCGGTTTAAAACCCGGAGAGCTGCTGTATCCGACGGGCGCAACACTTTCTGTTACCCTGGCACCCGGCATCGTGTCCAATATCTTTGATGGTATTGAACGCCCCCTTGCCGAAATTGAGAAAAAATCCGGTAAATATATCGACAGAGGCTTCTCTATGGATTCTCTGGATACTCACAGGAAATGGCAGACGAAGCTGTGTGTAAAGCCCGGAGACAGAGTGTCCGGCGGTACGATTATTGCAGAGGTACCGGAAACTCCCGTCATTGTGCATAAGGTAATGGTGCCTCCCGACGTGGAGGGTATTGTGGAAACAGTTGTTCCGGACGGTGAGTATACGATCAACGATACGATCGTAACTCTGCTGTTAAAGGATGACAGCGTAAAAGAGCTGACCATGACCCAGAAATGGCCGATCCGTATTCCCAGACCGAATCAGAAACGACATCCGGCATCCCGTCCGCTTGTAACCGGACAGCGTATCCTGGATACCCTGTTCCCTATCGCAAAGGGCGGCACTGCGGCGATCCCCGGCGGTTTCGGTACCGGTAAGACCATGACTCAGCACGCAATCGCAAAATGGTCTGATGCAGATCTGATCGTTTATATCGGCTGCGGTGAGCGAGGAAACGAGATGACGGAGGTTCTGGAGGATTTCTCCAAGCTGATCGACCCCAAGTCCGGAAATCCCATGATGGACCGTACCGTTCTGATCGCCAATACCTCCAACATGCCGGTGGCTGCCCGTGAGGCGAGCATTTACACCGGTCTGACACTGGCAGAGTATTATCGTGATATGGGCTACCATGTAGCGATCATGGCAGATTCCACCTCCCGTTGGGCAGAGGCACTGCGTGAGCTGTCCGGACGTCTGGAAGAAATGCCGGCAGAGGAAGGCTTCCCGGCATATCTGGCGAGCCGTTTGTCTGCGTTCTATGAAAGAGCCGGTATGGTAGAAAACTTAAATGGAACTGAAGGAAGTGTTACGATCATCGGTGCGGTATCTCCGCAGGGCGGCGATTTTTCCGAGCCCGTTACCCAGAATACGAAGCGTTTCGTGCGCTGCTTCTGGGGACTGGATAAAAACCTGGCATATTCCCGTCATTTCCCTGCGATCAACTGGCTGACCAGCTACAGCGAATACCTGCCCGATCTGGCGAGCTGGTATGCAGATAATGTAGGCTCTGATTTTATTGATGACAGAAATCAGATGGTAGCGATCCTGAACCAGGAAAGCAGTCTGATGGAGATCGTAAAGCTGATCGGCAGCGATGTTCTGCCGGATGATCAGAAGCTGACTCTGGAAATCGCCAGAGTTATCCGTCTGGGCTTTTTACAGCAGAACGCATTCCATCCGCAGGATACGTCTGTGCCTCTTGCAAAGCAGCAGAAGATGATGGAGACGATCCTGTATCTTTACGAGAAATCCAAAGCACTGGTATCTATGGGAATGCCCATGTCCGTGCTGAAGGAGGATAAAATTTTTGACCGGGTAATTTCCATTAAATACGATGTGGAAAATGACCGACTGGACAAATTTGATGATTACAAAAAAGCAATCGACAAGTTCTACGACGACGTGATTGCACGCAATGCATAATGGAGGGAAAAACGATGGCAATTGAATATTTGGGATTAAACAGTGTCAACGGCCCCTTCGTCGTGCTGGAGGGTGTCAAGGGCGCGGCTTATGATGAGATCGTGGAGATCGTTGCAGACGGTAAGGAAAAAAAGCTTGGCCGTATCGTAGAGATCAACGAGGACAAGGCGGTTGTACAGGTGTTTGAAGGCACAGATAACCTTTCCTTAAAAAATACCCATACCAGACTGACTGGACATCCGATGGAAATCGGGCTGACGGATCAGCTCCTTGGCAGAACCTTTAACGGTATCGGTGCCCCGATCGACAATCTTGGTGAAGTTGCAGCAGAAAAATATGCAGATGTAAACGGAAAACCGTTAAATCCGGTATCCAGAGAATATCCCCGTAACTATATCCGTACCGGTATTTCTGCGATCGACGGTCTGAC
>OJRB01001582.1_pt1 | contig 10744 bp, 9 predicted proteins | sample 1599061 | NCBI WGS metagenome assembly OJRB01 (sample SAMN03922522, study PRJEB24848) | human gut metagenome | isolation source: stool sample | host: Homo sapiens | place: Germany | collected 2010-02 | reverse complement strand
GGGAAGTACATTCATAATACACCTCATACATATAACTAGACCAAAGCTTGACTCTCACTTTAGCAGATTCGGCAAGCAATGTCAATACAATATGAGTAATGAGGTTTATTGAGGCTAAAAAAGCTAAATATTTGGATATAAAAAAAGCTGATGCCGGAACATCAGCCTTCTTTTCTGTATCATCCGCCCGGCTTGCTCAAGGCTGTGCGGATTTTCTTTCTTCACTTTGGGAAAGCAGCCTTCCGTCGTCATAAAAGATTTCTTCGGCATGATCGGAAAACATTCCCATGAACTTCATTATACCGCGCCAGAACCAATAGGCCAGGACAGTAATTACGGCAATAATAAAAAATGCTTTCATAAAATTTCAAGTTTTGTTTTGGAAAAAGACATAAAACAACTCAAAATTCCGGAGAGAAGCATAAAGCCGAAACCGATAAAAAACGGTGCGGCACAAACCCATAAAAATACTTCTTTCATATTTTTCAATTTTAAAGATTAATAAATAATTTCGCTATGTTTATAAACTATCACCCTGTCAGATAACAGTCAATGAGAGAATTGGCAGAATATGTTTTTTTAATATTCCGCTTCCGTTTGATTTTGTTCGCGCAGATTTTGTTCAATCTCGTTATACAGATATAAACCGCCGCTCAAAACATAAATATTGTCAAAACCGCGGTTATTGAGAAGAGCTGCCGCAACATAGGCGCGAATGCTGCGGTTGCAGTAAAGAACAACCGGCTTGTCCTGCGGAATGGATGACAGATTGTTTCTGATTGCGGTTTGAGGAATGTTGATGGCATGGGGAAGGTGCCCTTTTTCAAACATTTCCGGCGGACGGACGTCAATAATCATTGCTTCCGCAGCCATCTGCTCCCATTCGCCGCTGAAAGGTGAGACAAACTTAACCCGGCCGTTTAAAACATTTTCTGCCATTGTACCCAGTGTGTTGACGGCATCGCTGGCGTTTCCGTAAGGCGGCGCATAACAGAGGGCCAGATCTTCCAGTTCGTTGGCCGGAACACCGGTCATGATTGCGGTTGCCGTGACGTCGGTTTTGCGGACGGCTTCTCGGTTGCCCAGGGCCTGAATCCCAAGCAGGCGGCCTTTCCGGTCAAACAGGAGTTTGTAAAGATTTAATCGGTTGTCCGGCAGATAACCGGCATGCGAATAAGCATAAAGATGAATTTTTTCATATTCTGTACCGGCAGCTTTCAGCTTGGTTTCAGTGGCGCCGGAAGCCGCTGCGGTCAGTCCGAAAATTTGAGCTGCCGACGTATTCAGAGCGTATTTGAATTTGTGTGAAATCCCTGCCAGATGTTCGGCAATGACGCGGGCTTCTTTAACCGCCAGTCCGGCTTGAGACAGCCGCACCGGCTTTCGGGTAATCATGTGGAGTATTTCGACATCATCTCCGGCAGCGTAAATGTCCTTGTCTGACGTTTGCATGTATTCGTTGACAACCAGTCCGCCGGTTTCGCCGACCTCCAGATCCGAGAGAATGGAGAGTTTTAAGTCCGGCTTCACTCCGGTTGCAATAATAGCCATGTCATAATCAAGTTTTTGTCCGTTGCTGAGAGAGACGCTTTTGTCGCCGAAAGCCTCAACTTTAGTGTTAAGATAAATTTTAATGCCTTTTCCCCGCAGCAAATTTTGAATTCCTGCCGCTATGTCATTGTCAAAGTCGCCGGATAAAATATGATCTGCCGCTTCAACAATGGCGGTGTCTATTTTCAGCTTGTGCAAAACCTCGGCGGTTTCAACGCCGATATAGCCGCCGCCGACAATAATGGCCCGCGCCGGTTCAAAATCTTTAATATAGTTTTTTATTCGCTCGATTGAGGCTAAATCGCGAATGGTAAAAACCTGTTCGGCCAAAACACCGTCGATGTCCGGCCGCAGCTGGTAGGCGCCGATGGTGAAGACCAGTTTGTCATAATATTCTTTGCCTTTGTCTTTGATGGTAACGGTTTTTTCTTGGCGGTTGATAAATTCAACCTCTGCATTCAGGCGGGCGTCAATATTATATTGGCGTTTTAATTTTTCCGGCGTTGTATTAATCAGCTCATCCCGCTCTCTGACTTCGCCGCCGAGATAGTAAAGCAGCCCGCAGTTGGAAACCGACAAAGCGTCGCCTTGTTCCAAAATGATGATTTCCGCATTCTCGTCCAAACGCCGTAAACGTGTCGCCGCCGTAACACCGGCCGCTCCGCCGCCGATAATCAATACTCTCATAATGCTCTCCTCGGGTTATATCCCGAACAAATATTCATTGCCGGAAGTATATCAAGTTGTCGAGATGAAATTTTTAGCAGCCCGGTGCCGCCGATAATAAGGCATAACCTGAATCTGCTCAACTAGACGGTATTTACGCTGCTTCAAAGCCAAGTGCCAGTCTCGGCAATAAATAAAGAGCGGGAAGGTAGGTCTTCTCGCTCTTTATTGGTATAGAATTTAATCACTTGATAAAGCAACGTAAGTCACTAACGCTTTCCGCCACTTCAATGCCGTCATGTGCCAGTTTATCCCAAATAAATTGGTGATGCGGGTTCCTGAGCCAAATCGGTGTTGTGACAATTCCGCGGCTGATAATCAGATTTTTTGGGTGGTCATCACAAAACAAGATTTTATCGTAACCCTTAATGGTGTCCTGAAGGGCTTTTTCTTTGCTGACAAACCTTCCGGTGCAGATAACTTTAGACAGCTTATTGCCGTAGTACTGCCAGATATTTCTACTGCGTCTGGTAACGAGGTTTTCCGTATTATCGACAGAAGTAATAACTGCCAGATTATAGCCGCAACTGTATGCATAATTAACTAACTCGGGCATTCCTTTAACCGGTGGCAGGTTTCCGAACGTTGTTGAAGCATCAAAGTAGCGGCCGAATTCGGCATAAGGGTAGGGATTATGTAAAAAATCAATAATAACTTTATCCCATTCAGCTGTTGTCAATAATGTGCCGGTGTATTGCTCATATACAGACTTCATAGCACCCCAGAGATCAAGCAATACGCCATCTCCGTCAAAAATAAAAAGCTTTTTCATAAAAAATAATGTTTAGTTACACAAAAATTTCAAATTAATTCAATTGTATGTGATTTGGAAAATTTTGTCAAGACTGTTCGCCTATAGGATAATATTGCATTTTTACAATTTATAAGCTTGACTCTTATGGATTATTCCTATATAAACCACCTAAATCTATATGATTTTTTCATATTGAGACGAGTTTAATTAATAACACGCCAAGGCGTGCCGCCAGTCAGCGAGGGTTCGCACACTGGCGTGCAATAGTATGTAGGTGCTGATTTAGGTAAGGATTAAAGCCATTTTTGATGCGCTGAGTGAAAAATTAAGTTCCGCTTTTTCAAAAATCACCTCCCGCGGGGTGTTAAATGAAAAAGACATTGACGAAGCTATGCGGGAGATTCGCGTCGCTTTGTTGGAAGCTGACGTTTCTTTGCCGGTGGTTAAGTCTTTTATTGCTCAGGTCAAAGAGCAGGCTTTGGGTGAAAAGGTTGTCAAATCGGTTCAGCCCGGACAAATGGTTGTTAAAATTGTCCATGATGAATTGGTTAAGCTTCTGGGGGCAGAAAATGCCGAACTTAATCTGAATGCTGTGCCGCCGGTTTGCATTTTAATGGTCGGCTTGCAGGGGTCGGGTAAAACGACCACCTCAGCCAAAATTGCCAATAAGCTTAAAGCGCGCAAGAAAGTAATGTTGGCGTCGTTGGACATTTATCGTCCGGCCGCACAGGAGCAGTTGGCTCAATTGGCCGGGCAGATAGGGGTTTATGCCTTGCCGGTAATTAAGGGCGAAAAACCGGCGGAAACGACTAAACGCGCCGTCAGTGAAGCCAAAAAAGGCGGTTATGATGTCATTATTCTGGACTCTGCCGGTCGGCTGCATATTGACGAAGACCTGATGAATGAAGTCATCGAGGTTAAGAAAATTGCCAATCCGTCTGAGACTTTGCTGGTGGCAGACGCAATGATCGGGCAGGATTCCTGTACCGTAGCCAAAGAATTTAATGAAAAAGTCGGCGTAACCGGGATTGTTTTGACCCGTATTGACGGCTCGGCCCGTGCCGGTGCGGCACTTTCCATGAAAATGGTTGCCGGCGTGCCGATTAAGTTTCTGGGAACCGGTGAAAAAATCGCCGAGTTCGAAGAGTTTCACCCGGACAGACTGGCCGGCCGTATTTTAGGGCAGGGCGATGTTGTTTCTCTGGTGGAAAAGGCCATTGAAAACGTCGATAAGGACGAAGCCGAAAAAATGGCCAAAAAAATGATGAAGGGTAAATTCGATTTGGAGGATATGCTCTCACAGTTAAGACAAGTTCAAAAACTGGGAAGCATGGGGTCTCTGATCGGGATGATACCGGGGCTTTCCAAGTTTAAGGCTCAGATTGAACAGGCCAATATCGGCGACAGTCTGGTCAAAAAACAGGAGGCGATTATTCTTTCGATGACCAAATCCGAGAGAAGAAATCCCGACATCATCAAGGCATCGCGCAAAAAGAGAATTGCAGCCGGTGCCGGGGTGGAAGTTCATGAAGTCAACAAGCTGCTCAAATCATACGAGCAGATGTCGACGATGATGAAAAGAATGGGCAAAATGGGCGGTCTGTCGGCAATGATGGGCGGCGCAATGCCTAAAATGCAAGGTAATCCGCTGAGCAAAATGCTGGGCGGCATGGGTAACAGATTTCCGTTTTAGCCATAAGGCGGAAGTTTTAATTTCTAACTTTTAAGGAGAATATAAATGGCAGTACGTATCAGACTATCCCGCGGTGGTTCTAAAAAGCGTCCGTTTTACAAAATCGTTGTCGCGGACCAGAGAGCTCCCCGTGACGGTCGTTTCATTGAAAGACTGGGTTCTTACAATCCCTTGTTGCCGAAAGACCACGCTGACCGTCTGGTCTTGAATCAGGACAAAGTTAAAGAATGGCTGGGCAAAGGCGCACAGCCGACCGAAAGACTGCAGAAACTGTTTGCCAATCTCGGTCTCTGCGCTGCTCCGGTAATTCGCGAACAGCCGAAAAAATCTGCTCCGAAAGCCAAGGCTCAGGAACGTATGAAAGAGAAAGAAGAAAAAGCCAAAGCCGCTGCCGAAGCTGCCGCTGCTGAGTCTTCTGCTGAATAATTCAGTGTTTTTATAAGTGCTGTTAATATAATTATGAGGACGCTTTAAGCATGACGAAGAAAAACCGCATTTGTCTGGGCGCCGTTGCCGGTGTTCACGGAATTAAAGGCGAGGTAAAGGTTAAGAGCTTTACCGAGGTCGATTCTGATTTGGATAAATACGGTTTGGTCGAAAACGAAGCGGGTGACCGCCGGTTTGAGCTTAAAGTCGTCGGACATTCTAAGGAATTGCTGCGGGTCAAAATCAAAGGGGTTGACGACCGAAACGAAGCCGAAAAACTTATCGGCACCGCTTTTTTCGTTGACCGCTCGGTTCTGCCGGAACTTTCGGAAGAGGACGAATATTACGAGGCCGATTTAATCGGTCTGGATGTCAAAACGCCTCAGAACTCCGAAACGGCGGGAACGGTTGCCGGACTTTATAATTTCGGTGCGGGAGAAATCCTCGAAATCAAGGTTAAAGCAACCGGAAAACTGGAAATGATACCGTTTAACCGGCAGTATGTTCCCGAAGTGAATGTCAAAGACGGTTATATTATTGTTGAATCTGTTCTGCTCAACTTCATGGAAGACGAGGAAGACGGAGAAGGTGATGAAGGTTAAGGTTTTTACCATATTTCCCGAAATATTTCCGGGATTTCTGGGATATTCCCTGACCGGAAAAGCCCTGGATGAGGGAAAATGGTCGCTCGAAACGGTCAATATTCGGGATTATGCCACCAACAAGCATGGCTCGGTTGATGACACGCCCTGCGGCGGCGGAGCCGGTATGGTCATGCGGCCTGATATTCTCGGCAGCGCTCTGCGTGCCAATTATCAGGGCGGACGGCTGATTTATATGAGTCCCCGCGGCAAGCCTCTCACGCAGTCTTTGGTTCATGAACTGGCGGCGGAAGATAATCTGTCGGTGATTTGCGGACGTTTTGAGGGTATTGACCAGCGTGTGCTGGATGCCTATAACGTTGAGGAAATCAGTATCGGCGATTACGTGTTGACCGGCGGCGAACAGGCCGCGCAGATTATGTTGGACGCGGTTGTCCGTCTTTTGCCCGGCGTTTTGGGCAATGCGGATTCCACGGTAGATGAAAGCTTTGAAAACGGTTTGCTGGAACATCCCCAATATACCAGACCCATTGAGTGGGAGGGCCGATCTGTTCCTGACATTCTTCTCAGCGGTCATCATCAAAACATCGCCAAATGGCGCAAACAACAGGCACTTGAAGTCACGAAACAAAAACGGCCGGACCTCTTGCAGAAATATCTTGATTCTCAAAAGGTTTAGGTATATAAACTAAAAAAAATCTATAAAGGGTAAAACTGATGAACATTATTGAAAATATTGAAAAAGAGCAGATGGAAAAGCTCACCGCCGGCAAAAACCTGCCGAACTTTAAACCGGGTGACACTTTGAAAGTTCATACCAAAGTTAAAGAAGGCGACCGTGAACGTATCCAGATTTATGAAGGCGTTTGCATTGCCCGCAAGAACGACGGTTTGAATTCTTCTTTCACCGTTCGCAAAATTTCTTTCGGTGAAGGCGTTGAACGTGTATTCCCGCTGTATTCTCCGAATGTTGCCAAAATCGAAGTAGCCCGTATCGGTAAAGTTCGCCGTGCGAAAATGTACTTCCTGCGTGCTCTGCGCGGCCGTTCGGCTCGTATTGCCGACGATTTGGCTGCCGCAGCCAAGGCTCGTGAAGAAGCTGCTTCCAAATAGGAACAGTTTTGTCAAAGCATGGCTTTGATGCCTGAATGTTATCCTCGGAAAGATAAGCGAATGTGAGACCCGGGGATGCTGAAGGAACAAACTGATAACAGGAACCGCCTCGCCAGGGGCGGTTTTTTGTTGTGTTGCGGAAAATGTAAATTTATTGGAAAAATTATTATATTATAAAGAATTTTTGATGTAATATAGGCCTAAATTTAAGAATAAGCAAAGGATAAAAAAATGAGTAAAATTGCGGTTGTAGGCGTTCAGGAAAATGTCGGACGTGAGATTTTAAGCTTTTTGGAGGAAAACAGTTACAAAGCGGCAGACGTGGTGGCTCTTGAACCGGGCTTGCCTTTGGGCAATATGGTTTCTTACGGCGAAGAAGAGGATCTGGACGTATTGAATCTTAACGATTTTGATTTTTCCAAGGTCGAGATTGCTCTGTTTGCCGTTACTGAAGCCGTGGCCAAACAATATATTCCCAAAGCTCTGTCCAAGGGCTGCAAGGTCATTGACTGCTCTTCGGCCTATGTCAGCGATGAAGATGTTCCGTTGGTGATTGCCGGCTATAATGACCATAAGCTGGCTCAAGCCAAACGCGGTCTGGTCGCCGTACCGTCTGCCGCCGTTATCCAGATGCTGGTTCCGCTGCAGAAAGTGCATGAAGAATATGCCGTCAGCCGTATTGTCGTTTCCACTTATATTTCAACTTCCATTTACGGCAAGGAAGCCATGGACGAACTGTTTTCTCAGATTCGTAAAATCTATATGAACGATTCGCTGGTTGATGATCAAAAAGTTTTCAATAAACAGATTGCCTTTAACGTCATTCCTCAGGCCGGAGAATTTATCGGCGAAGAAACGCACTGTGAATGGGCGATGAATGCCGAAACCAAAAAGGTTTTCGGCGGCGGTATTAAAGTTCACGCCAATTGCGCCGTCATTCCGGCGTTTATCGGCTGCGGTCAGTTTATCAACGTTGAATGCGAACATGAAGTTGACGTTGATGAGGTTCGTAAGCTGATGAAAAAAACACCGGGCGTTATCCTGTTTGATAAGAACGTGGACGGGGGATACGTAACCCTTACAGACATTCAGGGCGAAAATGACATCTATGTCAGCCGTTTGCGGCAGGATGCTTCTGTAGAAAACGGTTTCAGCTTCTGGTGTGTTGCCGATAACCTGCGTGCGGGTGTGGCCAAAAACGCTTTTGAAATCATGAAAAAGATGCTTAATCCCGAGTTTCAGCACTAGGAGCGGACAATGAACAAAATCATACGGGTTTTAACTTTTGCACTGTTGGCTGCCGGTCTGTCTGCCGGCAGTTCCGAGGCAAAAACGGCCAAGCTTGAAATCGATGCCGAAACCAAGGTCGTGGACAGCCTGAGCAATGCCGAGGTAAATTTCGGCGTTATCGGCAAACAGCTGACGACAATGGAAAATCAGCTTAAAAACGGTAATTCCTCTTCCGATTCTCTTTCGGAAAACGTAAGATTTTTAAGCGAAACCCGTACCCGCATAAGCAATGCCAAAAAACTCTATGAACGGGAACTTGAATTTGTTCAAAAACGTATTGAAGCGCTGGGCCCCGAACCGACGGACGGCAGTCAGGAAATTGAAGCCATCGCCCGCAAGCGCAAAGAGTTCAACGAAGAAGCGTCTTATCAAAAGGGGCAGGTGGCCGAAGCGGATCTTCTTCTGGCCCGGATTGATGAATTGGACACGCTGATTGTCAATGTTCGCAATCATGAATTGCTGGGCAATCTGCTGACAACTCAGAAGCCGCTGATTTATCCGGCTAACCTGTTTCGCGCAACCACGCTCTTTGTCGAATTTACGCTTGATATTCTGGAATCTCCCGTCAAATGGTATCAGGGATTGACGGAAGACCAGAAAATTTATGTAAAATCAAACATTATCCCTGTTTCATTGGTCGCTTTGCTTTCATTGTGGCTGGGTATTTACCTTCGTCTGTTTATTATGCGCCATTTCGGCTATAATAAAGAAGTTGAACATCCCCGTTACGGTCGTAAGTTTTTCGCCGCGATTTTTGTGGCGATAGCCTACGGCGTGATTCCCGCCACAATCATTGCCGGCTTTATGATTTGGATGTATTCCACCAAAATTATGAACAGCGGCTTTTTCGGCATCGTAATTAACAGTTTTCTGTTTTATACGCTGCTGGTGATTTTAGCTCGGGCGGTTTCCCGTGTCAGCTTTGCTCCTTATAATGAAAAATGGCGGCTGATTAACGTGGATACCGACAAGGCCAAACGGATGACTTCAGCCCTTTATCTGACGGTTTTTCTGCTGGGCGTTTGCTCTTTTCTGTCGCATGTGGCTGCCAGTGCCAATTATTCCGTTGAGCTGATTTCGTTCATCAGTATGATTTCCAGCGCCGTCAAAGGTTTGTGCATCATTCTGATTGTTAAACGCTACCTGTGGGACAGCATTGCAGATAAAGATATTGACGACGATGATGCCGAAGCATCCGCACCGTCTCCGGCCGAAGCGGCGGAAGAAGATGCCAGAGTCAATTCTGTTTTCAAAATTACCTTTTTGACAGTTGTTTTTGTTGCGGTAACTTTCGGCATTTCTCTCTTCGGCTATGTCCGCTTGTCAGCTTTCATCTTTAACCGTTTTCTGCTATCTGTCGTGGCCATCGGCATTTTGCTGGTTATCCGCAAAGCTTTGAGCGAGTTTCTGCACCGTGTACTGCTGATGCGTTTTTGGGTCAAGACCTTTAAGCTTCGCCGCAAAATCGTTTCCAAAATAGACTTTTGGTCCAATTTGGTAATTGACCCGATGTTTGTTTTAATCGGCATCTTTACGATTTTGGGGATTTGGGGAGTTTCAACCGATATTATGCTGCAAAGCAGCAAAAAGTTTTTCCTTGGTTTCAAGGTAGGGGAAGTTGAAATTTCGCCTTTGGCGATTTTGATGGGAATCATCAGTTTCTTCATTGCGCTGGCAGTGGTCAAGGCGTTGAAAATCCGTCTGGTCAACAATGTTTTGGCCAAGATGGACATAGATGACGGTATCCGCCATTCTCTGGCGTCCGGTTTCGGTTTCATCGGTTTTATCATTGCCGCGATAATTGCCATAACCATGATGGGCGGCAATCTTTCCAATTTGGCATTGATTGCTTCCGCTCTCTCCGTCGGTATCGGTTTCGGTTTGCAGAATATTATCAATAACTTTGTTTCCGGCATCATTATCCTGTTCGAGCGTCCGATTAAAGTCGGTGACTGGGTAATCATTTCGGGAGAAGAAGGGCAGGTTAAACAAATTAATATCCGCTCGACCGAAATTGAAACATTCAAAAAATCGAGCATTATTATTCCGAATGCAACTCTGCTGTCCAGCTCGGTTACCAACCTCACGCATACCAATAACTGGTCGCGCCAGTCGATTACGGTAGGCGTGGCTTATGGTTCGGATATTAAAAAAGTGACCGAAATCCTGCTTGATATTGCCGCCAAGAATAAATATGTCTTGAAAAATCCGGCGCCTTATGTGCTGTTTAAGGATTTCGGCAGCAACAGCCTGGATTTTGAGCTCCGCTGCTATACCAATAATATCTGGAACGGCTGGCGTATCCCCAGCGATATCCGTTATGAGATAAACGAACGCTTTATTGAAGAGGGAATTGAAATTCCGTTCCCGCAGGTGGTTGTTCACTCCGGCGAAAAAGTTGCCGAAGACAATCAGTTCTATGCGAAAAGACGCGCCGCCAGAAAGGCTGCCGCAGCCGGAGGAGAAACGCCGCAAGGCTGAAGAAAAACAATTTATGCAGAAAATGATAAATTATGCTTGCAATTTTAAAAGCAAATATGTAATTTATCAGCAATGCCGCTTTAGCTCAGTTGGTAGAGCAACGCATTC
>OJRB01001580.1_pt1 | contig 10745 bp, 8 predicted proteins | sample 1599061 | NCBI WGS metagenome assembly OJRB01 (sample SAMN03922522, study PRJEB24848) | human gut metagenome | isolation source: stool sample | host: Homo sapiens | place: Germany | collected 2010-02 | reverse complement strand
TGCCGGGATTACCGGCTTCGGACCTGTAGTGGGTTCTGTCTCTATATTGTTATTTGCTGATCTTATCTCCAAGGATTCTCGTCCAGTAGTCTTTGGTTTCTGCCACTACCACACCACTTAATGCCAGCAGTGCGATCAGGTTCGGCAGTGCCATCAGGGCATTGAAGATATCTGCAATGGTCCAGACGGCTTCTACGGTCATGAACGGTCCGATGAAGATGGCCAGGATGTAGAGAAAACGGTATGCCATAACTGCGCCATGGCTTCCGTTTGATAAATACTCCAGGCAGCGCTCTCCGTAGTAGTTCCATCCGATGATGGTGGTAAAGGCGAAGAAGATCAGGCACATCATCAGAAGAAATGCGGAAAACTGTGCCGGTACCGGAAGTCCCATCTGGAATGCGCGGGTGGTAACGGCGACACCTTCCAGACCTGCGGTGTGGGAACCGGTCAGAACGATGCACAGGCCGGTCATGGTACATACAATGATGGTATCGATGAAGGTGCCGGTCATGGTAACAAGACCCTGACGTGCCGGCTCGTTGGTCTGAGCGGCAGCGGCAGCGATCGGTGCGCTTCCCAGACCTGCCTCATTGGAGAAGATACCTCGGGCAATTCCTTTCTGCATTGCGATGAGCACGGCACCGAGGGCACCGCCGGCAGCAGCACGCAGGCCAAAGGCGCTCTGGATGATCTCAGCAAACGCAGCCGGGATGCGGGCAGCGTTTAATACCAGGATCGCGATGCAGGCAATGATGTAAAATACTGCCATAAATGGAACGATAACGGAAGAAACGCTTGCAATACGCTGAATGCCGCCCAGCACCACCAGAGCGACACAGATGGTCAGGAGGATGCCGGTTACGACAACTGCGATGCTGTAATCATTTCCAAATAAGGTTATCACATGTTCCCGGTTCTGGTCAAAAAAGTTTCCGGCTGCGGCTGTGATGCCGTTGACCTGGGTGAAAGTACCGATTCCGAGAAGACCGACACCGGCACCGAAGAAGGCGAAAATCTTGCCCAGCCAGCGCCAGTTTTTGCCCATACCATTTTCGATGTAATAGAACGGTCCGCCAAGTACATGGCCATTTTCATCAATGGTGCGGTACTTGATGGCCAGTACACCCTCTGCGTACTTGGTGGCCATACCGAACAGGGCCGCGATCCACATCCAGAACAGTGCTCCGGCACCGCCGGAAACCAGCGCTGTGGCTACACCGACGATATTGCCGGTACCGATGGTGGCGGACAGGGCGGTACAAAGAGCCGCGAAGCTGCTGACCTCACCGTGGCCTTCATTTTCGTTCTGGAACATGTATTTACAGGCCATGCCCAGCTTGTGGAACTGGATTCCGCGCAGACGGATGGTTAAGAAGATACCGGTTGCGAGAATCAGGACGATCAGGGGAACACCCCATACAAAACCATCCAGCCAGTTCAGAAACGCACTTACTTTACTTAACATAATACTCACTCTTTCTCCCGTGGGGGTGTTTATATAGAAGCTCTGGGGGAAGAAAACCAGTAGAAAACCGGTTTTTTGTAAACAAAAAAGGAAGTATTCCAGCTGCATCTTCGCAGATGAAAAACTCCCTCTAAAGAGTGTGGAAAGACGGATGCATTGCTGCATCAGACTGCTCTGTCCTTTTGCCTGAGAGATTGGCACATTCTGTGCCGTACACCTTCGGCGCTCCATACATGAGACTCTCCAGAGTTTGCTTCTTGAAGAGAAGCATAGACGATTTACTTTTGAAAAGCAAGTATATTTTAAAAAAACGGGAAAAATTCTTCGGAAAAATACAATTTTATAAAGTACAGCTTGCGGATCTTTATAAAATGTGTATAATGAAAATGATAAATAGTTCAAAAAAGAACAGTTTTATGCTGAAACAAATGACAGGGCAGAGAAAAGTACAGAAGGAAGGAGAACACATGCTTCAGGCAACAGAATTTTTGCGTCTCATGCGTTTTATTACTAAATCTCATGAGGCGTGCATCCAGACCATCTGCAGGGAACACCAGCTTTCCATGATGGAGGCCACCATCATCACCTTTCTGAGAAATAATCCCAGTGTGGATACAGCGGCAGATATCGCGGAGCTGCGGATGCTGTCCAAGGGACAGGTTTCCCAGGCAGTGGAGTCACTGGTCCAAAAAGGGCTGGTGACAAGACAGCCGGATGCCTCAGACCGGCGCCGGATCCATCTCCTGTTATGTGAAAAAAGCATTCCGGTAACAGATTCCATTGATGCGATCCAGCGGCAGTTTCTTGCCGGCATCTTTGATGGATTTTCAGAGAAAGAGATGGAATGCTTTGCCGGTTTTCATGAGCGGATCATGGAAAATGTCCGACGCTTGTCCACAAAAAATGAGAGAAAGAAGGAATGCACATGAATGACGAAAAAGATTTTTTAGGGAAGGAACCCATTGGGAAGCTGTTACGTTCCCTGGCTATTCCGACTATCACCGCGCAGCTTATCAACATGCTTTATAACATTGTAGACCGCATTTACATCGGCCATATTCCAGAGAGCGGAGCCCTGGCTTTGACTGGCGTGGGAGTCTGCATGCCGCTGATCATGATCGTTTCAGCGTTTGCGGCCCTGGTGGGAAGCGGCGGAGCGCCGCGGGCTTCCATCCATATGGGAAAGCAGGATTATGATCAGGCAGAGAAGATTCTCGGCAACTGCTTTACGCTGCAGGTGGTGATCTCGGCTATCCTCACGGCGGTATTGTTCTGCTTTAACCGGAAATTCCTTCTGGCATTTGGAGCAAGTGAAAACACGATTGAATATGCAGTCAGCTACATGAATATTTACTCGCTGGGAACCATTTTTGTGGAACTGACGCTGGGCATGAACATGTTTATCACGGCCCAGGGATTTGCGAAAACCGGCATGCTCTCCGTGCTGATCGGCGCGGTCTGCAACATTGTGCTGGATCCGGTTTTCATTTTCGGAATGCATATGGGCGTACGCGGAGCAGCGCTTGCAACGGTTATTTCCCAGGCCTGTTCCACCATCTGGGTGCTGGCGTTCCTGGCCGGAAAAAAGACTCGTTTGAAAATCCGTCTGCGCAATATGGGCCTGACTCCATCGGTTATCCTGCCGTGTGTAGCGCTGGGCGCGGCAACCTTTGTCATGCAGTCCAGTGAGAGTATTATTTCCATTTGCTTTAACTCATCTCTGTTAAAATACGGCGGTGATATTGCGGTGGGAGCCATGACGATCTTAACCAGTGCCATGCAGTTTGCCATGCTGCCGCTGCAGGGCCTTGGACAGGGTGCGCAGCCGATCATCAGCTATAATTACGGCGCGCGGAACGCAGACCGTGTGAAGGGCGCGTTTCAGCTTCTTTTGAAGGTCAGCCTGATTTATTCCACGCTGATCTGGCTGTTTGTACAGGTGGTTCCGCAGGCATTTGCGGGCATGTTTACCTCGGATGCAGAACTCCTGGCATTTACTTCCAGGGCGCTCCGGATTTATATGGCCTGTGTCTTTATGTTTGGAATTCAGATTGCCTGCCAGATGGCATTTACTTCGATTGGCTTTGCAAAAGAATCCATCATTGTGGCGGTGACCCGGAAATTTATTCTGCTGATTCCGCTCATTTATATTCTGCCGCATGTGCTGACCGGCAACCGGACCTTTGCGGTTTATACGGCAGAGCCGGTGGCAGATTTTCTTGCCGTGACCTTTACAGCCCTGCTGTTTCGAAGACAGTTTAAGAAGGCGCTGAAGAGTCTTGCGTAAAGAGCGCAGATGTTGTTTTCTGACCGGAAAACGGTGAAAAGCAGAATCTGTTTTTTCGTAACCAAGTGGCATATTTCGCCAAAAACATGGCGGAATATGCCACTTTTGTAGTTTGGGAAAATAATGCGTGCTATATTGAGTTGCATAGAAAAATGGACAGAGTCAGAGAAAAAAGAAGGGCTGTTTTACAATGGATCTAGGCGAATTCTATAAGAAGCACAAGCAGTATTATTACTGGAAATTAAGCAGAAAAATAAATGGAATGGGACTTGCGTTTCATGCGGAAGATGTGATTCATGATGTCGTTGTGAGCATGATAGCGGATGAGAATTGCCTGGCAAAGTTTGAACATCTTACGGAGCCTGAGGCAAAGGCATATTTTATGGCATGCCTGACACACCGGATGATCGATATCATCCGGCGGGAAAAGCGCCACAGGGAGTATCTGGAAACGGTGGAATGTTACGAGAAAAAGCTGAAAACAGAAAGCTGCAGCGCAGAAACAATCGTAGTGGAACAATTGGATTTTGAGAATAACGTGGCTGGCACACTGCGGCTGCTGAGTACCGAAGAACGGGAACTTTTGCAGCAGGTTTTTGTCCAGAAACTGCCCTATCGGGAGATTGCAAAGCGGAGCTGTCTGCGGGAAAGCGCCATAGCCATGAGGGTGATGAGACTTCGAAAAAAGATCTTAAAAATCTGTCTGAAACGTGGAATCTTGTGCGAAAGACCGGAGAAAAATGCTTCCTGGGCATGAGAATTTCTGCAGAACAAGAAAAATGGCAACAGGTATGGGCTGAAAAAATTTCATAAAATAATAAAATTTGGGTCTTGTCAACCGGAAAAACATGTGCTATTATGATGACAATTTTCAGAGGTTCATCTCTGAATCTTAACCATATAAAGGCAGTGAAAGAGACTCTTGCCAGCAGGACTTCGACAGGAAGAGGGCGTCACCGACTGAGAGCGCCGTCAGGTTGGACTCTGGCTCACAGGGAACACTCCGGAGCCGGTATTTCGAAAGACATGGATATGCAAAAAGCAGGTCGTGTCCGTAGGGGTATCCGTCAGGCACACGTTACGTGTCTTAAAGAGTGGAGACGCTTTTGCTCAAAGGGGAGCAGGAGGCAGGTCTCAATGCGGGTGGTACCGCGGAACATAACAAGAGTATAGTGTCCCGTCCCGGAATATGTAACCGTATTCCGTGGACGGGATTTTTGTATTTATTCCCGAAAAGTCCCGGAATATGAAAAACTTCACATTCAGGTAAGGAGAGAGCAGCATGGAATTTTTAACAGGTGTCAAGGAGAAGGAAACAACCAGTGTCAGTGAGATTTTAAGCGGGGATTATGTAGGAAAAACCGTAAAAATGAACGGTGCGGTTCACAACATCCGCGATATGGGAGAGTTTGCATTTGTAATTCTCAGAAAGGCAGAAGGCCTGGTGCAGTGCGTGTATGAAGAGGGAAAAACGGAGTTTGATTTAAAGAATCTGAAAGAAGAATCTGCCGTGGAAGTCACTGGTGTGGTAGAGCTGGAAGAGCGTGCGCCCCAGGACTTTGAGCTTCGTCTTACCGGCATCCGGGTGCTGTCTGAGCCGGCAGAAACCATGCCGATTGCCATCAACAAATGGAAAATGAATACCTCTCTGGAGACGAGACTGAGCCTTCGCCCGGTATCCTTAAGAAATGTCCGGGAGCGCGCAAAATTCAAAATTCAGGAAGGCATTGTAAGAGGCTTTCGGGAGTTTTTATCCTCCCAGGGCTTTACAGAGGTTCATACTCCGAAAATCGTATCCCGCGGCGCAGAGGGCGGAGCGAATGTCTTTAAATTAAACTATTTCAACAAAAAAGCAGAGCTGGGACAGAGCCCCCAGTTCTACAAGCAGATGATGGTAGGCGTGTTTGACCGCGTATTTGAGGTGGCTCCGGTATTCCGTGCCGAGAAGCACAATACCACCCGTCATTTAAATGAGTATATTGGCCTGGACTTTGAGATGGGCTACATCGACAGCTTTGAGGATGTCATGGCCATGGAGACCGGTTTCCTTAAATACACCATGGAGCTGTTAAAATCAGAGTACAAAAAGGAACTGGATATGCTTGGCATCGATCTTCCTTCCATCAGCCAGATCCCACACGTGCGCTTTGCTGAGGCGAAACAGCTGGTATCGGAAAAATACAACAGGAAGATCCGTAACCCATTCGATCTGGAGCCGGAGGAGGAAGTGCTGATCGGCCGCTATTTCAAGGAAGAGTACGACAGTGACTTTGTATTTGTTACGCATTATCCGTCCAAAAAGAGACCGTTTTATGCTATGGATGACCCGGAAGATACCAGTGTTACCTTAAGCTTTGACCTGCTTTACAAGGGGCTGGAAATCACCACCGGCGGTCAGCGAATCCATGATTACCAGATGATCCTGGAAAAGATGGAAAAGCGCGGAATGGATCCGGAGGATATCAAGGATTACCTGATGATCTTCAAATATGGCATGCCGCCGCATGGTGGCCTGGGAATCGGCCTGGAGCGCCTGACCATGCGCCTGTTAGACGAGCAGAACGTCCGCGAGACTTCGTTATTCCCGCGTGATGTGACCAGACTGGAACCGTAAACTAGGAGTTGGAGGAGAAAAATCATGGCAAATATCATCAGTGATGAGACCATTGAATATGTAGGAATTCTGGCGAAGCTGGAACTCTCAGATGAGGAAAAAGAGGCGGCCAAGAAGGATATGGGCCGGATGTTAGACTATATTGACAAGTTAAATGAACTGGATACCAGTGGGGTAGAGCCTATGTCCCATGTTTTTCCGATGACCAATGTATTCAGGGAAGATGTGGTGACCAACGGGGATGAGCGGGACAAAATCCTGCTGAATGCGCCGGAGCAGAAGGATGGAGCCTTCAAGGTTCCGAAGACTGTGGAATAAGTGAAAAGAAAACGAAAAACTGTGGAGAATTCGGATGGATTCCGGAAAGGCTGTGGAAAACAGCCAGTATGACAGATATGAATGGAGGAAACAACGTGAGTATCCTGGATTTAACAGCGGTAGCGCTTGGAAAAAAGATCAAAGACGGTGAGATCACGGCCGTGGAAGCCACAAAGGCAGCCCTGGCCCAGATCAAGACTCTGGAGCCGGTTTTAAACTGCTATGTGACCGTAGATGAAGAGGGCGCTTTAAAACGCGCCGAAGAAGTACAGAAACAGATTGAAGACGGAACCCTGACCGGTCCTCTGGCCGGTGTTCCGGTGGCGATCAAAGATAATATGTGTACGGAGGGACTGCTGACAACCTGCAGCTCCAAAATCCTTGATAATTTTAAACCGACCTATACGGCAGAAGCAGTCAGAAATCTGGAAGCAGCAGGAGCCATTATCCTGGGAAAAACCAACATGGATGAGTTCGCCATGGGAAGCACCACCGAGACTTCCGCTTACGGCGAGACGAAAAACCCCTGGAACCCGGAGCATGTGCCGGGCGGTTCCTCTGGCGGTTCCTGCGCGGCAGTGGCAGCCAATGAATGCTTCTTTGCTCTGGGTTCCGACACCGGTGGTTCCATCCGCCAGCCTAGCTCTTTCTGCGGTGTTACCGGCATCAAGCCGACCTACGGGACTGTTTCCCGTTACGGCCTGATCGCTTATGGTTCTTCCCTGGACCAGATCGGACCGGTGGCGAAGGATGTGACTGACTGTGCTACCATTCTGGAGGCCATTGCTTCCTATGATAAAAAAGACAGCACCTCCATGAAACGTGAGGACTGTGATTTTACCTCTGCCCTGGTGGACGATGTAAAGGGCATGCGCATCGGTATTCCGCGCGACTATTTTGGCGAGGGTCTTGACCCGGAAGTAAAGGATGGCATTTTGAAGGCAGCAAAGGTTCTGGAGGAGAAGGGAGCCGTTGTAGAGGAGTTTGACTTAAGCCTGGTAGAATACGCAATTCCAGCTTACTATGTTATTGCTTCCGCAGAGGCAAGCTCCAACTTATCCCGTTTCGACGGCGTAAAGTACGGATACCGGACGAAGGAATACGAGGGTCTTCATAATATGTACAAGAAGAGCCGTTCCGAGGGCTTCGGCCCGGAGGTAAAGCGCCGTATCATGCTGGGCTCCTTCGTGCTGAGCAGCGGTTACTACGATGCTTACTATTTAAAGGCACTCCGTACCAAGGCACTCATCAAGAAAGCCTTCGATCAGGCCTTTGAGAAATACGACGTCATTTTAGGACCGGCTGCCCCGGCTACTGCGCCGAAGCTGGGCGAGTCCTTAAGTGATCCGCTCCAGATGTATCTGGGCGATATCTATACGATTTCCGTAAATCTGGCAGGCCTTCCGGGCATGACGGTTCCGTGCGGAAAAGATAAAAAGGGGCTTCCCATCGGCCTGCAGCTGATCGGTGACTGCTTCAAAGAGAAAAATATCATCCGCGCAGGCTATGCTTACGAGTGCAGCAGAACCTACGAAGCGCCGGAACTGGCAAAACAGGCAGAAAAGGAGGCACAGTAACATGAGCAAACAGTATGAGACCGTCATTGGTCTGGAGGTTCACGTAGAACTGGCCACCAAAACCAAAATTTTCTGCGGCTGTTCCACCGAGTTTGGCGGAGCACCGAATACCCACACCTGCCCGGTCTGCACCGGTATGCCGGGTTCCCTTCCGGTCCTGAACAAGCAAGTGGTAGAATATGCGCTGGCGGTAGGACTTGCCACCAACTGCGGCATCAACCAGTACTGTAAATTTGACCGGAAAAACTACTTCTATCCGGATAACCCGCAGAACTACCAGATTTCCCAGTTGTATCTGCCAATCTGCCACGACGGCTGGGTAGAGATCGACACCGCAGCAGGCAAAAAGAAAATCGGCATTCATGAGATCCACATGGAGGAGGATGCCGGAAAGCTGGTTCATGACGAGTGGGAGGACTGCTCCCTGGTGGACTACAACCGAAGCGGTGTGCCGCTGATCGAGATCGTATCCGAGCCGGATATGCGAAGCGCCGATGAAGTCATTGCCTACCTGGAGAAGCTTCGTCTGATCATCCAGTATCTGGGTGCCTCTGACTGCAAGCTGCAGGAGGGCTCCATGCGTGCAGATGTCAACCTGTCCGTCCGCGAGGTGGGCGCACCGGAGTTTGGCACGAGAACCGAGATGAAGAACTTAAACTCCTTCAAGGCCATTGCCCGTGCCATTGAGGGCGAGCGCGTCCGTCAGATCGAGCTGATCGAGGATGGCAAAAAGGTCATCCAGGAAACCCGCCGCTGGGATGACAACAAGGAATCCTCCCATGCGATGCGTTCCAAGGAGGATGCACAGGATTATCGTTACTTCCCGGATCCTGATCTGGTACCAGTCTATATCAGTGATGAGTGGCTGGAAAGCATCCGCAGCAAACAGCCGGAATTCCGCACCGAGAAGATGAAGCGTTACAAGGAAGAATACGATATTCCGGAATATGATATCGATATCATCACCGGTTCCAAGCATCTGGCAGATATCTTTGAAGCTTCCGTGGCACTGGGAAGCCAGCCCAAGAAAGTGTCCAACTGGCTGATGGTGGAGACTATGCGTCTTTTAAAAGAAAAAGAGATGGAGCCGGAGGATATCCGTTTCTCACCGGAGCATCTGAGCAGGCTGATCGCGCTGGTAGATGGCAAGGTTATCAACTCTTCTGTAGCAAAAGAAGTATTCCAGGTGATGTTTGAGGAAGATGTAGATCCCGAACAGTATGTGGAGGAGAAGGGACTGAAGACTGTCAATGACGAAGGCGCATTGCGTAAAGTCGTGGAGAAAGTCATTGCCGCTAATCCGCAGTCTGTGGAGGATTACCATAACGGCAAAGAAAAAGCCATCGGCTTCCTGGTAGGTCAGACCATGAAGGCAATGAAAGGCAAGGCAGATCCCGCCAGCGTCAATCAGATGCTGAAGGAACTGCTGTGAATTGAGAGTTAGTGAAATACCACCCGGATGACTTTGTTGTCTTCCTGGGTGGTATTTTGGTTTTGCTGTTCCGATCTTTACCGCCTGAAATCTATTTTGTGCTGTATAAGCAGTAAGTTTGAAGTGATTTTCTTTTATAGTGACTGATACTTACTGCCGGAATGGAAGCATCCTATGCCGAAGCGGTAATTGTCAGAACGTTTTCATGAATTCTTCAATAAAAATACTGCTTGGATTTCTAAAAGCACTTTCAGGGCAGTAATATGCTTGCCCTACTAAGCAGGGAGTTAGCGAAACAGCCCCGTAGCCCTCTTCCTATTGCTTTGGTGAAAATTGCATCAAAATAGCAAAATCCGTACAAAAAAACTTCTAAATCAGGAATTTTTGTACGGAATTTCTTCATTTTGCACGCTCAGCGAAAATAACAGCTTTTTACATGGCAAAATCTCATGTTTTTGTATTTTTTTAGCAGAAAATGGTGTTTTTAATACAAACAGATCTCCCCGGGTGGCAGATGGCATCCGCAATGAGCTATGCTTTCGTACCTTTCAATATGTAAAAAAGGCATACTCACGTATGCCTTTTCGAAATAATCCGTTATAATTAAGCGTTCATCTGAGCGGCAACTTCTGCTGCGAAGTCTTCGTTCTTCTTCTCCATGCCTTCGCCAACTTCGAAACGAACAACCTTAGCGATGGTCAGAGCCTTGTTAACGCTCTCCAAATACTTAGCTACGGTCTGCTTGCCATCCTCAGCCTTAACATATACCTGATCCAGAAGGCAGATCTCTCTGAGCTCTTTCTTGATACGACCCATAACCATACCGTTGATGATCTTGTCGTTTGCATCCGGCTTCTCGTTCTTAGCTGCTACAGTCAGGATCTCTTTCTCTTTTGCGATGTAATCTGCATCTACTTCGCTGTCGTTGGTGTACAGCGGTTTCAGAGCTGCAGCCTGCATAGCTACGTTCTTAGCCATCTCTTTGATTGCATCGTTTACAACGTCAGTTTCAACGTCTACCAGAACGCCGATCTTGCCGCCTGCATGGA
>OJRB01001574.1_pt1 | contig 10780 bp, 7 predicted proteins | sample 1599061 | NCBI WGS metagenome assembly OJRB01 (sample SAMN03922522, study PRJEB24848) | human gut metagenome | isolation source: stool sample | host: Homo sapiens | place: Germany | collected 2010-02 | reverse complement strand
AAATACTGCTGCACGGCATCAAGAGCGGGCTGATACGCTGGTTCCCGGTGGACAGTGCGCATGTCCTGTTCCTGATCTACCCCGCCATCGGCATCATACTCGCCACGCTGTTCGTAAAATACATCGTGCGCGACAATATTTCGGAGGGCGTAACACGCGTGCTCTACGCCATGTCGAGCCGCAACTCGCGCATCCCGGGGCACAACTGCTGGACGTCGATCGTAGGCGGCGCCACGACCATCGGGTTCGGCGGTTCGGTGGGGCCCGAGGCGCCGATCGTACTGACGGGCGCGGCGATAGGCTCGAACGTCGGGCGGCTGGTGCGCCTCAATTACAAGCATACCACGCTGCTGCTCTGCTGCGGTGCCGGTGCGGCGCTGGCAGCCATCTTCAAGGCCCCGATCACGGGCGTGGTCTTCGTGCTGGAGATCCTGATGCTCGACATCACGGCCGGCTCCGTGATCCCGCTGCTGATCGCCTCGATCACGGCCACGACGATGGCTTTCATGCTGCGCGGCTTCGACCCCATACTGGCCGTGACGCTCCAGCCGCAGGACGCCTTCGAGCTGTGGCAGATACCGCTTTTCATCCTGCTCGGCGTATGCTGCGGGCTGATGTCCTGGTATTTCACCTCGACCAACCTGCGCGTGGGCAACTTCTTCCGTAAGATCGACAGCCAATATAAGAAATGGCTCGTCGGCGGCGCCGTGCTGGGCATCCTGATCTTCATCTTCCCGCCGCTCTACGGCGAAGGCTACGAAGGGTTCATGTCGCTGATGCACGGCCGCGCACAGGAGCTGTTCGACAATTCGCTCTTCTACCGCTTCCGGGAAATCGACTGGGTGGTCATCCTCTTCGTCATCGCCACGATGTTCTTCAAGGTCATCGCCATGGCCTCGACCAACGCCGCGGGCGGCGTGGGCGGAACCTTCGCGCCGTCGTTGTTCGTGGGGGCGTTCACGGGAGCCTCGATCGCCCTGCTGTGCAATGCATTCTTCGACTGGGACGTCTCGGTCGTCTCGTTCACGCTGGTGGGCATGGCCGGCGTGATGTCGGGCGTGATGAAGGCGCCGCTAACCTCGATCTTCCTCATCGCGGAACTTTCGAACGGCTACGGACTGTTCATCCCGCTGATGATCACGGCCTGCATATCGTTCGCCGTAGACTATTACCTCGACCCCGACTCGATCTACACCAAACAACTGCGCCAGCGGGGCGAACTGCTCACGCACGACAAAGACCAGTCGGTATTCGTCTTCCTGAAGCTCGACGATCTGATGGAGACCGATTTCCTGCGCATCAAGGAGAATTTCACGCTGGGCGACATCGTGCACATCATCTCGACGGCACGCCGCAACATCTTCCCCGTGATCGACAACTTCGGACACCTGCTGGGTATCGTGCAGTTGGACGACCTGCGCGAAGACATGTTCAAACACGAAAAATACGGGCATCCGATCTCCGACTACATGATCCAGCCCCCGGACAAAATCCTCGAACACGAGTCGATACAGGGCGTCATGGAGAAATTCGAGGACAAGCATACCTGGATGCTGCCCGTGGTCGACAAACAAAACCGCTACCTGGGCTTCATTTCCAAATCGCGCATCTTGAACGCCTACCGCGAACAGCTGGTGAAAATACAGCAGTAAACCGGGGTTTAGCACCGTATCTTCGATACAATCCCCATAGTCACTCCGAACCTCCCGTTGAAAAGGGAGGCTTTCCCCGACGATAAACCTACGGCAATATGACGACAGAAAATCCCTATCCCTGGGCCGACGGCATGGACTGCGCGGTTACGGTATGCGACACCGGGGGCACGATCCTCTACATGAACGACAAGGCGCGCACGACCTTCGCCCGGCACGGCGACATGGTCGGCAAAAACCTCTTCGACTGCCACGGCGAGCGGTCGCGCGAAATCATCCGCCGCCTGCTCACCGACGGGGGCACGAATGTCTATACGATCGAGAAAAACGGCGTCCGCAAAATGATCTACCAGACAGCCTGGCGCGTGGACGGCGTCGTGGGCGGACTGGCAGAAATCTCGATGGAGATTCCTGCCGAGATGCCGCACCACATCCGCAACTGATTCCGGAAAGGAGAAGCACCAGGGGTGCAGGGGTTCCCCCGAGCCGGATTACGACTCCCGGACTACCATTTTCGGACTACGACTCCCGGACTACGCCCCCCGGTATCATGAATTCGGGGTACAGCTTCCATCCCATACCCGATTCCCGGGGTTCAGGGTGTGCGTGCCCGGGAATTCGGGATACATCCGGAGCCGCCCTGCGCAATTCCGCCCCGGTAAATCATACCGCCGAACAAAATTTTTAGAGGGTCTAAAAGACCCTCTAATTTTTATGCCGCAAAAATTTTGTCGTGTTTATTTGCTAAAATGTAAAATACACTTTACATTTATCCTGTCTCAAACCTTTAAACAACCACGTTATGACAAAGGAATTACTACTTCCCCACAGTTTTAAGAAAATCGGCTGGGTCATCCTGATCCCGACGTTGCTGTTGGGCGTACTGATGCTCATCGACGGCTTCAACGGCTACCCGACCTACCTGATGCCGGCCGAAGGAACGGCCTGCTACGAAACGCTCTGCTCGGCAACGACAGGCCGTGCGCTGAACAACATCGCTCTGGTGGGCATCTGCATCGGCGGGATATTCGTAGCCTGCTCCCGCGAACGGATCGAGGATGAAATGATCTCCCGCATACGGCTGAACGCCCTGCTGACGGCACTTTACGTCAACTATGCCCTGCTTATCGCCACGGCGCTATGCACCTACGACCTCAGTTTCCTCTACGTCATGATCTACAACCTGCTCACCATGCTGCTGATATTCCTCGCGGTATTCCGCTGGAAACTGTGGCGTCTGAAACACGCGGTCGCAGATGAAGAATAGGATCCGGGTCGAACGCGCCGAAGTGCGCATGACCCAGCAGCAGTTGGCCGATGCCATCGGCGTAAGCCGCCAGACCGTAAACGCCATCGAGGCCGGGCGCTTCGTCCCCTCGACGGTACTGGCACTGAAGATCGCCCGGATCTTCGGCAAACCCGTCGAACAGGTTTTCCAGCTCGAAGAGGGGGACTGACCGCGGAGACATACCGGCAGACAAGACACGCGGGGACGGTACCGCATGGTACCGTCCCCTTTGTTTTCACGGCAGGCGCTCCGTTCCGAACAGACCGTCCCCGTCTATGCGGCGTGACGCAGTTGCGAAAGCCCTATAACTTGATGTCGTAAATCTGGATCACGCCCTGCAACTTCCCTGCATCGTCGGTGACGAGCAGCGACGTGACCTTGTTACGGGTCATCATCTTCTCGGCCTCGATCAGTTTCTTATCCGCGGAGATGGTTTTCGGGTTGGGCGTGGCGATATCGGCGGCCTTGATATTGAAAAACTCGGCGCGGCGGCGCTCCATCGCACGGCGCACGTCGCCGTCGGTCACGATGCCCTCGATCCTCTCGCCGTCGCAGATGATGATGAGCCCCAGCCCGCCCTTGCTGATGGCGTGGATCATATCCGTCGCCGAGCAGTCGGGCGCCACGACCGGGAGGTCGTGCGAACGCATCACGTTGCCCACGGTCATCAGCAGGCGCCGCCCGAGGCTGCCGCCCGGATGCAGGCGTGCGAAATCGACGCTCGTAAAGCCCCGCATCTGCATGAGCGACACGGCCAGCGCATCGCCCATGGCGATCTGCGCCGTGGTCGAGGTCGTCGGCGCGAGGTGCAGGATGCAGGCTTCCTCTTCGACGCTCACGTCGAGATGGATATCGGAATTCTTCGCCAGCGCCGATTCGGGGTTGCCCGTCATCGACACCAGCTTGTTGCCGTTGGAGTGGATGAAAGGCACGATCTTCAGGATTTCGTCGGTCTCGCCCGAATAGGAGAGCGCCAGCACGACGTCGTCCTTCGAGATCATCCCCAGATCGCCGTGGAAGGCCTCGCCGGGATGCAGGAAGAAACTCGGGGTTCCGGTCGAGGCCAGCGTCGCGGCGATCTTGCGCCCGACGAGCCCCGACTTGCCCATGCCGGTGACGATGCATTTGCCGCTGCATGCGAGGATCAGCTCCACGGCATCGGCGAAATTGTCACCCAAGGTCTCCTTCATGTGCTTGAGCGCCAGCATCTCGGTATTGATGGCCTTGCGGGCCAGGTCGAGGATCTGCGCTTTGGTGGTATCGGTCATTATAGCAAGGTTTTAATGAGATTCTCCAGATCGTCGAGTTGCAACATGTTGGGGCCGTCGCTCCTGGCGCAGTCGGGGCAGGGGTGCACTTCGAAGAAGAAGCCGTTGGCACCGAACGCCCGGGCCGCCCGGGCCATGGCCGGCACGAACTCGCGGTTGCCTCCCGTCGTACCGCCCGCACCGCCGGGACGCTGCACCGAATGGGTACAATCCATCACCACGGTCTGCGCGATGCGCAGCATGTCGGGGATATTGCGGAAATCGACCACCAGATTGTTGTAACCGTAGATATTGCCGCGTTCGGTGAGCCATATTTCCGAAGCCCCCGCATCGCGCGCCTTCTCATAGGGGTACTGCATGTCCAACCCCGAAAGGAACTGCGCCTTTTTGATATTCACGGTCTTGCCCGTCCTGGCCGCGGCGGTGAGCAGGTCGGTCTGCCGGCAGAGGAAGGCCGGGATCTGGATCACGTCGACGACCTCGCCCACGGGTGCGGCCTGCCACGCCTCGTGGATGTCGGTCAGCAGACGCAGCCCCCATTTCGCCCGCACGTCGGCGAGCATACGCAACCCCCGTTCGAGTCCGGGACCGCGGAACGAGGAGATCGAGGTGCGGTTGGCCTTGTCGAACGAGGCCTTGAAGATAATATCCGTCCCGAGGGCCTTGTTGATCGCCACGAGGCGTTCGGCCACGGTGTCGAGCAACTCGGCGGATTCGATGACGCAGGGGCCGGCGATGAATTTCATAGCTGTCATTTTATAAATTCCGGATGGTGTGACAAAAACTCCTCGGCACGTGCGAGGTCTTGGGGCGTGTCGATGCCGATGGTCTCGACGTCGGTGATGCCCACGCCGATCCTGTAGCCGTTTTCAAGCCAGCGGAGCTGCTCGAGCGACTCGGCCTTTTCGAGCGTGGACTGCGGCAGCGCCGTGACGGCACACAGCACCTCCGTGCGGAAGGCATAGAGGCCGAGGTGCTTGTAGAACGTATGGTGCGCAAGCCACTGCGAGCGTTCGACGCCGCGCAGGTAAGGGATGACCGAACGCGAAAAATAGATGGCCCGCGACTGCGCATCGAGCACCACCTTCGGCGAATTGGGGTTTTCCAGCGCGGCCAGGCCGTCCGCTTCGGCAAAGGGTTTCACGAGCGTGGCGATGTCCGTCGCGGGATCGTCGAAGCAGCGCTTCACGGCTTCGAGCTGCGACGCCCGGATGAAAGGCTCGTCGCCCTGCACGTTGACGACCACGTCGTAGGGCTTTCCCTGCCTGAGGTAGGCTTCCCAGCAGCGATCCGTGCCGCTCTTATGGTCTGCCGAGGTCATCTCGGCCTTGCCGCCGAACGCCACTACGGCATCGTAAATCCGCTCGTCGTCCGTGGCGACCACGGCATCGTCCAGTACGCCCGCCACCTGCTCGTAGACCCGCCGGATAACGGGTTTCCCGCCCAGCACGGCCAACGGTTTGGCCGGGAAGCGGGTCGACGCATACCGCGCCGGTATGATTGCGATAAATTTCATCGGCAGAGGAATTGATCCATAAAATTAAAAAAGTAAAAGGTGAAAAACAAAACTTTCCACCTTTTACTTCTTTCGGGCCGCTATATGAGCGCCTGTTTCAGCACTTCGTCGTTGGTCTTCACGTAATGGAAGGTCAGTCCGTCGATGTATTCGGGCTTGATCTCGGCGATGTCCTTGCGGTTCTCCTCCGAGAGGATCAGCTCGTTGATCCCGGCGCGTTTGGCCGCCAGAATCTTCTCCTTGACGCCGCCCACCGGCATCACACGGCCGCGGAGCGTCGTCTCGCCCGTCATGGCGATGCGATCCCGGACTTTCCGCCCCGTGTAGGTCGAAACGATCGAGGTCACCATCGTAATGCCGGCCGAAGGGCCGTCCTTCGGGATCGCACCCTCGGGGACATGGATGTTGATGTCGTTCTTCTCGAACAGTGCGGGGTCAATGCCCAGCTCCTTGCTGTGCGCCATCACCCACTCGTGGGCGATCGTAGCGGACTCCTTCATCACATCGCCCAGGTTACCCGTAAGGCTGACCTTGCCCTTGCCGGGCGTCAGCACCGACTCGATGTAGAGGATGTCGCCGCCGACCTCGGTCCACGCAAGGCCCGTCACGACGCCCGTCATGCCGCCCACTTCGTACTCCTCCTTGAGGAACTTGGGCATGCCGAGGATTTTCTCGACGTCCTTCATCGAAATCTCGGGCGCGAAAGCCTCGTCGAAAGCGATCTGTTTGGCGCGGGCGCGGGCGATCTTCGCCAGATTCTTGTCCAACGAACGCACGCCGGCTTCGCGCGTATAACAGGCGATGACGTTCTCGACGACCTCCGGGGTCATTGTCATCTCCTGCTCCTTGATGCCGTGGGCCTCGCGCTGCTTGGGCAGCAGGTGGTCCAGCGCGATGCGCACCTTCTCCTCCAGGAGGTAACCGGCAATGTTGATCATCTCCATGCGGTCGCGCAGCGCCGGGGCGATATTGGCCACGTTGTTGGCCGTGGCGATGAACAGCACCTTCGACAGGTCGTACTCCATGTCGAGGTAGTTGTCGTGGAACGTGGTGTTCTGCTCCGGATCGAGCACCTCCAGCAGGGCGCTCGACGGGTCGCCGTGGTTCGAAACGGTCACCTTGTCCACCTCGTCGAGGATGATGACGGGGTTCGACGAGCCGCACCGCTTGATGGTCTGGATGATCCGGCCCGGCATGGCGCCGATGTAGGTGCGGCGGTGTCCGCGAATCTCCGACTCGTCGTGCAGGCCGCCCAGCGAAATACGGCCGAACTTGCGGCCCAGCGCCGCGGCCACCGACTTGCCCAGCGAGGTCTTACCCACGCCCGGAGGGCCGTAGAGGCAGAGGATCGGCGATTTGAGGTCGCCCTTGAGCTTGATGACGGCCAGGTGCTCCAGCAGCCGCTCCTTCACCTCGTCCAGACCGAAATGGTCGCGGTCGAGCTGCTCGCGCGCGCAATTCAGATCGAGATTGTCCTTGGTTACCTCGTTCCACGGGAGTTCCAGCAGCAGTTGCAGGTAGGTCATCTGCACCGAATATTCGGCCACGGCGGGATTCAGCCGCTCGACCTTCTGCAACTCTTTCTCGAAGGTTTCGCCGACCTCCTTGGGCCAGTTCTTCTTCTTGGCCTCCTCGCGCATCTTCTCGATGTCGGCATCGGCGCCGTCGCCCAGTTCGTCCTGGATCGTGCGCATCTGCTGCTGGAGGTAGTAGTCGCGCTGCTGCTTGTCGATCTCCTGCTTGACGCGCTCCTGAATCTGGTTCTTCAGCTCGGCCAGCTGCTGCTCGCGGATCAGGATTTCGAGCAGCTTGCGGGCGCGGGCCAGCAGGCCGGGGGCCTCCAGCAGCGACTGGCGGTCTTCGTCCGTCAGCTCCATGTTGGAGCAGATGAAGTTGATGATGCCGCGCTTCGAGTCGATGTTCTTGATGGCGAAAGCCGCCTCCTTGGGCATCGACGGCGACACGTTGATGATGTTCAGCGCCACGTCGCGGATCGAGTCCACGAGAGCCTCGAACTCGATGCTCTTCACATCGGGAGTCGAATCGCGCAGGGCCGTCACCCGGGCCTTGAAATAAGGCTCGGTGGTGATGTACTCCGTGATCTCGACCTTCTCCAGACCGTTCAGGATCACCGTGAGGTTGCCGTTGGGCATTTCGAGGATCTTGATGATCCGCGCGGCCGTGCCGACCTTGTACATGTCGTCCGGCGCGGGGTCCTCGACGTCGCTTTCGCGCTGCAACACGGCGCCCAGGATGCCGCCTTCGGCATTCACGGCGCGCACGAGGTTGATGCTCTTGTCGCGGCCCACCGTGATGGGCGTGATGGCGCCGGGGAAAAGCACCGACGAACGCAGCGTGAGAATGGGTATGATTTCGGGCACTTCGACCTCCTCCACAGGCTCGTCGCCGCCGGTCACGATGGGGATCACGCGGTGATTGCCGTCGAGCAGCTCGGGGACGAGATTCACGTCGTCTACTTCGATGGTTTTGATCTTATCTTTTTTGCTCATAGGATATACAGATATATAATGGTGCAAAGATAACGATTTTTTAGAAATTTTATTTTATCTTTGACAGAATGTTAATAACTTTGCATCCCTAAAAACAAAGTAAAATTCAACGCGCCATGCAAATCGCAGACAAATACGCACCGCAGCAGATCGAATCCAAATGGTACGACTACTGGATCGAACAGCATATTTTCCACTCGGAACCCGACCAGCGGGAACCCTACACGATCGTCATCCCTCCCCCCAACGTGACGGGCATGCTCCACATGGGGCACATGCTCAACAACACGTTGCAGGACGTGCTGGTGCGCCGCGCCCGCATGTCGGGAAAGAACGCCTGCTGGGTGCCGGGCATGGACCACGCGTCGATCGCCACCGAAGCCAAGGTGGTGGCGATGCTGCGCGAAAAGGGCATCGAAAAGTCGTCGCTCACGCGCGAGGAGTTCCTCCGCCACGCCTGGGAATGGAAGGAGAAATACGGCGGCGTGATTCTCAAACAGCTGCGCAAACTGGGCGCCTCGTGCGACTGGGACCGCACGTGCTTCACGATGGACGAAGCCCGCACGGAGAGCGTTCTGCGCGTCTTCTGCGACCTCTACGAGAAAGGCAAGATCTACCGCGGCGTAAGGATGGTCAACTGGGACCCCGCGGCGCAGACGGCCCTTTCGGACGAGGAGGTGGTCTTCAAGGAGTCGCACGGCAAGCTCTACTACCTGCGCTACAAGGTCGAGGGAACCAACCGGGCGATCATCGTCGCCACGACGCGCCCCGAGACCATTCTGGGCGATACGGCGCTGTGCGTCAACCCCAATGACGAGCGTTACAAGGCCCTGCCCGCCGACGCCCGCGTCGTCGTGCCGCTGGTGGGACGGTCGATCCCCGTGATCCGCGACGAGTACGTCGACATCGAGTTCGGAACGGGCGCCCTGAAGGTGACTCCGGCCCACGACGTGAACGACTACATGCTGGGCGAGAAATACGGGCTGGAGACCATCGACATCTTCAACGACGACGGCACGATCAACGACAAGGTGGGCATGTACGTGGGTCAGGACCGCTTCGACGTGCGCCGGCAGATCGAAAAGGACCTCGACGCGGCGGGCCTTTTGGAAAAGACCGAAGATTACACCAACAACGTGGGCTATTCGGAGCGCACGGGCGTGGCCATCGAGCCGAAACTCTCGATGCAGTGGTTCCTCTCGATGCAGGAGCTGGCCGAACCGGCGACGAAGGCCGTGATGGAGGACGCGATCCGTTTCGTGCCCGAGAAATACAAGAACACCTACCGCCACTGGATGGAGAACATCAAGGACTGGTGCATCTCGCGCCAGCTGTGGTGGGGCCAGCGCATTCCGGCGTACTATCTTCCCAAAGGCGGCTTCGTGGTGGCCCTGACGGCCGAAGAGGCGTTGGAAAAGGCCCGCGCAAAGAGCGGCGACGCATCGCTGCAACTGACGGACCTGCGACAGGACGAGGACGTGCTGGACACGTGGTTCTCGTCGTGGCTGTGGCCCATCTCGGTATTCGACGGCATCCGCTTCCCGGACAACAGGGAGATCGGCTACTACTACCCCACCAACGATCTGGTGACCGGTCCCGACATCATCTTCTTCTGGGTGGCCCGCATGATCATGGCCGGCTACGAATACCGCCACGAAAAGCCCTTCTCGAACGTCTACTTCACGGGTATCGTGCGCGACAAGATCGGCCGCAAGATGTCCAAGCAGCTGGGCAATTCGCCTGACCCGCTGGACCTGATTGCCCAATACGGCGCCGACGGCGTGCGCATGGCCATGCTGATCTCCTCGTCGGCCGGCAACGACGTGATGTTCGACGAGGCGCTGTGCGAGCAGGGCCGCAACTTCGGCAACAAAATCTGGAACGCCTACCGCCTCCTGAACGGCTGGGCGGTGGACGCCGCGGCGGCGCAAAGCGAGAACAACCGTCTGGCCGTGGCGTGGTTCGGGCAGGCGTTGGACCGCTCGCTGCGCCAGATCGCCGAGGATTTCAAGTCATACCGCATCTCGGAGGCCTTCAAGGAGGCTTACCGCCTCTTCTGGGACGATTTCAGCGGCTTGTACCTCGAGATGGCGAAGCCCGCCTACGGACAGCCCATCGACGCCCCGACGATGGAGGCGACGAAGGGCTATTTCGACGCCCTGATGCGCGTGCTGCACCCCTTCATGCCGTTCGTCACGGAAGAGATCTGGCAGGACCTCGCGCCCCGCGCCGAAGGCGCTTCGATCTGCGTGGCGCAGATGCCCGAGCCTGCGGCCGAAGACGCCGCGATGCTGGCGCGCTTCGAACTGGCGAAGGAGATCATCACCTCGGTGCGCAACATCCGCAACCAGAAGAACCTTCCGCAGAAGGAGGCGCTCGCGCTCCACGTCATCGCCGACGAGAACTACCCGGCCGAATACGCCCCCGTGCTGCAGAAGATGGCCAACCTCTCGCAGATCGTCCCCGTCACGGAGAAGGACCCGACGGCCGCGGCTTTCCTGGTCAAGACGACGCAGTACTTCGTGCCGATGGCCGGACGCATCGAC
>OJRB01001570.1_pt1 | contig 10793 bp, 8 predicted proteins | sample 1599061 | NCBI WGS metagenome assembly OJRB01 (sample SAMN03922522, study PRJEB24848) | human gut metagenome | isolation source: stool sample | host: Homo sapiens | place: Germany | collected 2010-02 | reverse complement strand
ATCTACACACTGCATATCGTCGGCAGCGTCAGATGTGTATAAGAGACAGCATATACGCCATACGCTACTCCGATGATGGCGCAGGCAAAGAACTGCCCGTAATTATTTTGCAGTCCGAGCAGGTCCACCACCCACATGGAGCAGATGAATCCGATTGTGCCGAAAATACGTATGGGAGGGAATGTCCTGATGGTATCCAGTCCGGCTTTGTCGAGTGCGGTGTAGGCCACGGAGTTCGACAATGCCAATGTAGGCATATAGAAAGCAACGCTTAACGAGTAAAGTGTGAACAGGGTACCGAAATCTACCTCCGCACCTTTCGTCATGCCGTAGTATCCGGCTGCGGCCATGAACAGGGCTGCGGTGAAGTGACTGAAGCTTAACAGCTTTTGTGCCGGTATCCAGCGGTCGGCAATGATGCCGAGAACGGCAGGCATAAACAACGATACGATTCCCTGCATGGCGTAAAACATACCGATGTGCTCGTGCAGGCCTACGTTTACCAGGTAACTGCCCATTGATGTGAGGTATGCTCCCCACACGGCAAACTGTAGGAAATTCATAATGATTAAGCGAATCTTGATGCTCATAATGCTTTCTATAAATTAACGTGTCTTTCGAAGTTGAACTAATTAATAAAACGCAAATGTAGACAAATTATCGGAAAAGGCGATGTATAAAGCATCAAAAAAAGGGAAGGCGGGAGGTATAAAAAAAAGAAGGCTATCTATCCCAGACAGCCAATCTTTATTAACCTTAAATCTAATACCATGAAAAACACAGTGCAAATATAAAGGGTTTTATGTTATAGAACATAATGATTTGCCGAAAAACTTCTATTTGTTAACTCTAATTAACTTTGAAACTATTATTTTTCTTTTATTTACCCCTTGTTTATGCAAGTTCATGGTGTTTATGACATATATTACTCTACATAGAGTACCAGCCCTTTCAGGTATTCTCCTTCGGGATGGTATATATTTACCGGGTGGTCGGCAGGCTGGGTTAGTTGGTGCAGGATACGTACACTACGTCCTGACATAGCAGCAGCGGTAAACACAGCTGTGCGGAAATTATCCTTGGTTACCACCTGAGAGCAGGAGAAAGTAAACAGGATGCCGCCCGGTTTGATCTTTTCGAATGCTTTGGCATTCAGTTTCCGGTAACCTTGCAAGGCATTCCGCAAAGCATCCTTATGCTTGGCAAATGCAGGCGGGTCGAGGATTATCAAATCGTATTGGTCGCCCATGCGGTCAAGGTATTTGAAAGCATCTTCGGCGAAAGCTTCGTGACGCGCATCGCCGGGGAAATTCAGTTCTACGTTTTTGTTAGTCAGATCGATTGCTTTGGCAGAACTGTCAACGGAATGTACCAGCTTTGCACCTCCACGCATAGCGTAGAAGGAGAAACCGCCGGTGTAGCAGAACATATTCAGTACCGAACGGTCTTTAGAATAATGCTCCAGCAGTGAACGGTTTTCGCGTTGGTCTACGAAGAATCCTGTCTTTTGGCCTTTCAGCCAGTCTACATGGAACTTCAGGCCGTATTCCCGTGCGATATTATCGCTGCTTCCTCCTTTAAGGAAACCGTTTTCGGGAAAAAGATCTGCCTTAAAAGGCAGTGTAGTCTCCGATTTATAATAGATATTTTCGATCTTGTCACCCATTACTTCCGACAGGGCTTCGGCGATAGTCATGCGGTCTACATGCATTCCTGCGGAGTGCGCCTGCATGACGGCAGTCCGGGCATAAATGTCAATGACCAGCCCAGGCAGATTGTCTCCCTCACCGTGTACAAGACGGTAGGTGTCATTGGTGGGATTGACTGCGATACCGATTCCACAACGCATATCATAGGCAATTTGCAGTTTACGTTTCCAGAAATCGTGGTCGATGGGTTCCTGACGGAAAGAGAGCACACGTACGGCGATACTTCCGATCTGGAAATGTCCTTCGGCTATAAATTCCTTCTTCGAAGTGTATACTTCTACAACTTCACCTTCTTCGGGTTCTCCATCGAAACGAGCGATTGCTCCGGAGAAAATCCAGGGATGAAATCTTTTTAAAGACTCTTCTTTGCCGGGTTTGAGGTATACTTTATGCATGTTGTTTAAAATGCTATTTTATCAGTTATTAATTAGTCTTTTATCGGTCATTTGTCAGCGATTGGCGGGAGCATTTGCGTCAACCTCTTCTTCTACAGGGAGGCTTTCGACCTCGTAGTTGCCGGTTCGTTTCAGTTCCTGCAACAGGTTGTAGATGTTGAGGCAAGCCCAGGCATCGGTAGCGGCATATTGTTTCTGTCCGTCGCTCAGTACGTCCGCTTCCCAGTTGGACAGCCGTTGTGATTTGGAAATCTTTTCTTTGAACAGGATTGCATAAATCTTTTGCAGACTTTTGTCCTGTATGCCGAACTGGCGTACATAGTCTTGCAGTTCGATGCAGCTCTGTTGGGTAAAAGGTGCACGTTTGTGCAGCATCATAAAGTCGTCTTTGAGCGACAGTCCTACTTTGATAACAGCCGGATTTTCCAGCAGGTCGACCAAAGGTTGGGTGAGTCCGGTCATATTGAGGCGGAACAGGAAACAGCATTCGTCTGAAGAAATCTGCAGAAGTGCTACTTTATGACTTTGTCCTTTGGTGAAGGATGGGCGCGTTTCGCTATCGATACCCAGTATCGGCTGAGATTGCAGGTAAGCTACTGCTTTTTCTGTTTCCGCTTCCGACTGGATCACATGGATTCGTCCCGGAAATACAGTTTTCGGGAGTTCCTTTAGTTCGTCTTTATTTATACTTCTTCTTACTATCATTTTTGTTTATTCGTCATTACGACAATGGCAACCGTCCTCATGACAATGACATTCGTCGTCGTGGCAGTGACAACCGTCTTCTTCACAACAATAGTCGTCATCGCTTAGTTCGTTATTCTCTTCCTCGTTGTCTTCTTCGTCATTCTCATTCTGCTGGTTATACTTCACATCGTGAAGGGCACGCAGAGTGTTTACCAACTTCTGTCCCCACAGCAGACCGAAGTTTTCCTGACAGATGGCCAGCGAGTCGTTCATGGTTTCGTTCAGTCCCAGCTGGAAAACGAAAATAAAATCTTTGATATCTTGATAGATATCTGCCAAATCTTCCGAGATGGACTTCTTGATAGGCTGGTCACTGTACACCATATCCTGTACGAAAACGTCCAGATAATCATCCTTTTCACCCATCAGCCCTGCCAGATTGATGCGCAGAATCTCGTAGATTTCCTCTGTTACATACGTTTCGGGTGCCTCGTCTCCAATCGTTTCACACTTCGGAAGCAAGGATGCTTTGAGATAGAGCAGGGGAAGTATTTTTAAGGACGTGTCGACAAAAGCTTTGCGCTTCATGTGTTCAGCACGTTCGAGGAATGCGCAAAATTCGGCGGCTACCGTTACGAACTCGATCACATTCTTTTCAAATATCGTTTGGCTTTCTTTTTCCATAATCAGATTGATTTGAATCGCAAAGGTAAGAAAAAGGATTGAATGAGAGTACTGCTCGTTATTTTTTTATTATTTTTGCGGCTTATAATACGGATTCCAATTTATTTAAAGAATAAAGACTCATGGCAAAAAAGAAAATAGATAAGGAGGCTGAACGCACTCCGTCTTCTCCTGGAAGGATTGTATCAATTTTTAAGAATGAAACCGTTCATTTTGTGATCGGATTGATGCTGGTAATCTTTTCTGTTTATCTTTTGTTGGCTTTTTCTTCCTTCTTCTTTACGGGGGCAGCCGACCAAAGTATTATCGACAGCGGCAACTCGGCAGACCTTGCGGCGGTTAATAACAATGTAAAAAACTATGCCGGATCTCGCGGAGCACAGTTGGCTAGTTATCTGATAAATGACTGTTTTGGAATATCTTCTTTCTTTATCCTTGTCTTTTTGGCGGTGGCAGGATTGAAGCTGATGCGGGTGCGCATTGTCCGTCTGTGGAAATGGTTTATCGGTTGTACATTATTATTGATTTGGTTCTCCGTATTCTTCGGTTTCGCTTTGATGGATCATTATCAGGATTCTTTCATTTATCTGGGAGGTATGCACGGTTACAATGTAAGCCGCTGGCTGGTTTCGCAGGTGGGAGTTCCCGGAGTATGGATGATCCTGCTGATAACGGCAGTCTGTTTCTTTATCTACATAAGTGCACGGACGATAATCTGGTTGCGCAAACTTTTTGCTCTGAGTTTCCTCAAACGTCAGAAGAAAGAAGAGGAAAAAGAGACAGCAGAAGAAGGAACACAGGAGTTCACGACCTCGCAACCGCAGGAAGTGGAGTTCAATCTGAAACGTACTTATAAGCAAACACCTCCTCCTGCTCCCGTGATGGATATACAGGCAGAAGAACCGAAAGAAGAATCTCCGGTCAACGCACCGGAACCGGACGACGAACTTCCTTCTGCTGATGAGGCGGAAGGGGTGACTATGGTCTTTGAACCGACCGTAAGCGATGTGGTTCCTCCTGCTGCTCAGGATGAATTGCCGGGTGAGGATGAACCCGGGTTCCAGGTAGAGACAGCTACGTCCGAAGAAGAATATCAGGGTCCGGAGCAAGAACCTTATAATCCGATGAAGGATCTGGAAAATTACCGTTTCCCGACAATCGACTTGATGAAGCATTTTGAGAATGACGATCCGACGATTGACATGGACGAGCAGAATGCGAATAAAGACCGTATCATTAATACATTGCGCAGCTTTGGCATTGAAATCAGTACGATCAAAGCTACGGTAGGTCCTACGGTGACTCTTTATGAAATTACCCCTGAACAGGGTGTGCGTATCTCGAAGATCCGGGGCCTGGAGGATGATATCGCCCTGAGTTTGTCAGCGGATGGTATCCGTATTATTGCTCCGATACCGGGTAAGGGAACCATCGGTATTGAAGTTCCGAATAAGAATCCGAAGATTGTATCCGGTCAGAGCGTGATTGGAAGCAAGAAGTTCCAGGAGTCTAAGTTTGACTTACCGATTGTACTGGGTAAGACGATCACGAACGAAGTGTTCATGTTCGACCTTTGCAAGATGCCGCACGTGTTGGTGGCAGGTGCTACCGGGCAGGGTAAGTCTGTCGGCTTGAATGCAATCATTACTTCCTTATTATATAAGAAGCATCCGGCTGAATTGAAATTTGTACTGGTTGACCCGAAGAAGGTGGAGTTCAGCATTTACTCCGTCATTGAAAACCATTTTCTGGCCAAACTTCCCGACGGAGGCGAACCGATTATTACGGACGTGACCAAGGTAGTGCAAACGCTGAATTCTGTTTGTGTGGAAATGGATACACGCTATGACCTCTTGAAGATGGCTCATGTACGTAATGTCAAGGAGTATAATGAGAAGTTTATCAACCGCCGCCTCAATCCGGAGAAAGGACATAAGTTTATGCCGTATATTGTGGTGGTAATCGACGAGTTCGGAGATTTGATCATGACTGCCGGTAAGGAAGTGGAACTTCCTATTGCCCGTATTGCGCAGTTGGCACGTGCGGTCGGTATTCACATGATTATCGCTACGCAGCGTCCGACAACGAATATCATTACAGGTACGATCAAGGCGAACTTCCCGGCACGTATTGCGTTCCGTGTATCTGCTATGATGGACTCCCGTACGATTCTTGACCGTCCGGGGGCAAACCGCCTGATTGGTAAGGGAGATATGCTCTTCCTGCAAGGTGCTGATCCGGTACGTGTGCAGTGTGCCTTTATCGATACGCCGGAAGTGGAGGAAATCACGAAGTTTATTGCCCGTCAGCAGAGTTATCCAACTCCGTTCTTCCTGCCCGAGTATGTGAGCGAAGACAGCGGTAGTGAAGTGGGCGACATTGATATGGGACGTCTCGACCCGTTATTTGAAGATGCGGCACGCTTGGTGGTCATCCATCAGCAAGGTTCCACTTCGTTAATTCAACGTAAATTTGCTATTGGTTACAATCGTGCCGGACGTATCATGGATCAGCTTGAAAAGGCGGGAATCGTTGGACCCACACAGGGAAGCAAGGCTCGTGATGTACTCTGCATCGACGATAATGATCTTGAAATGCGTTTGAACAATTTACAATAACAGATCGTTTATTAATCAAATGAGAAAATACATTTTTAGTGTTTTAATAGCTTTACTGTCACTGCCTGTGATTGCTCAACAACAGCAGTCGCAGGCTAAAGTTGTTCTGGAGAAGACAGCCGAAGCATTTAAGAAGGCAGGTGGTGTAAGGGCTGATTTTACCTTGAAGGCTGTCAATGACGGTCATCTGGAAGGACGTGAGAATGGTATCATCCAGTTGAAAGGCGAGAAGTTTATGCTGAAGACCTCCGAGACAACCACTTGGTTTGACGGGAAAACACAGTGGAGTTACATGGTGAGAAATGATGAAGTGAATGTCAGCAATCCTACTCAGGAAGAGTTGCAGCAAATCAATCCGTATACCTTTCTTTATATGTATCAGAAAGGATTCTCTTATAAGCTGGGAACTGTGAAGGTATATCAGGGTAAAGCTGTTTGGGAAGTGATTCTGACTGCTAATGATAAAAAGCAAGAGTTGGAAAGTATTACGCTTTATGTGACAAAGAGTACGTATGAACCGGTTTACATTCAGCTTCAGCAACGTGGTCAGAAAACGCGTAATGAGATTACCGTGACAGCTTATCAGACCGGACTGGATTATGCGGATCATGTTTTCACTTTCGACCGGAAGGCATACCCCACTGCGGAAATGATAGACTTACGATAGGATGTTCTTTTGAGTAAGAGATGAGATAGTTGGAATATAAAACAATAATATAACAATAAAATGGCAGAAATAGAAAAAGTAAAATGCCTGATTATAGGCTCAGGGCCTGCCGGATATACGGCAGCGATCTATGCAGGACGTGCTAACCTTTGTCCGGTGCTTTATGAAGGATTGCAACCCGGTGGTCAGTTGACGACTACTACGGATGTGGAGAACTTCCCCGGTTATCCGGAAGGAATCAGTGGTCCGCAGTTGATGGAAGATTTGCGTGCGCAAGCCAGCCGTTTCGGAACAGACGTCCGTTTCGGTATTGCTACAGCGGCAGATTTGAGCAAAGCTCCTTATAAAATAACGATTGACGGTGATAAGGTGATTGAAACGGAAGCATTGATCATTTCTACCGGTGCTACGGCCAAATACCTGGGACTGGAAGACGAAAAGAAATACGCCGGAATGGGAGTTAGCGCTTGTGCTACTTGTGACGGTTTCTTCTACCGGAAGAAAGTCGTTGCAGTGGTGGGCGGTGGAGATACAGCCTGTGAGGAAGCGATCTATCTGGCTGGTCTGGCATCCAAAGTATATCTGGTGGTTCGCAAACCTTACCTGCGTGCATCGAAGATTATGCAGGAGCGTGTGCAGAAGCATGAGAAGATTGAAGTTCTTTTTGAACACAATGTAGTCGGCTTGTTTGGCGACAACGGCGTAGAAGGTATGAATGTCGTGAAGCGTTGGGGCGAATCGGACGAAGAACGTTACAGCCTGCCGATCGACGGCTTCTTCCTGGCTATCGGTCACAAACCGAATTCGGATATCTTCAAGGAGTATATCGATACTGACGAAGTGGGTTACATTATTACAGATGGTGACAGCCCCCGTACGAAAATTCCCGGAGTATTCGCAGCGGGAGATGTGGCTGATCCGCATTATCGTCAGGCTATTACAGCAGCGGGAAGTGGCTGTAAGGCTGCTATCGAAGCGGAACGTTATCTCTCTGCAAAGGGAATTATTTAAAGATGAAGTAAGGCGGAATGCTTTGCATGGAATAAATAAGAACTGAATCGATAAAAAAACGGTGGACATGAGCAACAAGCTGAATGTCCACCGTTTTTTGTTATCTCACAGGCATTAATATGCTTCGATTTCGTCTATCCACAATTCGGCAGGAATGACTTCCGGGCCGTTGTTCTTTTCGAAATTGACGCCATTACGCAAGGTACCGCCATTCTTGATTTTTACTTTCAGGAAAGTGGCTTGTGTCGGTTCGAATTCGATAGAGTCGGTGAATGCGATTCTTCCCGTTTCCGGACAATCATGCTTCAAGGCCTTTTCGGCTATCTGAGTATATTGCTGACCGTCGGCAGATACTTCTACGGCAACTCCTCCGGCGGGGAGCATTCTCATGGCAGGATTAAACAAGGAGCCGAAGACCACTTTTCTTACTTCCGTCGGTTTGTCCAGATGGACGATGAATTCCAGGTCTTTACCTTCTACGATTGCGAAACTGGACCACGGAGTGTAAGAAGCATTGTTACCTCTCTTTCCATTTGTCAGACCAAAAGTTGTTTTGTCAGCTCCCAGTACATCATTGTCGCCGAAAATATCCCCTGTCCATCCCATTGTATAATTGACGGTAAATGGTTTTCCCGCCAGCAGATTGCCATACAATGGCTTGTTGGTGACTTTGCCCAGTATCTTGCCGTCTTTGAAGGCGGCAGCTTTCAGGTCGATATTTCCTTCAAGTGCGAAAGGCTGTTCATATAGCGTAGAACCGTAAGTCGGTTCGCTGCCGTCTGTGGTGTATCTGATTTCCGCATTCGGGTAGAATGTTTCCAGCAATACCATCAACGGACCGTTTTCATCCGCATGAGTATTGATGTTTACGTCGAAGAAGTTGAGGCAGGGTTTGGTATCCATGACTTCCAGGCGCTCAAATTCCGTAACCATGCGTTCGCAGAAACTCTTCCAGTTTTTGTTGGCATCCAGCGTCCATCCCGTTTCCGCGATTGCCATTGCACGTGGGAAGGCCTGATAATCTACCCGGTCGGAAGTTTTCATATATTCTCTCCAGAGGTTGCCTTGCATACCGATAATATGCTTTTTCACTAGTTCATCGGCATCATCCGGAACAGGATTGTAGCTATAAGTCTTCTTCAGCGTTGTGTATCCGCCGATGGTAGTCGGGGCGATTTCCGGATCTTCCTGATAGAAGTCCAGATAAGCATAAGGCATGGGAGCCATGATTGCGTTGTGTCCTGCTTTAGCTGCATTCAATCCGCCTTCAACGCCACGCCATGATAAGACAGTAGCGTTCGGAGCCAGACCGCCTTCCAAAATCTCGTCCCAGCCGATGATATTGCGTCCTTTGCCGTTCAGGTATTTTTCCATGCGGGTAACGAAGTAACTTTGCAGTTTATCTTCCTTGCTATGCTTCATTCCGTCCACTTTGCTGGGAGTCACGTCATCCTTCAAGCCTAACTGACGAATCAACTGCTGACAGAAAGCACTGTTCTTCCAAGCTGTTTTGGGGCATTCGTCCCCTCCGATATGAATGTATTCGCTGGGAAATAATTCGACTACCTCATCCATGACTCCTTCAAAGAACTTGAAAGTGGTCTCGCTCGGGCAGAATACCTGTTCGAATACGCCCCACGTAGGTGATACTTTATATGTCTGTGTAGAATCACAAGACAATTCGGGGTAAGCAGCCAGAGCCGCCAATGCATGCCCCGGCATTTCTATTTCGGGGATTACATTGATATATTTGCTTGCAGCATAAGCTACTACTTCTTTTATCTGTTCCTGTGTGTAATATCCTCCGTGTTCTATTCCGTCGAATACTTGCGGATAGTTCACATAATAATAGTCTACCAGCGTCTTTTCACGTTTGGAACCTATCTCTGTCAGTTTCGGATATTTCTTGATTTCGATTCTCCATCCCTGATCGTCCGTCAGATGCCAGTGGAAAACGTTCATCTTGTTCATTGCCAACAGGTCGATAAACTTGTAGATATACTCTATCGGGGCGTAATGGCGGCAAACGTCCAGCATCAGTCCGCGATGTACAAAGCGGGGAGCGTCTTCGATCTCTACAGCCGGAACAGACCAGTCGGCTTTCTTCTTCAGTTCTTTTCCGTAAACAGCGGGAGGAAGAAGTTGATAAATAGTCTGTACACCATAGAAAAATCCGTTCGGCTGGGAAGCTGTAACTGTAATAAGGGTAGGGGTGACAGACAGTTTGTAGCCTTCTTTAGGCATACCTTCTTGTAGTACGAAACTGATAGCAGGCTTTCCATCCACGCTTTCGGCTTCTTTCAGAGAGATTCCGGCAGTCTGTTTCAGTTGTTCGGCAAAGCCGTCGGCTACCTTTTTAACTTCCGGAGCATCGGACGGAACTACCAGCCGGACTTTGTTACTCAGTTCGAAGCGGCCTTCTTTGGGAACAAGCTGGTTGGGTTGCGGAACGATATTGTACTCGTTCGTCACTTCTTTTGGCTTCTGACAACTGGGGGTAATCATAAGTAAGGACAAAAGAAGAAGGGAAATACTTTTCTTCATGGTCTGAAATTGTGTTAAGTTATTAATATATTGACAGGACAAATGTACTTGTTTAATTGATAAGTTCCAATAGTATAGAAATAAAAAAGCCGATGTGACGAACATCGGCTTCCAGTTAAAGTTTCAGATCACTTTTTATGATCGTATAAGGTCTGTATTATCCTATCTTGCTTATTTTCTTGAGTTTTTCTTCTTCAATGATTTTGATCTTTCTTCCGTCGATGGTGATCAGGCGTTCCGTAGCGAACTGTGATAAGGTACGGATGGCGTTCGAGGTGGTCATGTTCGACAGATTTGCCAGGTCTTCACGGGAAAGATAAATACTCAATGTCGACCCGTCTTCTTCCAGACCGTAGCTTTCTTTGAGGAAAATTAGCGATTCTGCCAGACGTCCGCGGATATGTTTCTGTGTCAGGCTGACGGTACGTTCGTCAGAAATGCCGAGATCGATAGAAAGCTGGCGGATGAAGAACATGGC